>OIXV01000017.1_pt1 | contig 154709 bp, 122 predicted proteins | sample 1587771 | NCBI WGS metagenome assembly OIXV01 (sample SAMEA3888893, study PRJEB22519) | human gut metagenome | biome: human gut; feature: human-associated habitat; material: faeces | place: Denmark | collected 2010
CTTGCATGTGTTAAGCACGCCGCCAGCGTTCATCCTGAGCCAGGATCAAACTCTCCGTTGAAAAAGATGTTTGATTCTAGATAAAAAAGTACGTCAACTCGCCTCTCCCGCTTCGGTGCGGGCGGCTGATCGACAGGTTTGAATCTGACTTATGTTCCGTCTCTCACAGTATCCGGTTCTGAAGGTTCCCGCCCGGGCCCGTGGGCCCCGGCCGCGAATCGGCTCCGCCGTTCGCGCAAGAAAGTAATCTACTCTCTTGGCCCCGCCGTGTCAAGGACTTTTTTCTAGAAAGTTTCCTCTTCCCGGCCCCGCGCCCCGCCTTGCGGGCCGCTCGCCGACTCGGTGCCGCCCCTTTGGGGGCGCCCCCTCGTCAGAAGGCTTAGCTATAATACCCCGCCCTGGGCGCTTTGCAAGCGTTTTCCCCGACTTTTTTCGATTGGGCGGCAGCTTTTTTGAATAACCCCAGGTCAAAGTGTTTCGGCTGTTCTCAATTTCTTCACATTGTTGGCAATTGAACTTCCTCAACGAATTCGAACGGCTCTCCTAAACTTTCTTTTGGCTTCGGATTCTCCTTGTTCAATCCTTTGGTAATTAACCTCATTCTTTGTTTACTCGGGGATATTGCTTACATTTTGAACGTTCAAACATCTTGCATGTGGCTCGGCAACGCTCTTTTCATGCGTCCTTTGCTTTTTACCTCCACAAGGTCATCAAATTGAATAGTCTTCTTTCTTTTCAACTTTGCCCGAGCGGCGGAGCCGCTTTGTTGGCAGATGAATGCTCATTGCATTGCTTTGCTTCCCTATCGGGCCGCATATGCAACCCATCTCTATATATAAAGAAAGGGAGCCGCGTTATTGCGACTCCCTTGATACCTATATATAGGTTGATATTTAGTTGCAAACCTTGCCCGGGTTCAGAATGTAATTCGGATCGAACACGCGCTTGATGCCCGCCATGAGGCCGATAGCCGTATCGCCTACGGAATCGTGCAGATATTCCTTCTTTGCATGGCCAATGCCATGCTCACCGGATACCTGACCGTTAAGCTCGGTGCACTTTTCATAGCTTTCCTTCATTACCTTCTGGGACTTCTCCAAGAATACGTCCTGATCTACGCCGTTTGCAGAAGCATAAATATGAAGGTTGCCGTCACCAGCATGACCGAAAGAGCGAATGCCAACGCCGTACTTTTCGCCGATCTGATGCACGTGCTCCAGAAATTCAGCAACCTTGTCTACGGGAACAACCACGTCCATTTCATCGAGATGCTCAGTGTCGGCCTCGATTACCGTAAGGAATGCGCTGCGGGCAGCCCATACGGCACGCTTGTCGTCAGGGTGGGAAAGAACCAGAGTGTTGAATGCGCCAAGCTCATCGCCGATTTCCGCCAGCGTTTCTGCACGCTGGAAGATTTCGTCCTGGTCGTTACCGTCAAGGGTTACCAGGATATACGCACCAACTTCATGACCATCTACATTAGTTGGGATGATCTTGTTGCCGGTGTAGTCGGCAGAAGAGTCGACGATGTCGCGCTCCATGAATTCAATGGACTGCGGATCGAGACCAGCAAGCTTGATCTTCGGAACAGCGCTAATGGCAGTTTCGAGATCCTCGAAGGGAAGGATGAAGCTAATGTCTTCCTTCGGAACGGGGATGAGCTTAAGGGTAAGTTCGGTGATAACGCCCAGCGTGCCCTCAGAGCCGATCATCAGGTGAAGAAGGCTATAACCAGAGCTGGTCTTGGAAACCGCGCGACCGATTTCCATGATTTCGCCCGTGGGAAGAACCACGGTCATTGCCAACACGTAATCGCGCGTGGTGCCGTACTTAACAGCACGCATGCCGCCAGCATTGGTGCTTACGTTGCCGCCCAAAGAGCCGGTTTTCTCGCCGGGATCAGGGGGATACATAAGATCATGCTCAAGGGCGTCTGCAGCCAGATCGCACAGGCGAACGCCGGGCTGAACGCGAACGAACAGGTTGTTCATGTCGTACTCGAGGATTTCATTCATGTGCATGGTGCACAATACGACGCCGCCCTGCAGCGGGGTACTACCGCCAACCAGGCCAGTGCCCGCACCGCGAACCGTAACGGGAATCTTGTTCTCGTTGCACAGCCCCATGATGGCAGCAACCTCTTCGGTGTTGCCGGGGAAGCAAACGGCCTCGGGCATCTTAGTGCCGTAGATGGGCATTTCGTCGTGAGAGTAATCCTCGCTGATGTTTTCGCCAACGTGGCAATCTTCCTCGCCGACGATAGCCTGGAGCTGGCTGATCAATTCGGGAGTGAGTTCGTTGTACTCAGTCATGCTAACTTTTCGCTCCTGTGGACGTTGAGTAATACTGGTTTACCGCGTTGACACTAGCGCTCATCGCGCTTACACGAAAGGGAGGCAACGCACATCCCTGACGAAAGGCATCCAGGCGCGGTCAGTGGCGAACACACTCAAAACGCCCCAGGCTCGCATTCGCAACGAGCCTGGGGCGCAGCAAATAGCGCTTAATCGGCCTCGGTTGCGCTGAGGAATTCGCCAATTACTTCCTTGCGCAGCGCTTCTATCAGTTCAGGCTGCATCCCACCGACGGGCTTGCCATCGATCTCGTGAGCATGCAAGCACAGATTGCTGGAGCTGGTAACCAATACCTCTTCGGCGGCAAACAGATCCTCCAAGTAATACGGCTCCTCGTGCACGGAAATGCCCAGACGGGCACACGCTTGAATGAGGTGCTTACGCGCGATGCCCGGCAAAATGAGGTTGTCGAGCGGCGCTGTATACAGCGCTCCGTCCTTGATGATGTGCACATTGCTATGCGCGCATTCGGTAACACGACCACCTTCACGGTAGAACACCGTCTCCTGACAACCGGCGCGCTTGGCCTTCTCCGATGCCATTACCGAAGGAATAAGGTTGAGCGTTTTGATGTTGCAATGAAAGAAGCGCGTATCGGGCTCGGTGATCAGCTTAATAGGCTCGATGCCATCGGAGATGGTGGCCGGCTTCAACATCACCCACAAATTGCCAGGGCCCTCCGTAAACGCATGATCTCGAATGCCTGTACCGCGCGTTACTTGGTAATAGACGAACTGGCTACCCGTATCCACCTTTTTCACCAGTTTGTTCAGCAGGTCTTTCAGCTCCTGCTTAGTGCAGGGCATTTCAATTTCGAGAAGTTCAGCGCTGTTGAAGAAACGATCGATGTGCTCATCAATCGCAAATATCTTATAGTTGCGCGCTGGGCCAGCGTCATACACGCCGTCACCAAACCAATGAACGCGATCGTTCATTGGGATGCTCATTTCATTCAGGGGGCCGAATTTTCCGTTGTAGTAGCCCAAGTTTTCCACGTTGGAAACTCCTTCATTAATTAGTAGGCGATTACAAGACCGAGTTACCGCTTTGCCGATAAACGCTTGCGTCATGCTTTCCCACCCTACCACTAATGGGAGTTTCCAGCCGCATGTTTGCAGGAAGCCACGAGGACCGACGATTCGCGCCGCCCTCCCGCAACACCACCCAACTAGCGCAAGCGGTCCCGGAATTCTCCCATTCCGGGACCGTGACTAGAGGAAAGTTCGCTTACCGAAAACGCCCAACAGCGTTTTTTTGTTGCAAAACAGCGTTCAGCAGTTATGCTCTCGCTTTTCCGCAGCGAGAGCATTGAGGCGGGGGTTCGAGCGTTGGCTAAACGTTGGGGTGGTCGACCGTGCCAACCGTAGGAATCGGCGTGGTGTCCTCTTCTTCCAAACGGCCCTCATAGATCCAGTACTTTGTTCCCTTGGCAATCACGCCAGAAAGAACCAAGACCGCTATACAGTTCGGGACAGCCATAAGGGCATTCGAAATATCGGAGAGGTTCCAAACCAAGTCGCCACCACCGATGCAGCCCCAGAATACAAAGAGCAAGAACACCACCTGATAAGGACGGATGCCCTTGGTGCCAAACAGGTACGTAATGGCGCGATCACCGTACTGAGACCAACCGAGCATGGTGGAATAGGTGAAGCACAAAAGGCCAACTACCAGCACCAGGGGTCCCAGCACGGGAATGCTCTCAAAGCAAGCCGTCGCCAAAGCTGCACCACCAGAGAAGATTCCAACAGCAGTATCGATGGAAAGATCGTTGCTTGCCAGCATGGTGTTGTTGTAGATAGCTGCAAGGTCAGGATTGGCGAGCAGCGAGGTTACCAACATCAAGCCAGTAATCAGGCAGATAACCACCGTGTCCCAGAACGTACCAGACATCGAAACCAGCGCCTGGCGAGCAGGATTCTTGGAAATCGCAGAGGCGGCAACCAGGGGAGCAGAGCCCAGGCCGGATTCGTTGGAGAACAGGCCTCGCTTAAAGCCGTACTGAAGCGCCAGCATAATACCAGAGCCAACCGCGCCACCAAAAGCTGCCTGACCGGTAAACGCACAGGTGATGATAGTCACGATGGCATCCCACAAATAGGCGCCGTTCATGCCAATGATCACAAGGCAGCAGGCAACGTAGAAAATAGCCATGATGGGAACCAGCTTCTCGCACACCTTGGAAACCTTCTTCAAGCCGCCGATGATAACGATGGCAACCAAGACGGTAACCACAATGCCAATAAGCCACGTGGGGATTTCGGAGGCACCGGGAATCAAGCTTGAAGAAGTAAGGGCGCCTGCCAGGGAGTTCGACTGAACCGAAGCACCGATGCCAAAGGAAGCGATGGCGGTGAACAGGGCAAACAGCACAGCAAGGAGCTTGCCCAATCCCTTGTGCTTGAAGCCGCGCTCCAATGCATACATTGCGCCGCCGAGCATTCGGCCATTGGCGTCCTTCACGCGATACTTCATGGATATATAAGTTTCGGAATACTTGGTTGCGATACCAAAGACGCCGGTAAGCCACATCCAAAAAATAGCGCCTGGACCGCCGCACAGAAGGCCCGTAGCAACACCGACGATGTTGCCCGTACCGATAGTTGCAGCGAGCGCTGTGGTAAGGGCGCCGAACTGCGAAATGTCACCCTCGGCATAGGGGTCGTTCTTAGAGACCGAGAGTTTAATCGCCGTGGGGACCTTCCTCTGAATGAAGCCGGTCCTGATGGTCATGAAGAGATGGGTGCCCAACAGCAACCAAATAAGGGCCCAGCCCCATACGAAACCATCGACGGCATCGACGCCAGCCGAAAAAGATTCGATGAATGCCTCCATGGCTACTTCCTTTCTACTCGTTTGACGCAGAAAGGAAGCGTGCCCATTGGTTCAGCAAGCTTGCGAAGTGGCGGCTTCGCTATCTGCACGAGATAACGAAGCCGCTGCTTCGGGGGAAAATGAAAACCTTCGGCATGCGCCATCGCAAAGCAGCTCATTCCCGCGTCAGGGGGAAACGATTTTTGAATGGTCGCAATCCAGCGTTACCCCTTTGTTACACAACGGGAAAATCTGGGCAAAATTGCCGCCCACGGACGATGAACGGCATTCATACGCCGTTCATCCTTGACGAGCGGGGCCGCAAACTAACTCACAGCTACACCAAAGGTAAAAAGAAAGGGCGCCTTCCCTTAAAAGAGAAGGCGCCCTTGAAGCAACTAGGTTATGCCCTATTCTTGGCCACCCAAGAATCGCTCGGCCTGGGCAACGATGTCGTCGCCAGCATTCAGCTCATGGCGGTTTTCGACCTTAGAGCAATACTGGCCTTCGCCATCGATATCAACCGTTACCGTTGCACCATCGTGAACGGTGCCGTTGATGATTTCGGTGGCAACGCGGTCGGTTACCTCACGCTGAATCAAGCGACGCAGCGGACGTGCTCCGTAGACGGGATCGTAACCGTCAATTGCAAGATGCTCCATAGCGGCAGGAGTAACCACCAGGTCGATACGGCGATCGGCAAGACGCTCGCGCACGTCGGCCAACTGCAAACCGACAATTGGCTCCATTGCGGCAATGGAAAGCGGATTGAAGGTGATTACCTCATCGATGCGGTTCAGGAACTCGGGGCGGAAAGTATTACGCAGAGCATCGTTGATCTTGTTGTTCAGCTCAGCCAGGCGCTTTGCCGCAACCTCAACATCTGCGGTCATAAGGTCTTCCATGACCTTGCCCATGGAATTGCCAGACCCCTGATTCTGATCTTCGCCTGCGAATTCGCGAATCGACTGCGAACCGATGTTGGACGTCATGATGATAATGGCGTTCTTAAAGCTCACCACGCGGCCCTGGCCATCGGTGAGGCGACCATCGTCCAAAACCTGAAGCAGGATATTGAACACATCGGGATGAGCCTTTTCAACCTCGTCCAGCAAAATCACGCTGTACGGCTTACGGCGTACCGCTTCGGTAAGCTGACCGCCCTCGTCGTAGCCCACATATCCCGGAGGCGCTCCAACCAAACGAGCAACCGAGTGCTTTTCCATATACTCGGACATATCGATACGGACCATAGCGCGCTCGGTGTCAAACAGATACTCAGCAAGAGCCTTGGCCAGTTCCGTTTTGCCAACACCGGTGGGACCCAAGAACAGGAAGCTGCCAATGGGACGGTTCGGGTCGGAAAGGCCTGCACGGTTGCGACGAATTGCGCCCGCCACGGCAGCCACGGCTTTATCCTGACCAACCACGCGTTCGCGAAGCTTGTCTTCCAGGTCAACCAGCTTGGCCATTTCGCCCTGCATCATCTTGGTAACGGGAATACCCGTCCACGTGGATACAACCTCGGCGATTTCGTCTTCGCCAACCTCTTCCTTGAGGATCGCGCCGTCCTGCTGGCGATTTTCCAGAACCTCTTCAGCCTGAGCAAGTTTCTGCTGCAGCGCAGGAATGGTGCCATAGCGCAGCTCGGAAGCACGGGCCAGGTCGCCTTCGCGGGTGGCCTGCTCTTCTTCGATCTGGGCAGCCTCAATATCAGCCTTCAGGTTCTGAACGCTGACAATGACGTCCTTTTCGTTCTTCCAAAGCGCCTTCTGCGAATCCAGCGCTTCACGGGCAGCGGAAATCTCCTTGCGGAGAGCCTCCAAGCGCTCGCGGCTCGGCTCATCCGTTTCCTTCATCAGAGCCTGCTCTTCAATCTGCATTTGAGTGAGCTTGCGCTCAGCCAGATCGACCTCTTCAGGCATGCTGTCGATTTCGATACGTAAGCGACTTGCTGCCTCGTCCATCAGATCGATTGCCTTATCGGGCAAGAAGCGATCGGTGATGTAGCGGTTGGAGAGTTCGGCTGCAGCAACCAGCGCGGAGTCCTTGATGCGGACGCCATGATGGATCTCGTACTTTTCCTTCAGGCCACGCAGAATCGCAATGGTGTCTTCGACTGTCGGCTCGCCCACCAGCACCGGCTGGAAACGACGCTCAAGCGCAGCATCCTTTTCGATGTACTTGCGGTATTCGTCGAGCGTAGTAGCACCAATGGCATGAAGTTCACCACGAGCCAAAGCAGGCTTCAGCATATTGCCCGCATCCATGGAGCTATCGCCCGTGGAGCCAGCGCCCACAATGGTGTGCAACTCATCGATGAACAGGATAATCTGCCCGTCGGACTGCTTCACTTCGCGAAGAACAGCCTTCAGGCGGTCTTCGAATTCACCGCGATACTTAGCGCCAGCGAGCATCGCAGGAAGGTCAAGCGCAATAAGCTCACGATCTTTCAGGCTGGAGGGAACGTCGCCCGCAACGATGCGCTGGGCCAGGCCTTCAACGATTGCCGTTTTGCCTACGCCAGGCTCGCCAATAAGCACGGGGTTGTTCTTCGTACGACGGGAAAGAACCTGAACGGTACGACGAATTTCCTCGGAACGACCGATTACCGGATCGAGTTTGCCATCACGTGCCTGCTGAGTAAGGTTCTGGCCATACTGCTCCAGCACCTCGAACTCAGTTTTCGACTCCGCATCGGTTACGCGAGTGTCGCCGCGGAGATCTTGATAAGCCGCCTCGACTGTTTCACGTGTAACACCAGCATCGTTCAGGATGCGGCCCGCCTGCCCTTTGTCTTCAGAAAGGGCAATAAGCAAATGCTCGGTGGTGATGTAGTTGTCGTCCAACTTTCCAGCGATTTTCTCGGCGTTGTTCATCAGGGCATCGAATTCCCTTGAAGGGGCCACCATGCCCATAAAGGTTTGACCGCTCACCTTCGGCTGATGCTCCACCTCCGCATCGACGCGCTGCTTCAAGACGGCAGGGTCGGCGCCAATACGCGTAATGATGGCCTTCAGGTTATTCTCATCCGCAGAAAGGATGGCATCTAGCAGATGAAGCGGCTCTGTGGTGGCTGCTTCATGCTTAGACGCAATGTCCATTGCAGATTTAAACGCCTCTTGGGCAGTCACTGCTAATTTTTCAATCCACATATAAGTCTCCTTTCTTCTACTTGCAGCAAAAGAAATGGCTAGCGTTTTACATCAACCTGCGCAATACAATTGCGTTAGTATCGGTTACCAAAGAATTGACGCTCTCCCTGGTTTCGAGTTCGTGTACACGGTCGGCAAGCTTGCGTACACGACGATGCAGGGCATCGAGCTCGTCGTCACGCTCATCCAGGCGCCCTTTAAGGTCGAGGATGCGAATAACGCCCGCAAGATTGATGCCTTCGTCGGTAAGCTCATTGATCAACTGCAAACGCTCAATATCGGCCTGCGAGTACATGCGCGTGTTGCCCCGTGTGCGCTGGGGAGAAACCAGGCCCTTTTGTTCATAGATGCGCAGAGTTTGCGGGTGAACGCCAGCAAGTTCGGCAGCAACACTGATCATATACAGCGGTCTGTCTTTGTCTTCCATTACCATGCCCTCACCTCTTCCTTAGTAGCTTCCTGGAATGCTTCCAGGGCCTTCTTCTGTTCATCGTTCAACGTCTTCGGAACCGCTATCTTGATGGCCACGCGCAAATCGCCGTTGCCCGTTGAGCCCTTGCCCAACCTGGGAGCGCCTTTGCCACGCACCGTAAGAACCGTTCCGTCCTGACACCCAGCAGGTACCTTCAAGCGCACTTTCGTGCCATCGGGAGTGGGAACCACCACTTGAGCACCAAGAGCCGCTTCGGCAAACGTTACGGGCAGGTCCATCAAAACGTCCGCCTTATCACGCCGATAGAGCGGATGAGCGCCTATCTTGATGTTCACCAGCAAGTCGCCTGCGGGGCCGCCATTTGCTCCCTGGCCGCCTTTGCCCTTTAAGCGAACACGACCGCCGTCGATGGCGCCAGCGGGAATCTTTATGGTGAGCGTTTCTTTTTCGCCTGTTCCCGAGCGACCAATGCGGATGCGCTTTTCACATCCATTAAAGGCTTCGTCGAAGGTTACCGTCATGGACACTTCTTTGTCGGCGCCCTTCTGCGGCCGAGGCTGAGCATAGCTACCCGCTCCGCCGAAATCCCAGTTGCCGCCGAAAGCGCCTTCACCGTTGCGGATGCTCTCGAGAATATCTGCCCAGCTACCGAAACCAGATGCTCCGCCAAAGCCCGCGCCGGCAAAGGGATTGCCGCCCTGGCCTTGCCATGCCCCGCCATAGGGAATCTGGTTTTCGTTGGCGGTGCCATACTGGTCGTAGAGCTTACGTTTCTTTTCGTCGGAAAGGACCTCGTACGCCTCGTTGATTTCCTTGAACTTCGCCTCGTCGCCGCCCGCATCAGGGTGGTGCTTGCGGGCCAGTTTGCGAAATGCCTTCTTGATGGCATCGGCATCGGCGTCACGTGGAACGCCTAGCGTTTTGTAGTAGTCGGGAGTTGCCATTCGCCCCACCTTTCCTATTCAGACGGGATAGTGATGCAGTTGCTTTTCCAGCTGAACGACCTGTTCGCCTCGGCACGATCGAAAAGCCAAAAGCCTTTCGGTATCAGCCGTTGCGACAAAAATGCAACCTGCTTCAATACCCCTGTTTTCTCTTCTTATTGATCAGCCCGAAAGAAACCCGCCCGTATGCCCAACTTTGACTGACAGGACATTCTTGCCCAATTCCCCCGAGCTGCTTACAACAAGGGCGGACTTGCGAGCCCGCCCTTGCGTTTGCTATTCGTCTTCTTCTGACTTGGTCTCGCGCTTCGGACCGCCCACGGTAACCGTTACCATTGCAGCACGGATAACTTTGTTACCCATGCGATAGCCCTTCTGGTAAACCTGGGCAACCGTTTCATCGGGAACCGAAGGATCGTCAACCGTGGCTACCGCCTGAGCCTCAAGGGCGTCAAATGCTTCGCCTTCAGGATTGATGATCTCAACGCCTTCCTTCTTCAGCACCTCGCCGATCTTGTTGTGAACGGCTTTGATGCCACCGAGCAGACCCTCTTCGCCATTGCCTTCCGCATAAGCGATGCTGCGTTCAAAGTCGTCAATCACGGGGATCAAGCTTTCAACCAGCTTTTCGGTGGCGCGAAGCTTTTCCTCTTCACGCTGCTCGTTCATACGACGGCGATAGGTGTCCCACTCGGCATGGAGTCTGAAGTACTTATCCCTCCAGGCATCCGCCTCGGCCTTAGCTGCTTCCACCGGATCTTCCTCGGGCTCTTCGCCCTCGGTGCCATCTTCGATGACATCCGCTTCGACCTCTTCGGGGGCAGCAGCCTCGGGCTTAGCCTCGGCTGCTTCCTGATCCTCGCGTGCCTCGTCTTTTTCAGGCGCGGTCATGATTACTTGTCCTTCTTCTCGTCGTCGTCAACAACCTCGAAGTCTGCCTCGATGGTGTCGTCGTCAGCGGGCTGCTGAGCGCCAGCTGCACCAGCGGCTGCCTGAGCTGCATCCTGATTGCCATATACGACCTCGGCCAGCTTGTAGCCTGCCTGCTGCATTGCCTCAATAGCCGCCTTGATAGCTTCGATGTCGGTGCCTTCAAGTGCAGCCTTGCCCTGGGCAACAGCGCTTTCTGCCTGCTGCTTAACCTCGGGGCTTACCTTGTCGCCAACTTCACCCAGGGTGGTTTCGGTTGCGTTGATCAGAGAGTCGCAGTTGTTGCGAACCTCAACCTCTTCCTTGCGTACCTTATCTTCCTCGGCGTGAGCCTCAGCGTCCTTGACCATGCGATCAACTTCGTCGTCGGTAAGGGCGGTAGAACCGGAAATGGTGATCTGCTGCTGCTTACCGGTGCCCAGATCCTTAGCGGAGACGTTCACGATGCCATTTGCGTCGATGTCGAAGGTAACCTCAATTTGAGGAACGCCACGACGTGCAGCAGGAATACCGGTGAGCTGGAACTTGCCCAAGGTCTTGTTGTCCTGGGCCATCTGACGCTCGCCCTGCAGAACGTGGATCTCTACCGAAGTCTGGTTGTCGGCTGCGGTGGAATAGATTTCCGTCTTGCGGGTAGGAATGGTGGTGTTGCGGTCGATCATCTTGGTCATTACGCCGCCCATGGTTTCAACGCCAAGGGAAAGCGGGGTAACGTCAAGAAGAAGGATGCCCTCAACGTCGCCAGCAAGAACGCCGCCCTGAACAGCTGCGCCCATTGCAACAACCTCATCGGGGTTAACCGACATGTTGGGCTGCTTGCCCGTCATGTTCTTCACCAGCTCCTGAACAGCAGGCATACGGGTGGAACCGCCAACGAGGATTACCTCGTTAACATCGCCCGTAGAAAGACCGGCGTCGCGCAGAGCCTGCTCAACAGGCTTCTTGCAGCGGTCAAGCAGATCCTTGGTGATGCGCTCGAACTCAGCACGGGAAAGGGTGTAGTCCAGGTGAAGCGGGCCAGCTGCACCAGCAGAGATGAAGGGCAGGTTGATGTTGGTCTGGGTGGTGGAGGAAAGCTCCATCTTTGCCTTTTCGGCTGCTTCCTTCAGACGCTGCAGAGCCATCTTGTCAGCACGAAGATCGATTCCATTTTCAGCCTGGAATTTATCGGCTATCCAGTCGATTACGCGCTGATCCCAGTCGTCGCCGCCCAGGTGGTTGTCGCCAGCGGTAGAGCAAACCTCAAATACGCCGTCGCCCAGCTCAAGAACAGAAACGTCGAACGTACCGCCGCCAAGGTCGAAGACCAAAACCTTTTCATCCTTGTTGGTTTTGTCGAGACCGTAAGCAAGAGCCGCTGCCGTAGGCTCATTGATGATACGCATAACCTCGAGACCAGCGATCTTGCCCGCGTCCTTGGTTGCCTGACGCTGAGCGTCGTTGAAGTAAGCAGGAACAGTGATAACTGCCTGAGTGATGGGCTCGCCTACGCGCTTCTCAGCGTCGGACTTGATCTTCTGCAGAACCATTGCGGAAATCTCTTCAGGCATGTAGTCCTTGCCGTCAATGTCCACAACAGCACGGCCACCATTGCCGTTCTTTACCATGTAAGCAACGGTCTTCTGCTCTTCGCCGGTCTCAGCATAAGAACGGCCGATGAAACGCTTTACCGATGCGATGGTGTTTTCAGGATTGGTAACAGCCTTGTTCTTTGCGGCCTTGCCTACCGTGCGCTCGCCGTCCTTGCCGAAGCCAACAACGGAAGGCGTGGTGCGGTCGCCTTCTGCGTTAACCAAAATTTCAGGCTCTGAGCCCTCCATCACTGCCATTGCCGAATTGGTGGTGCCCAAGTCGATGCCAATGATCTTTGCCATCTTACTATGTCCTTTCAGTTGCGACCGCCCGCTGTTGCCGAGTTGTGCGATGCGGCCATTCTGTTCTTACCTAAGTTAGAGCCGAGATATTCGTTTCGCCTTTGCGGGCTTGCAGATCGCCTTCGATGCCTTGCGGCCTCGTGGGCTTTCACGGATACCAGTAAGGCCCACTCGCGTGGACCTTTTCGACAATTGGAATAATAAAATCTAAGTGCACCATTGTCAAGTTTTGTAACCTTCCTGTTGAAGATTACCTGAGCTATATCTGTTTTCCCAGGTCAGTCGCTTACCGACTGATTCGCTCACTTGTCATTTTCGTCTATTAAGATCTAACAACGGTCCGCTCAAAGCTGAGCAGGCGCCGACCCGAGCAAACCGATCAGGCAAACAAAACCCGCTCGGCATAAGCCACCCGAACAAACAAGAAAGCCCGCTGGCATGAGCCAAGCGGGCCTAGATGCAAAATGTCTGCTTGTGAAAACGAAGCAGAAAGCTATTTCTTAGCAACACCACCGATGAGAGACATCTTGGTACCGCAATCGGGGCAAGTGCCCTTGGTGATAACGCGGCCGTTCTTGGTGACGCCTTCCTGAGGGTCTACCATTTCCTTCTTTTCCTTGCACTTAACGCAATATGCAACAACTGCCATCGTAACCTCTTTTCCTTATTAATAGTCCTATAGGGCACGTGGCCCCTGGAGCACCCGACCCATTGTATAGGTAGTGCCTGCGTTTTACCAGATGGATGCCGATTCTTACGCAACCATAACGAAATAATCGCGTAGAAGGGGCTCCGCCTGGCGTTTATAAGCCGATCGCATCTGCCAAGAACACAGAAGACAGACGCCACAAGTAGGGAAGATAGCCCTCCCTTTGGGCGAGCGCAGCTCGGCGAATCGGCGGGGCGGGGGCGGCGTGGATGCTGTCTCCACAAGTGACGCTGTCGGCAATGACAGAGTTGTTCGCTGGGCGACAAGCTACTGGCTGGTGTTGGCAAAGAGCAGTGGCGGTACCGAGGGAGCTGCTGGCGGTACTTGCTGCCCAGGAGGCGACGGGGGCGCTGCCTCCTGGCTGTGTTTCTTGGGCCGGGCGATCTAGCTCTGGCGGCTCGCGCTGTTCGGCAGCACCGGGGTTGCGGGCGCTCGGGCGGTTTGGCGCTACGGCGGACGGCAAGATCTGCGCGCCGTGCATGATTCGAGGGGTCCGTGCAGCGAAAGCGGCCCCTTCATGGCAAGATCTTCGCGCGGTGTATCCCCAAACGGCTGTTTGCAGGGCTTTTCGGATGCATGGCGCGCATATCCTGCCAAAGCCAGCTCATTTCGGATGCATGGCGCGCGAATCTTGTCACGAACTGGCGATTTTCCCGTCCGAGGCCACTTTTGGGATACATGAGGCGAAAAAATTGCCACGGATTGACGCCCGGGAACGCACCGTGGTGAGATCTTGCCACGGCAAGGCACTTGGGGACGTACCGCGCGAGTATATTGCCACTGCCAGTCGCCCGAGAACGCATTCGCGAAGATCTTGCCATGGACGAACGACTGGATTCGCCCCGCACCAAATAACTGCCGCCCTCCCCGCAAAAAAACGGCGCCGAAGGCAGGACTTGGAGAACGTCCCCGTCAGAAGCACGAAAGACAGAGTGCTGGCGCGGCTGGGGCGAGCAGCGGGGTACGGCGCGGTGCAGCGCCATCGCCGAACACTCGGGAACGCACCGCGGCGGAATATCGCCATGGCCGATAACGCGCCCCGAGACAAAAGAAGGCGAGCATTTTGCTCGCCTTCTTTTGCTGTTTTGTTTACGGCTCGAGTGGCCATCGGGGCCTTCGCGGTAGGAAGCCGCCGGCATTTGATAGTCTCCTTGATTGAGACACACATTCGGTAACAGAGCTGAGCGCCGCACCTAACATGCCGATGGCCAGTCAGCGCGCGAAAATCCTTGCACGCATTGACTAGACTCTCGTCGTGAGCAGACTGTTAGTCTTCAACAATCTCCTCGATTGCGCCCATGGGGCACTCTTCAACGCAGTCGCCGCAAGCGATGCAGGCCTCTTCGTTTACAACCTTGCATACGCCGTCTACAACCTCGATGCATTCCTGGGGGCAAGCGTCGATGCAAATTCCGCAGCCAATGCACTCATCATCAATGATTACTGGATGAGACATGAAAACCTCTTCTCTCTTGGGCTTTTAGAGATGCTTTGTCATACTTGGGGACAATTCTTTTTCGGTTAATCCCTGAACGGGAAAATACCATAGCGACCCCAATATGCAAGATCCTTGCGCGGTTTTTCTAAGAACGGTTAAATTGCGTTGCATATTTGCCGCGTTACTGCCGTTCGCCGATGCAAATACCTCACAGACGCAGGACGGCACGGAGTGCGGGGGGCGCTGACAGGGTCGCCGCGAGACACAACCGCAGCCGGGCACAGGCATCTGGCCGGTGCAGAGCAACGGGGGCAGGCTGCGGCACATGCCTAGCAGATGCGGGGCAGCTGTTCGCCTACGAGCATGTCCATGATGCGCAGGGCACCAAACCCAGTGCGAATTGAAACGCGAGGGTCACGCTCTTCGGGCGTTTCCACCACTTCACCAATGATGGCTGCATCGGCTCCATACTTGTTCGCGCGCATTGCGGCCAGGGCAGCCTCTGCTTGCTCGGCGGGAACCACGCACACCATCTTGCCCTCATTGGCAACCTGATACACATCGTAGCCAAGCATTTCGCACGCTCCCAATACGGCATCTTTAACGGGAACTGCGCCCTCTTCAACAATGAAGTCGACACCTGACTGAGCAGCAAGCTCATTGAGCGTCGAGGCAAGGCCTCCGCGCGTTGGGTCACGGAAGCAGCGGGTATCGGGCGCTGCGGCAATTACCTCGGCGATCAAATGGTTCAGAGGGGCAGCATCGGTCTGGATGTCCGCATTGAATGAAAGCTCTTCTCGGCAGCTCATGATGGTGATGCCATGGTCGCCCATGGTGCCGGTAACCAGGACCTTGTCACCTGGTTTGCAGAAAGCACCGGAAAGGTTCACCCCTTCGGGGATGAAGCCGATACCACTGGTGTTGATGAACACGCCATCGCCGTGGCCGCGATTAACCACCTTGGTATCACCCGTAACAATATGGACACCAGCTTCTTTGGCCATTTCGGCCATGCTTTTGCAGATGCGTTTCAAATCGGCAACGGGAAAGCCTTCTTCCAGAATGAACCCACAGCTGAGGTACTTGGGGACAGCGCCACTGGTGGCAACATCGTTTACCGTGCCGCACACAGCCAGCCTGCCAATGTCTCCGCCGGGGAAAAAGTGGGGAGTCACCACAAAACTGTCGGTGGAATAGGCAATACGCTCACCGGCAGCTGGCGCTGGGAGCGACGCCGCATCGTTGCCTTCCAACAGCTCTTCATCTGCGTATGCCTCGAAAAACACCTCGTCGATAATGCGCTTCATCATAGTGCCGCCGCTACCATGACCCAGCAATACCGTTTCGTCCATCTTGTCTCTTTCGTTCATGCAACACTCAATAGAGCGTTGCGTTCCTCTAGAAAAAGAACGCCTTCGATGAGGCGTTCTAAGGGGCTAGATAAAGTCACCCGTGGTTGTCATGTTAAGACGCCCTGTTTTGACGCCCTTGGTGCCGATGATAAGGTTAGCGACATCCTGAACCTCGCCAGACTCACCCTTGAGGATGATTACCTCAAGACAGTTGTCTTGATCAACATGCACATGCATGGAAGCTATCACCATGTCCAAATAGGTGTGCTGGATATGGTGCAATTTTTCCTGCAAGTCGTTGGCGTGGTGGTTGTACACGATAGTGAGCGTACCCATAACGATTCGCCCAGGCACGGAACACTCATCTTCCACCAGCGCTTCGCGCACTAAATCGCGTACCACTTCACTGCGATTTTTAGCCAGACCGCGGCGCGCCACCAGGTGATCAAACTTGACCAACAGGTCTTCGGGCATCGCCACAGAAAAGCGCATTAAGTCATTGCTCATGCTTTGCTCCTTGCGTTTATGCGATGCGGCCTAGGCTTATACCAAGTTAACCGTCACACCACTTGCGTTTTCGGCATCTTCATCAAGTGCATCTTTAGCGTCATCGAGCGTTGCGCGAACCTCGTCAAGCAACTGCATTGCAGCATGGAGCTTTTCGCCCACGGTGGTGAATCCAGCATCGGAAGCATTGTGGGCAAGATTGTGAGCCCAACGACGCTCCAGCTTAATATGATCGTCGATCTGGTCGATCATCTGCTCAAACTGACCCGTATTGATACCATTGGTGCACATAACGACTCCTTTTATCGAGGGAAAGCATTGCTTTCTTTGTTTATCAGATTGAGGCGAAGCCTCTTTGACAGGCATCAATCGATGCATTGCGTCTTCCTATTATGATCCCGTCAAAGTGAAGTTATCACCGTTTTCGTTCAACGGTGTGAATTTTTTCACATTTTGTGTGACTAGCTGATTCTAAGGGCACCAAAGCGGCTTCTCGTCCTCGGCAACAACAAATCTCGCTATTATCCTAAGCAGTGAAGGAGGACCTCATGCCCACGCCACAGCCAACAAAATACGAGCGCATCGCGCAGAGCCACGTTGACTCGTTCCAGGGAACCTACCATGGGTCCATAGGAGCTGCGGCGATTATCGTCTCTGTCGAAGAGCCCACCGAGGAAGCAAAGCGCGCGCTTACCGCAAGCTTTAAAGCTCTTGGGTACTCACCACAGGCAATCGGTTGGGCCCAAACCGCCGCCCCAGGCAAATCCGATGCTTCTGGCGACCTGTTCACCCTTATCGAGAGCATCGACCCGTTCTGCGTTGTCTCTACGAGTCATGCCAGCACCGAGGCCCTTTCGCGCTGCTACAACACGCCCCTTGCCATTGAGGCGAAAACCCTTTTGCTAGGCCGCGATTGCCGCTGTTTCGAAAATCTTGATGCCCTTATTACCACCGAAGCAGGCAAACACAAAACCTGGGGGCTTTTGAAAACACTGCCTAAAATGTAGCGAACCCCCAACACCCAACAATCCATTGGGGACACTGCACGAAACGAGACGCAACGGCAATCGGACGCCCTATGCGCCAAAACCCAACGAACCTTTCTTTGCCGAACATCGCGCAAAGCCAAGCCATGAAACAATAGTTAACGAATCGCCGCCTCTGTTGAATTCCTGCGCGTACCGCGCGTTGCAACCGCTGGTGGTATCCTTTTTGTGTCTATATACCAATGAAAGGCAACGCATATGTCCAACAAAAGCCTTGCCGGCGAGCACAACGCCCAAACCATCCTGGTTACCGGCGGTGCCGGCTTCATCGGCAGCCACACCTGCGTCGAGCTGCTTGAGCAAAACTACAACGTCGTTATCCTTGACGACCTTTCCAATTCCTGCGTTACTGCGGTCGACCGCATTCGCGAGCTTTCCGGTGCCAACGCCGACCAACTGAAGTTCGTCGAGGCTTCCATCCTCGATCGCGAAGCATGCGAGCGCGTGTTCTCCGAGAACGACATCGACGCCATCATTCATTTCGCTGGCTTCAAGGCCGTGGGCGAATCCACGCAGAAGCCGCTTGAATACTACTGGAACAACGTAGCAGGTTCGCTGGTGCTCTTTGACGTCGCCCGCAACCACGGCGTAAAGAACATCATCTTCTCTTCGTCCGCAACGGTTTACGGCGAACCCGAGATGATCCCGATCACCGAAGAGTGCCCGCTTCATGAGGCAACCAACCCTTACGGCGAAACCAAGGTTATGCTCGAGCGCATTCTGACCGACTTCTACCGCGCTGACAGCGAATGGAACGTTGTTCTGCTTCGCTACTTCAACCCCATCGGGGCCCACATCTCTGGCCGCATCGGCGAAGATCCGAAAGACATCCCGAACAACCTGCTTCCCTACGTTGCCCAGGTTGCCGTTGGAAAGCTTGAATGCATCCAGGTATTCGGCAACGACTACCCCACTCCCGACGGCACCGGCGTACGCGACTACATCCACGTTGTCGACCTGGCACGTGGTCATGTGAAGGCGCTCGATTTCATGGGCGGTAAGGTTGGCACGGGCAAGGCCATCGGCCTTGGCTCCATCGAGGGAGCAAGCACTGAAGACGGCACCCGCACCGGCGTTGCCATCTTCAACCTGGGCACAGGCACGGGTTCTTCCGTTCTTGACGTTATCCACGCCTTCGAAAAGGCCTGCGGCAAGAAACTCCCCTACAAGATCTGCCCCCGTCGCCCTGGCGATATTGCCACCAACTACGCTGCCTGCGACAAGGCACGCGAAGAACTGGGCTGGGTTGCCGAATACGACTTGGCACGCATGTGCGAAGACTCCTGGCGTTGGCAGTCGAACAACCCCAACGGATACAAAGAGTAGGTTTTCCGACCGTCCGCTTCCGGGCGCTGGCTGCTTCGGCTCGTCCGCCTTCAGGCGGCGGTGAGTCTGCTCAACGCACCCGCTACCCTGCTCAAAAGGCCCCGTCTTTGACGGGGCCTTTTTCGTGCGGTCGCTGCTTCATGCATTTGAAGAAGATTTTCCTGCTGAAAATCATTCAGGGGATGCTTTCAGAGTGCATTTCGCAGACTCGCCGCCGCCTGAAGGCTACCAGATAGGTAACACCAGCGCTCGCAAACTACCCGACTCGGGCCGCCCCCGTTAGGGTAGTTCTGGATTCTGCCGGGCTGAGGGAATGGAGCTCGGCAAGAGCGGTGCGGTCGCTGCGAATGCCACTCTGAACGCTCATCCTGTTAGATTTGCGAAGCAAATCTTCCTCTAAGGTATGAAGCAATGCAGCGCATGAGAAAAGGCTCGCACCAGGCGAGCTTTTCTAAACAACGGGATGGAGCTTTGAACGGCAACTGCCCGCCCTTGCCGAGCGAGCAGTGAAAAATCGAGTTACAGAAGGTCTTCGATAAAGCCGACGCGGTAGTCCTTGAACACCACGCCGTCGCCTTCTTGGGTCGCATCAAGATCGACATCGGCGCGGATGGCAAAATCATGATCGCCGTCAGGATCGCTGAAGGTTTGCTGCACATGCCATACGTGCTCCGAATCCTCGTCGGATTCATCGATAGCCAAGAATGCCATTGAGCGGGCATCCGCATCGACAAGCACGTCTTCATGAACATCGTAGTATTCGTCCAACGCCGCGCGCCATTTGTGGGCAGGGAACCCGTTATCAACGTCGGCTTCGCCCAGAGCCTCATGATCATCTGCCGCAGCAAGACGCACTCGACGGAACAGGGCGTTGCGCACCAGCACGGTGAGGCCACGGCGATCATGGACCACAGCATCCTTTGCCTCGGGCGGACGGGCATCGAGCTCTTGACCCGCCTGCTCCCATTCATCCACCAAGCTGGAATCGACCGAACGCACCACCAGACCGAGCCAAGCGATAATGTCTTCCATTTCTTCGCTGCGCTTATCAAACGGGAGCGTGCGATCAAGCGCACGATACGCTTCTGAAAGATAGCGAAGCAGCGCTCCTTCATAACGCATAATGCCCAGCTTTTGAATATAGCCCTTGAAATCGGCAGCTGATTCCAGCATGTCTCGTAAAACCGATTTCGGGCGCACGTAATAATCGCGCGCCCAAGGCACCGACTCGCAGTACTTGTCGAAAGCGGCAAACAGCAGTTCACGCAGGGGGCGCGGATACGTAACCTCTGCGATGCGATCAAGACGCTCCTCGTACTCCACACCATCGGCTTTCATGGCGGCCATGGCGGCATCTTTTGCTTTGCGCTCCTGCGCGCGCAAGACCTGACGCGGGTCTTCGAGCGTTGCCTCAACCATCGAAATGATATCGTAGGTGTAGGTTTCGCTTTCCGGGTCGAGCAGCTCAAGCGCTGCCAATAAAAACGGAGAAAGAGGCTGATCGAGAGCGAAATCTTCGGGCAAATCCATGGTTACGTAGTAGTCGGGATCGCCATTTTTGTCCTCTTCTATCTCAACAACCCCCGCATCAATGAGGGTGCGGAATACCTCGCTGGCGCGTACTTTCAACTTCAGCTTGTCTTCGGGCTTTTGGAGCGAGTCATCGATCAGCTGGTCGACGCGAGCACGGGCATCGCCGCCCTGTTCGACTTCAGCCAAAACCATCGAGTGGGTGATACGTATACGGGGCGTCAGCGTTTCAGGCGCAGCAGCAATCAGGCGGTTGAAGGCATCTTCATTCCACACCACAAAACCCTCAGGGGGCTTCTTGCGTTTCACTTTGCGGCGCTTTTTGGGGTCGTCTCCCGCTTTTGCAAGAAGTTTCGCGTTCTCAATCTCGAATTCCGGCGCCAAAGAAACAACCACGCCCTCGGTGTCGAAGCCAGAACGACCGGCGCGCCCTGCAATTTGGTGGAATTCGCGACTGCGAAGACGACGCATTTTATGGCCGTCAAACTTGGTGAGCTGCGTAAGCACCACGGTGTGAATGGGCACGTTGATGCCAACACCCAACGTGTCGGTGCCGCAAATTACCGGCAGCAACCCCCGCTGGGCAAGCTTTTCCACCAGCAAACGATAACGCGGCAGCATTCCGGCGTGATGCACGCCAATGCCGCTGAGCAGCAAACGCTTCAGCGTTTTGCCAAACTGGGTGGTAAACTTGCCCGCCCCCAGCGTAGCCTTGATCTGCTCACGCTGCTCCTTGCTGGTTACGCCAAAGCTCGAAAGAGCCTGCGCCGAAGCGAGGGCGGCGTCTTGCGAGAAATGCACTATGTAAAGGGGCCCTTCGTTGTTACGCAAGGCCAGTTCTACCGTGCCTTCAAGCGACATAAGCTCGTATTTGTATTCCAGGGGGACGGGGCGCGGGGCATCGGCAATAATATCTACCGTTGCTCCTGTTTTCGACTCCAGGGCCTGCGCAATCTGAGAAACGTCTCCCAGCGTCGCGCTCATAAGAAGGAACTGCGTATGGGGAAGCGTGAGCAGCGGAACCTGCCAAGCCCAACCGCGGTCGGGGTCGCTGTAGAAATGGAATTCGTCCATTGCCACGCAACCGACATCCGACCATTCGCCTTCGCGAAGCGCCTGGTTTGCCAAGATCTCAGCCGTACAACAGATAACAGGAGCCTGTGGGTTGATCTGAGAATCTCCCGTGATCATACCCACGTTTTCACGCCCCAACATATTCACCAAGCCGAAAAACTTTTCGCTTACGAGCGCTTTGATGGGAGCCGTGTAGAACGCGCGTTTGCCCGAGCACAATGCCATGAACATCATGCCGATGGCGACCATCGACTTCCCTGAGCCAGTTGGCGTTCCCAAAATAACGTGATCTCCCACCATGAGGCTCATCAGCGCCTCGTCCTGATGAGGCCACAGATCAATCTCATGCTCGGCGAGCCACTCGTAAAACATCTCGAGGGCTTCTTCCTCGCTGATCGCGTCGCCTTCGCGCCAAGCGGGAGCCAATGCACCCAATGAGCCGAAATCGCTGCTTGATTCGTCGATTTCGGAAGATTCCTCTATTTCAAATTCTGCAGAGTCCACTAAGGGATCCTTTCAATGTGTTTGATCTTCAAAGCTTTCACCGCGCCAACCGCTCAAGAAATGGAAGTCCAGCCTAGACGCTAACTGGAGCATGCAGAGCCTGCCCATGCCGAGCAGACAAGCGTGTAAGGCGCCAGCCCCCCTGCATCGCGCCATCCGAAAAAGAGCCGGTTACCATCTACCCGTTGGGGGCACCAGCCAGATAGCGTCAGGCACCGCTTCGCACCAACCAGACACGAGGCAGAAGCAGCCAAGCCCAGCTCCATGCCAACCGAAGGCTGACCAAAACATAGCAGACCTTGTCCCTCGCCAAGCGGGCATCAGCCAATTAGCGCGCCCCGAGCATTCTTCCCGCCAAACAACGCCCTAGGCAAATTGCAGGATATCGACAGGTGCATCTATAAGCACGTCGGGGTTGCCCGTTTTAAGCGTTTCGAGCGGCTGATAGCCCCATGTAACACCCACCGCAAGCATGCCAGCATTATGCGCTGCTATAAGATCGGTGTGCGAATCGCCGAAGTACGCACAGCGAGCGGGCTCGAGGCCCATTTCCCTTGCGCACAGCAAGAGCCCATCGGGATCGGGCTTACGCGGGATAGTATCGGTTTCGCCGTGGGAAACATCAAACAAGCCAGGGAAGAACTTCGCCTCCACATCTTTCACGCCACCTTCAAATTTGTTGGACATGATACCCAGCTTCTTCCCGCGAGCATGGAGCTCTTTGAGGGTTTCCGTCATCCCCTCGAATTCGCTCGTCAGGCTCAAACCGAATTCGCCATACAGGCCCTTAAAATTGCGAAACACCTTTTCGACCTGCTCTTCGGTAGCCCCATCGGGCACTGCCAAGCGCGCTAGAGCCAAAGCACCATTACCCACAAACGTACGGATTTGCTCTTCGGTATGGGGAGGGAACCCTTCTAGTTCCAGAGCCCTGTTGGTGACCGCCGCCAAATCGGGGAGCGTGTGCAAAAGCGTTCCATCCATATCGAAAATGAATCCGTCAATTTCAGGCATACCAGCCTTGGCACTCATAGCCTGCCCCTTTCTTTGGCAAATCGGAAAACGCGCTTCAACAACAGCGCAACAATAACGGTTTCAGACTACCCCAACAAAAGACCGCTGAACGTTTCTCGCACCAGCCATAACACAAGAACCACGATAACGGCGCGCAGGGTGCGGGGACTGCGGCGGACTGCGAGGCTGAAGGACCAGAATAGGGGGCGGCGGGGAGGGTGGCAAGATCTTCAGGCTATGCATGATTTAAGAGCTCCGGACAGAAATAACGCCCCTTAGTGGCAAGATCTCCGCGCGGTGTATTCCCGAACGGCGGTTTGCAGGGCTATTTGGATACACGGCGCGCGAATCTTGCCAAAACCAGCTCATTTTGGATACATGGCGGCGATGTATTGCCACTAAGGGGCGTTATTTTCGTCAGAGGCCTCCTAGAGAATACATGGCGGAGTTTATTGCCATGGTAAGACACTGCAGAATGCATTGCGCACCGTTTGACTCGAGGCTGGCAAGGCACTGTTCAGCCGAGCGGCGGCGAGGGCGCAAGACGCTAGCGCTACGGGTACGACCAGCGACAATGACGGCGGCATCCGCTGGGAATCGCGGGACTGTTGAGCAGCGTCGGCGCTGCCCACCGGAAGTCGCGAGCCTGTTGGGCGGCATCGGCGCCATCCGTTAGGGGTCGCGATGTTGGACGGCAGCGGCGCTGTTCGCCCGAAAGGCGGCAAGGAGCCATTCAGCGAGAACGGGCTTTGCGTTTTGAATGGATGGGGTGGTTGCGGGCATTTATTGCTGGTGTTGTGCTAGCATTAGGTCTTGCGCGGGTGTCGCCAAGTGGTAAGGCACGAGCTTCCCAAGCTCGCATGCGCGGGTTCGAGTCCCGTCACCCGCTCCAAAAAAGTTAAGGCCGATCTTCAATTTAGAACTGCGCCCCACAGGTGGCGGTTCATTCGGAGACCGGCTTTTTTGATGGGCGCGTCTAAGTTTTGTCAGCTCGCCTGGGATATAGGCAAAAACACATCCAGCCCTGCCTGCATCTCTCTTTCACAGGATTTATCTCATTGCCCTCGGTAGGGTTTTGTTGCTCTCGCTGAGAGTTATGCGCTTTTTTCGCAAGATTTACCCTGATGCGGCAATCCAACCATCACGAAAACAAAAATCTCGGCTTTTTTGCAACTTTTTTGCGATTGCGAATGTCGTTGTTCCAGGATCATACATGGCTCTTCCTTTCCGTTACGAGAAAGCTTTTCAGGGGGAGGGGAGCTCGTAACAACGGTTATTCTAGGAAGCGCTTGTTTTCCCTTAGGTTTCGTCGATTCACGTAACAGCCTTTTGAATCAACGTCCACGCGAAGGAAACGGGGCATGCTTATAGTTCGTTGCCATACCTTGCTAGTCAAAACAGAGAGAGGTTTCTTTATGAGCAATTCACTTAACGGAAGGAAGGTTGCAGTTATCGGCTGTGGCTTTGTGGGATCAACCACTGCATACAGCCTGATGCAGAGCAAGCTTTTCACCGACATGGTTCTTATCGATGTAGACACCAACCGAGCCGAAGGCGAAGCGCTCGACATCAGCCACGGCATTCCTTACTACAGTCCCATGAACATCTACGCTGGCACTTACGAAGATCTTTCCGATGCCTCCATCGTTATCATCACCGCTGGCGCTAACCAGAAGCCAGGCGAAACGCGTCTCGACTTGGTACAGAAGAATGTAGCAATCTTCAAGACCATCGTTCCCCGCATTATGGAACAGGGCTTTGACGGCATTTTCTTGGTGGTTTCGAACCCGGTAGATATCCTCACACAGGTAGTAATGGAGCTTTCGGGACTCCCCCGCGAGCGCGTAATGGGCTCAGGCACCGTACTCGATAGCGCGCGTCTCAAATACACGCTGGGGCACATGCTCGATGTTGACCCACGCCACGTCCATGCTCGTATTATTGGTGAGCATGGAGACAGCGAGCTGGCGGTATGGAGCGCTGCAAACGTTTCCGGAATCGCCATCAACGATTTCTTCCGCTTGCGCGGCATCGAAAACGCCACCGAAATCCGCGCATCCGTCGAAGAAAGCGTGCGCAACAGCGCCTACGAGATCATTGAAAAGAAGCGCGCCACGTATTTTGGCATCGCTCCTTCCGTAACCCGCATCTGTGAAGCAATCGTGCGTGATCAGAAATCAATTATGACGGTCTCGAATTATCGTACTGATGTCCAAGGCGTTCCCGATGTTGTCATGAGCTTGCCCGCTATCGTCGGAAGCAAGGGCGTTGAATTCCCTATTCCTCTGCAGCTGAGCATTGACGAAGCTGAACTGCTTCATTCTTCTGCACAAACCCTGAAAAACACCTTGAACCAGATCGATTTTTCTCTGTAGGCAGAGAGCCACATGCAAAACAATGCCCGCACCTGCGGTTTGAAGTGCCTCCTTTTTCTTTATGTTCAAGAAACGGAATGCAGTTCATCGTGCGGGTGCGGGCATTGTTGAGCTTACGCGCAAGATGCTCTTGTTTGCTGGTTCATTATTCAGGGGCGCTTCACTGTCAAGGTGCGGGCATCGATGCGCCTTCGTACAAGAGGCTCAGTTGCCGTTTTTCACCATGGTGGCTACCGTAAACCAAGTACGCTCGTAAGGACGATAGAACGTTTTCACGTCCGTCACCTCAACGTCGTCCCTCGACTCCAAATCGCGAACGTCAACCGGAACGCCTTCTGTCTGAGTTTGCCCTAGCACGATAAAGGTGCCTTGATAGCCGTCGAGTGCAGCGTCCCATGATTTCACATTGGTAAGCGTCGGAAAATACGACTGATATGCATGGGCCCAATTACCCGGCTGCCATGCTAAAAACGTTTGCTTAATATTCTCGCATTCCACCGCGGTAACCCCTTCAACCCCAATGTCCGAAGAGAGCACCAGCGGGCGACTATTGGACTTTGCCGTTTCCTCCAAATAGTCAAGCGGCTCTTCGTTTTTGCCGCTGTATGCATCTTGAACGAACAAAACCTGGTTGATGATCGACACACCAAGAAAGGCAGCGAGCAATCCGCGTACGCATACCTTGCTATTAACGTGAGAAAGCCAAATTGAAACGGCGAGGAGCAAGGGGCCTATGGTTACACAAAGATAGCGATAGTAGACAATTAGCGAGTCCATAACTATAGAAGCCACAAGGGCAGCGGCAAACACACTTGCGTATAAAGCAACGCCCCATATGGCGGGCAAAGTAGAGGGAGCAAGCACCCGGTCTGCCAGGATAAGGGATTCTTTGAAGCCTGTGTTTTGCTGTTTGAAACGACGCAGCCAATTCGCCAAACCATAGAGCGCCGATACAGCAGCCACCACCGCGCAAACCGTAAGAATCAGCACGTACCCAAACCCATAGGTATCGGCAAATATCACATAGCTCGTGTAAACCGGGTAGAACAACCATTCCACTATAGTGCGGGGAAACGAAACATTTGCCCAATACGATCCAGACACTACTCCAGCCTGGCTTTTGAAAACCATGAGCCAGGGAGCATAAAGGGCTACCTGAATTACCGCCCCCACTATAAATACCGACAATGCCTTTTTTGCACGAGCGATAATGAAAATCAACAAGTAAAGGTTGATGAACGATGCCGCAAGCACACCGTAATAATGCAAGTAGGCGCTCGCGAGACTCGACAGGAACATAACAAGCCACCATCTACACGGTACACCACACCACTCACGACAGCCGTCCCCATCGTAGGCTGAAGACATCCACCAGTTTTGGCCTTCTTCGATAGACCCATCTCCTTCCCTAGGGTTTTTGCTACGTAAGGTGCATGCAATACGCCACGCATACAGAGCGCATAGCGTTACAGAAAAGATCACCCAAGAATACATGCGAATCTCAACCGATATATAAGCAAGATAAGGCGTAAATAGGGAAAAGAAGCTAAACAGCACGCCGGCCTTCCAGCCGAAATCACGCCGTATCACAGTGAAGCCCAACATTGCCAATGAAAAGATTCCCGCTATCGTAAACAGGCGGTACACAAGGAGATTTTGCCCAAAAAGTGACTCGAGAACATGGAGGCCCCAGTAAAACAGAACGGGGTGAACATCCCCTGACCCAATATCCCAAATTTCAGCGAAAGAGTTGTTCGCTATAGAAACCGAATAGCTTTCATCGAACCACACATTTCCGTGAAAAGACCCCGTTAGCAGAAATGCAAGACCAACTATCAGCAGCATCACATGAAACCGCTTCGATTCGAGGTATTTCTCTAAACGGGATTGCGTCACAGTTTCACCGTCGCTTCTTTTAATTGTTCAACAACAAAACAATAGCCGAATCTGTCTCGGATACGAGCACCAAACTCTACACCGTTGATCACACTGGCGGCGATCCCTTTTCCGACAAACGCAAAGGTACTCCCAATCAAACAACGATGCATCCCCCTCATTCATTGTTTTTCTTATCGTTAAATTACAGCCACATTTCTGTCATGAGCTTCCAAAAACACGCCCATGCACGTCTGCGATAATAAGGTTGCTAGAGAAAGGCTCGCGAATGCAGATTGAACAACGCACTACTTTTATTCACGCAGATGATTTCGGAATAACACCTGGTCAGGCAAAAGCCATCTTATCGCTTAGCTCTTCCTGCGGCGGTAGCGGAGCGCTCAATAGTGTCAGTATTTTTGCAAATTCTCCCGCATTTTATGAAGCCGCCAGCCTTGCCCAGCCGTATGTCAGACGCGGCGTTCTGCGGGTATGCCTTCATCTGAATCTCGTGGAGGGGCCATCTGTCGCAGACCCGAAACGTATACCTCTTCTCGTTAACGAGAGGGGTATGTTCGATAACAATTTCATGGGATTGTTCAAGCTGGGTATCACCAACAAAGGCGAGGCATTCAATCAGCTGGTTATTGAATGCCGCAGTCAAATCCAGCGTTTTCTATCAGCGTTTCCCGATCAACAGCTATCGTTTCAATTGGACAGCCACCAGCATGTCCATGCCGTCCCTATCGTCTACAGGGCACTCGCGCAAGCTCTAGCTAAAGAAAACTGCCTGGTTAAGCGACTGCGCGAACCCATCGATCCGCTTCCCCTTTACCGGACCTGCGTCGAAGGCGACTCAAAGGAATCAGCCGGTTCCTCCACGCCTCAAGCACGCAATACGCCGACGCGAATCCCGATGGTTAATCGTGCAAAAATCTTCTTGATATCTGCCCTTTGGCGCAAATGTTCAGTCAACGACATTCCGTGGGCTCCCAGCAGACCTGCTTCAGCACCTTTGTTTTCAGGTGTTGCTCTCTCTGGACGCATGGATGAATTCAGCAAACCGCTTCTTGCTTCTTTTCAGCATGAAGCAACTCGTCAAAACAGAGATGCCGAAATCTTATTTCATCCTATCTCGGTACCGATCGAAAAGTGTCTTGACCCTCTGAACAAGCCATTTGCTGAAGCATGCGCTTCAGTATCAAGGAACCATGAAGCGGAACTGATTCGGAAGCTATAAGCACTTCATTGCATTTCTTTGACCCGCAAACACCAGCTCTATCCATTGTTCTATGGCATGTTTCACGTGAAACAGCGTTTTACGTCAACACATTTGATCCTGTTTTCCCTAGATAATGCAGAATATAAGAAAGGCCCAAGGTTACCCTTGGGCCTTTCGTTGTGAGAGCACTCTTGCTTAGATGCTCTTCAAAATAGCCATTACAAAATTCGAAGCATCCTCCAAAGCCTGAGGATCGACGTTTTCGATAATGTCGTTATCCGCAGAATAGAGCGCGGTGTTTCCGTCTGCCATACCGGCGATCGTCATCGCCTGAATACCATGAGCCATTGCAATCGATGCAGGCGTTTCACGTGAAACAATGCGATCGGTATGATATCCAACCCCCGAACGCTCGCTTGCCTGGCGAAGAACACGCTTTAAGCGTGAGGAAATCTTATAAGGCTTATAGGCACCTTCCTGTTCAATGCAAGAAAGCGCACCAGCACCAAGGGCCTCAAGATTGATAACGATTGCGCCTTTCATCTCGTCGGCGTGCTCTTCCAGGAACGCATTAATACCCGAATGAGAATATTGCTCTGCACCAAGGCCAACAAACCATACTTCGGTATCGATGTCGGGATGGCGGAAGTCCTGAAGCTTCTTGAGCTCGCGGTTGATTTGCTCGGCTGTGCCAGCGTCACCATCAATGCGCAATGCGGGGCTGGCATCAACAATGCCGTCAGTATCATAGACCGCCGATTCGTCATAGTAAGTATCCTCTACCTGAGCATCTTCGCCCTTGCGAAGACGATTCAAAGAGAATGCTCCACCGTTCCATCCACGACGATCATCGGATTCGCGGTAGTCAACGTCTACAAACTCATCATCTTCCTCACGGAAGCTCGACCAATCTCCACGAGCTTTACCGACGCTGCGGGCATTATAGTCCTCATCAACATCTACCCACTCGTTTACAGATACTTCTTCTTCCTTGCGCTTCTTGCCCTTGCGGAACCGGCTGAAGAGGCGTCCAGCACGGGACTTAGGCATATCAACGTATCCAGGACCAGCAAAAGCACCTGTTTCGGTGTATTCCTCGTCGTAGGCGGAATCATCCGCATCATCGACATAACGCTCTTCGGGGGCTACGTCAGATACCAGCTCATCCCCTACAGGGGCGAATGAGCCAGTGCCACCAACAGTCGAAAAAGAGCCAGTTGCAGACACTGCCGACTGCGCGCCCGTATCAAACGAAGGGAGGTTGAGGCTTCGCGCTGCAGGCGCTGTGCTAAACGCATCAGTATTTCCATCAATACGAGGAAGCATGTTGGAAAGCAACGATTTACCGCCTGTGGAGGTGCCTTCGTTTACCTCTGCCATAGGAGCGCGCTGACGAAGGTTTTCACCCGAAGCGCTGCGAGCAGGCGTTACGTCCGGCAACACGATAACCTGGCGAGAATGGTCCGCCTGTTCAACAACAGGAGAAACAGGAGATACCATTTCTTCCATGCCCACAATCGGAGAAGCTACCGCAGGCCGAGGCGCAGTTCTTTCAAGCGGCTCTTCTGCGTACTCTCCACCCTGCACCTCATCCGAATAGCCGTAGGAGTAGGATTTCATTTCCTCCTGTACACGACCAGCAGGGATGCGTGCGGTTGATTCATCGTTGCTGTCGTGGAATGAACCCATGTTGACCACATTGTCATCGATACGGCGAATCGGCTCCTCTTCGTCGTCGAACTCTTCATTGTCCATAAACTGGGAGACATCGATTGGGGAAATTGAGGTGGTTACACTCGGAGATGCCGCCTGTTCAGGCTGCTCAGCTGGATCATCAACGTATACTTCTTCGTTTTCAGATACAGCAGGCTCTTCATAGTAGTCCTCGTTGTAGGACTGCTCCTCCAGGTATTCTTCAGCGGGATATTCCTCTTCAACCGATTGCTTACGCGATGAAATCGACTTCAGGCGAGAAGCAAAAGAATGCTGCATCTGAGATGCTTTTTCGGAACCAGAATGGACCGCGTTATTGAGGAAATCGCCAAGCGAACCGCTATGACGTGAGTGAACACTCCTCTTGGAGCTCACTGCGGGGCGAGAAGCTTCCTCGTTTGCGGGGTAATACTCGGGGGTATTTGTGTGCTCATCGACGGGGTCCATAGGCAAAGTTGCCGAATCAAGCTCCTCTTCGATTTCTTCAACTTCGTTATTCCTGGGAACAGAGCGATGAAGCCTCTGGGAATGACGCACTGAAGGACGGGGGGAGGGCTTTCCTTGGTCATGAGAGCCGAAATGCTCATGTCCTTGAACAGTCTCTTCGACTATCTGCTGCTCAGACTCAACAACGGGCTCGAGCTCCGCAGGAGCTTTGCCTGCAAGCTGATCCACCTCTTCAATTGCAGCCTCGTAAAGCGTCTCATGCGACACAAGGGCAGGATCATCGTTTACAGCAGGATCATGTTCAGCTGCTTCGACAGAAGCAGGCTGATCTTCGGCGGCAACGGCAGGCTCGGGATCGTGATCGAGCCATGGCGCAGGCGACGCAATGGGCTTCGGAGCGGGCTTGCGTTCGATGGGTGCTGCTGCAGTGTTGTTCAGATGCCATTCTTGTTCAGCTGCCAAATCCTCTGCCGACAAGGCGGCAGGCTGACCACCAGCAATGGGCTCAGCGAAATGAGCCGAGCTCCCCTCATGATTAGCATGGGGCGCAGAAAACGACTCAATCTCATCCTGCAACGCGCGAACCTTTGAAGACAATTCGGACTGAGCAGCCTCGGGCTCAGAGACGGGAATGGCAATGGGAGATCCGTAGGGATTAGAAGCATGATGCTCCATCATGCGCGCAGCAACGGTATCCGCATAGCGAGAACGATTTACCTTCGGGGTTTTTCCTGCATCAGGCTTATTCGCACGTGCCTTCTCTTGAGCAATCTTTGCCCAAGAAGGAGTATCGCTCGTTTGAACGCGGGCTACAGGCTCTGGGGCAGCAGAAAGAGCAGCCTCTTTAGCAGCCGCTGCCTCAGCTGCAGCTGCAGCCTCGGCCGCCTGCTTCTTTTCAATCTGCTGCTTGGGGATAATGACCTCGCCTTTTTCCCCAGAATCGGACTCTTTTTTAGGTTCCTCATCAAGAGTGGAGGAAACCATGGTGCGCGCTAGAGGACTCGGCGCCGGCTCAGGGCGCTTCCCAACCTCAAAACGTACGCTAGAAACCTCATCCTCATCTTCAGCGATCAGGCCGCCACCCTTAACCAGGCGAGAAGATATATCGGTTACGGGAACCTTGTCGGCAACAGGCTTTCCAGTCAAAGCCGCAATAGCAGCTTTCGCTGCCGCAAGAGATTCCTGCGGCGACATCTCTGCTTCATATTCAAGAGATGCACCTTCAGGCACAACGCCCGCAGCGCGTGCCGCCTCTTCGCCGTGTACGCGATTGCCCTCTTCAACGCTGCGCTCCAGAGCTTCCTCCTGGCTTACCAGGCCGTTTCCAACTTTGCGCGCAACATCAAGCAAAACCGAAACACCGGAAGCGTTATTATTTGCCGACTGGTTGAATGGAGCAACGATATGAAGCACAGAGCGAACCAGGGGGATAGCAAACAGCACCGCACAAATAACCAACAGGAAAGTAAGAATGGAAGACATAGCACCCGTATCAGCTGCGAACAGCGTGGAGCGAAGCAAGAGAACGAAAGCCGAAACCACCAATGCAATGGCGCTTGCCTTCTGAAGAATAGGCAATGCCGCAGCGAAGGGGGGCTTTTCCTCCGTCAAAACCTTGCCACTGTCATAATTGGCCACCAGGATCACCTTGCGGCGACGAGCATTGGCGCCATTTGCCGGGGTGGGCTGATATTTCGCCACCACATTCTGGCTTGCACCGGTCCTAAGCAAGCGTGAAAGAATAGGGCGCCCCGTGATCTCCATGCCATATAGAACCGCCGCAGCTATAGTGAGAAGCAACCAAAGTATGCCCAAAGAGGGAACAACAATAGAAAGAACGGCACCAAGCAAAGCAACACCGAAACAAATGATGTTCGGGAGCTGATCGTTGGTTACGCACTGGAAGTCTTCCACCACCGTCGCGAAACCTGCCTCTTTCTGCATCTGGTCGGCAAGATAGAGCGCAGCCCTCTGTTCCTCCTCGGTACCCGCAGGATGCGGACCTATCTCTTGCGTGAGATAGGCGATATCGTCGATTATTTCAGCCATGGAGAGCCCCTTTTGTTTCCACGCTTATATAAGTGAGTAGCGATTGTCATGGATATAGACTGTACAAGTATACGTCATTTGACTCGTTTCGCCTTTATATGAACCGTTTGTTCACCTTGTCTACCGCATTGCGCAAAGAAGTGCCTTTCTATCTGCATAAAATACCTCCCATCCACTTATCGCAGATGGGAGGTTTCACGTGAAACATATCAGTTAGCCTGCTGCTAATCCTGCCCAAGATACTCTCTTAAATAAGCATCGTTTGATGCAGCGTCCGAACGAAGACTGTCATAGCGAGAAACTAAATCGGCTGTTGCGCTGGCATAAGCATCAACCACAGGCTGGCTAAATTGCTTCGGCAACGCTTTTGCCATTTCCACAGCCTCCTGATCGGCTCTGTTATAAGCATCGTTGTGGGACCCGGCAGTCGCTTTGTCTTGTATAAGGATCGCCGCGTTTGAGGCAAGCGCTTCATTGGTCGCATCGATTCGCTTGTTGACATAAGCCAGCGAGGCATCGAAATTCGCCGCGGGATAGAAGCCCTTCGCCTTCGCAATGCATTCCTTCGCCTTTGAGAATTGAGCCTGGGCAGAAGTGGTGAACTCGGTTGATTTCGCCACGTTGTCCGCCGTTGTGTCCGAAACAACAGTTGCCGCCTGCGTCAAAAGGGCATTCCCTTCTTGGATGCAACTCCATGCCTCATTCATGGCGTCGATGCCTTGCTTTGCCGCAACATCTTCCTTCATACGCTGATCGGCAACATCAAGAAGCTCCTCACGAACCGCAATAGCATTCAAGGCCCGTTGCGCCGCCTCTTTGTCGCGCTGGGATCCGTCAAGCTCCGACTCTGCCTTCTGAGCATACACGCGAGCCGACTCAAGTTGGTCTTTGGCATCGGGAATAGCTGCACTTAATTCCTGCGCGCGAGAAACGGTATCGTCACCAAACGTATCCTGAAAATATTTGTCGATAGCAACCGTGGTTTCATCGCTTTGCTTAACAAGCTCGCAAGCTTCACGCAGCACACCGACGCTGGTATTCAGTCGCTCGTACTGCTGGTAGGCCCAATACCCCCCTACGCCAATCGCGCCTATGCAAACAACCGCCACGAGTGCGATGCTGAAACGGCGATACCATCTGCGGCGTTGCTTCCTGCGAGCTATTTCCGCCTGAGAATCTGCGCCTAAAAATGTTTTACGTTCAGAAGGCTGGGGCTTCACTTCAGCCGAATTTCGCTTGGTTGCTTTTTCTGCTGTTAGGTTCTTTTCCTTGCCCCCTGCGGTTGAAGCGCCCTTCCTGAAGCTTGGAAGACGCCACTTGGCGCCACGCGAGGGCTCATCCTGCGCTGCAGCTTTCTGCTCAAGGACATTCAGGGAAAGCTCGTTAGGCTTTCCCTGCGAGAATTCTTTCAGATGAAGAACCTGGGTTTCCTTATGCCCAAGGCCACGGCCGCTTCGCTTTTTCTTGCGGGCCATCACGAATGCGAACCTCCGGCTACGCGCGCAAGAGACTCGATCGCCGCACGGTTGGCAACCTCGGCAACGATATCCGAGCAAGGCATCATAACGATATTGTTGCTCGGCAACGAATTCAGGAATTTCTTGCCGTAATACTTGGTTATCAGGCGTTTGTCAGCCAAGACCACAATGCCGCGGTCGCTCGATTTACGAATAAGCCTTCCAACCGCCTGCTTTACCTCGATAACCGCATGGGGCAGCGAATAGTGAGCCCAAGCGCGATCATCACGTTGTTGACGTTCGCATGAAAGAGGATCGGTAGGCAGGCCAAAAGGCAGCTTGGGGATGACAACGCCCTTGAGCGTTGCGCCTGGAGCATCAAAACCCTCCCAGAAGCTCTTCAGAGCAAAGAGACTCAAATGCTCATCTTTCAAGAAGTCATCGCGAAGGCCCTTAACGGAAACGCCCCATTTTTGGCACACCAAACGCAAATCGTCTTCCTTCAAAGCGGGATGAACGCCATCAAAGCACTGTTCCATTTCGCGCCTGTTGGTAAATAGCGTAAGCATCGAACCTCTCTGGGCCTTGTGCAAATCAACAAGGAACGATTCCAGGGTTGGAAGATAAGCAGGATCCTGAGGTTCTGGCATATCCGTTGGAACGTAGACCCGCATATTGGCATCGAAATCAAAGCTTGAATCAACCTTCAGCACATCAGCCCGAGAATCTTCCCCTTCGTTGAAGCCAACGGCACGCTCGAACGCATCGAACTGTCCGTCGACCGCCAGAGTTGCCGAAGCATATATAACACTGCGCGTTTCAGCATAAAGACTCTCGTTTAGCGACTTGCCCACATCGAGCGGCTGAACCGTAAAGATTTCATCCAATGTACCCTTTGTCCGATTAAGGCGAACCGAATGCACATGGTTATCGCTGTCATGGAAGAACATCTCATCAAGGGCATCGTATGCCTCCCTCAATTCAAGCGCAGCCAGGGCGAGTTCCCTCTGGGCGCTTGTTGTGTCTTCGATTTGTTCCGCATAAGCAACGATGTCGCGGCAAGCACGGATCAGCTTTTCCAAGGTGTCGTATACCGCGCGCGCACGATTCACGACACCTCGGTACGTATCACCATGGCGAATCTCGTCGTTTAGCCAGAGGTCAAAGTACTCGTATCCACGCGAGCGGGTCTTCGGATCGAACACCAGAAGATCTTTCGCTCCGAGACAGAACTCTTCCGTCGCCATCGCGAAGGCACCCGCACAGGTGCGCGCTTTGGCAATAAGCGATTCATACAACGCGCGGCCGTCCTCTGGAGCTTGAGCGCTTCGCTCCACTCGAGAAAGAACATTGTGTGAACCTTCCCCATTTACGCGCAAAGCAAGCGCCCTCAGCGAATCGGAAGACACCGAGAGGGCAAGTGCGCGGCGCGCTTCTTCCTCCGCACCATGAGCCTCGTCTACAGCCCAATAGCGGATAGGGGGCAGCAGCCCACCTTCGAAGCGGACATCCCAGAAAAGCAAGCTATGGTTCGTTACCACGACATCGCATCGCTGAGCTTGCTCGCGGGCGCCATGGACAAAGCAGCTTCGTCCAAAGAAGGGGCACTTATGACGCAAGCATTCGTTGCTTTTGGTCCCAATGCGCCAACGGGGAATAGCGCGGTAATCAATTTTCAGAGCGTCCATATCGTCGTAGTCACTCTGTTCTACAAACGAAAGTAGACCCGCCAAAGCAGGTGCCTGATTGATTTCTTGCTTACGATAATGAATTACCGATGGCCCTTGGTTGACCAAGCTATCCACCTTGCGAAGGCAAGGATAGTGACTGAACCCTTTCAAAGGAGCGTACGTGATGCCGAGAGCCTTCGAAAGAAGAGGCAGCTCCTTATGAACCAGCTGATCCAGCAATGCATTGGTCTTTGTGGCTACACCCACGGTGATACCGTTTTTCTGTGCCGCCAGGGCAAGGGGAACCAGGTAGGCCATCGATTTGCCAACACCGGTGCCAGCTTCTACAGCAAGATTGCGAGACGTTGCCAAAGCGCGGTTTACCGCAAAGGCCATTTCGCGCTGTTCTTCGCGCGGCTCATATTCCTCGTACAAAGAGCCCAATAAACCCTCAACGGAAAAGGCTTCAGAAATTTCCGCATCGGTTGCGAAAGAAAGCTCAGGGGCTTCGCTACCCGCAGGAGGAAGCTCCTTGCCCACGGGGGAAGAATCAGGAACATTAACATCAGGGCGCAAGGGAGCCGAAGCCTGAGCCACTGCCGCTTTACGCGATGAACGCAAACTGTACGGCCCCTCGCTTTCCTTCATAGCGGCAAGGCACTTAAACACACGCTCGGTATTCCAAGTGTCGCTATCACACATATCGGCAATATGCTGGAGCAAAGGGGCAGGCATGGTGTCAACCGCAGCCAAAAGCACCCGATACACGAGACACGTTGCCGCCACATCATCATCAGCACGATGGGTGGAGTCGGGCCCGCCAAACGCACGCACTAAATCGAGCAAGCGATGAGAGGTTAGACGAGGTAGCGCGATTTTCGCCAGATCGAGGGAATCAATCCAGCAGTTCTGCCTCAATACCTCACCCGTGGGGTACTTCGTGCAGAAAGCTCTATCGAAATTTGCATTATGAGCAACCACATCGGAAGAGCCAACGAACTCAACCAAACCTGCAACGGCAGTATTGGGGTCGGGAGCATTCGCCACATCTTCATCGCTGATGTTGGTAAGGTGAGCAACCTCTTCGGGGATCGGTTTCCCGGGATTTACGAACGTTACGTACCAGCCGACGATTTCACCATGAACCATACGCGCTGCAGCAATCTGAATCAGCTCATCGTGGTTGAAGGAGAAACCCGTCGTTTCGGTATCGATAACAACAACGTCTTCATCCAGTTCACCAAACGAGTGCTCTTTCGCATAGCTGCTAAGCGAATGGTAGCGATCGCGGATGCGCTGAGGGGTGTTTTCGAGAATGTAAGTGTCAAGCCTTGATGCGGCTTCTGCATTTTGTGTTTCCATACTAGTAAGACTATCATTTATGGAATTCTTTATCTCTAATGCCTGAATCACTTCTAGGAGAAAACATGTCAGATATTGGCTATTTTTCCATGTACGCCCGTTTTGAAACCGAAAGCAAAGAAGATGCTGCGGCATTTCTAGGCGCAGACAACATAATTGGCGACGCATTCTCTATCGAGCAGGAATACGTTGATGGCAAGCGCACGGCATGGATCGTGAATCCCTTCGGCAAGCGCATGGGCACCATCGACGAAAAAACCGCTGAAAAGGTTGATCTCTGCAACGCCAAAGGATGGAACACCGTTGCCTTGCTTGCACTCGTTGCTTTCACGGAAAAGCCTGAACCAGGCCTTTACTGGGGTCAGGTTCTTATCATTTCCTACGACCCGGAATATGAAGTCGCCTTCTCTACGTTTATAGAAAATGTCGGAAAGCAGCTCGGCGAGGGAATACGCCCCGACGTTTCCCTTGGTCGCGACTCCCTTAAGAAGGTTATCGAAACTCAGGGCGAATGGGTTCCTTCGGGACGCGTTCCCTTCCCCAACAAGAACAAGGGCACCGCTTGGGTGAAAACGCAACGCACCGGAACGGAACGTTTGGTAAAGCAGGCACGCAAGGGCAACATAGGTTGCACGGTAGTTAGCTGGATATTCCTTCTCGCCGTTGTCGCCCTTATTGTTTTCGGGCTTCATTCCTGCGGAGCGTTCTAGCCAATCTTCCGCCTAACCGCGCTATAGACATTCAGTGGTGTTTCACGTGAAACGCCACCATAAAGAAAACCCCTTGCCGCATTCCGGACCGCACCTCTCGAAATCGGACTTATTTCAATCCGAATCGGGGATATGGTTCGTTTCGCGGACAAGGGGTTTTACGTTTGCGGCAGATGTCTACTTAATTTTCCAAGGCATAGGAAATGAGCTTGGTGCAGAGCTCAGCAAAACTCATGCCAGCTGCACGAGCAGCATCGGGAAGAAGCGATGTTGCCGTCATGCCAGGAATGGTGTTCGTTTCCAAAACCCAAAAATTTCCTTCGGCATCCTTGATGAGGTCACTACGAGAAACACCGCGGCACTCAAGCGTCTTATGGGCGGCAACCGCAAGCTCCGTAGCGCGCTTGGTATCTTCTTCGGATAAGGGCGCAGGGCAGATATGCTGCGACCCTCCCTGAGCGTACTTCGACTCAAAATCGTAGAACTCGTGGGAAGGAACAATTTTGATAACAGGGAGAGCGCACGGGTCCTCGTTGCCCAATACGGCAACGGTGAACTCTTCGCCTGAAACAAAGCTCTCAACAAACGCGCACGTATCTACCTGAAATACCTTATCGATCGCATCGGCAATTTCCTCAGCACCTTCGCACAGATACACACCCAAAGCGCTACCTTCCGTAGCAGCTTTCACAACACAGTGCGAACCCACTTCAGCAATGATGGCATCAATGTCGATATGGTGAGAGTCGAGCATCATAGAACGAGGGGTAGGGATGCCGGCGCGCTCATAGCAAAGCTTCGTCTTGGGTTTGTCGATAGCAGTGGCGCTCGACCAAACGCCTGGGCCAATATAGGGAAGTCCGATGGTTTCCAAAAATCCTTGGATGGTGCCATCTTCGCCGTACTTGCCATGAAGAGCCAGGAAAGCAACGTCAAAATCACCTTGAATCAAAGCCAGCAAGTCTTCTTTGTTGGCGGGGTCGAAAACAGTTACCGGAAAGCCCGCTTCGAGCAAAGCTTCCTTCGCCCCTGCACCAGAAGCAAGGGAAATGGAACGCTCTCCACTCTTGCCTCCCGCAAGCAGAGCAACACGAATTTGTTTAGGATCGAAAGAACAAGACATGGTTCTCGCTTTCATACAAGTAAAGCCCAAGGCACTGCTGCCGAAAGGCTTGATACGTTAGCCGATAGTGAGTATAGCAAACGCACGTTACCACTCTGCTACCACCACGCGGTAACCACTTGGTTGCGTATAATACTAAGCATGAATAACGCAATCCAATCATTCAACCTGTCCGAAATTCCCACTATTCTGGAAAATCTCGGACAGCCGCGCTTTCGCGCCAAACAGCTCACTTCCTGGCTTTACCAGAAAGGAGCTCACTCCTATGACGAAATGACCAATCTGCCCAAGAGTCTTCGGGATGTCCTGTCAAACGAATACCCTTTGATTGAGCCGCAAGTGATTAACAAGCAAGTATCCAACGACGGTACACGTAAATACGTATTCGAATACGCCGATGGCGCCAAGGTAGAAGCTGTCGGGATCCCCTCATTCGACAAGAAAGAGCGCAAAGACGAGCCCAAGCACCTTACCGTGTGCTTCTCCACTCAAGCAGGATGTGCCATGGGGTGCACTTTTTGCGCCACGGGACACGAGGGGCTTACCCGCAATCTTTCTTCCGCTGAAATGATTTGCCAGATCGTCACTGTACAAAACGATTTCGGCTGTCGCGTCACTAATTTAGTTTCAATGGGACAAGGCGAACCATTCCAGAACTACCAAGCAACCCTAGAAGCGCTTCGTTTCGCCAACGCAAAAGACGGCCTTGAAATCGGCGCTCGTCATATAACGGTATCGACATGTGGCATTATTCAGGGAATTGATTGCCTCGCAAACGAGCCCGAGCAATTCACGTTAGCAGTATCCCTTCATTCGGCTCTGCAGGATGTGCGCAATGAAATCATGCCGCGTTGCAGCAACATTCCCTTACCGCACCTAAAGAAGGCCCTTCGATCCTATATCGAGAAAACTGGCCGTCGTGTCAGCTTCGAATATCTCCTTATCAAGGGGGTCACCGACACAGAAGAAAACCTCGCAGCGCTAATCGATTTCTGCGATGGCCTCCTATGCCACGTCAACCTTCTTTCAGTAAACGAAGTCGAGGGAAGCCCCTACAAGCCAAGCTCCACCGCAACGCAGCAGCGCTGGGTTAAGGAACTGAAAAGCGCAGGCAAGGAAGCCACTATCCGCAATTCGCGCGGAAGCGATATCGACGGAGCCTGCGGTCAACTGAAAAACAAAATGTAGAGAACGGGAAAATAGGGACAGGCACCAGATTCCCGCCTAACAAACAGGGCCCCGCTTACGATGAAACTCGCGAGCGGGGCCCTGGTTTTGTTCACTATGGCGCAAGGGGGAATCTGGTGCCTGTCCCTATTTTCCCGCTTGCGACTCTTCAATAAGATGCAGGATACGCTGAAGTTCCTCTTCATCCTTAAACTGGATCTCGATTTTGTTCTTGCCCTTAACGGTCTTGACGCGAACCGGAGCGGAAAGGAAACGGGTAAGCCCCTTCGCAGCCTTCTTGAAACTTGGAGGAGCAGGAACGCGTTTTGCAGCAGCCGAACCAGCCTTCTCACGACCATTCATCAGACGAGCCAGTGCTTCGGTTTCGCGAACGCTCAACTTTTCATTCTTGAGCTTTTCGGTAAGTTTCTTCCTGCCTTCCGCGTCATCGACAGAAAGGATGGCGCGAGCATGGCCGGCAGTGATCTTCTCCTCAAACAAGAGTTGCTGAGCCTCCTCAGGCAAATCAAGCAGACGGAGAGCATTAGCGATAGTAGATCGCCCCTTGGAAACCGTCTGGGCAACCTCTGATTGCGTCATCCCCTTGCGCTCCATAAGACGCTTATAACCATAAGCCTCTTCAATGGGGTTAAGGTCGGATCGCTGGATATTCTCAATCAAGGCAAGCTCAAGAGCTTTGTCGTTGTCGGCTTCCCAAAAACGAACGGGAACTTCTTCCATACCCAGGCTCTTGCATGCTCGATAGCGGCGCTCGCCGGCCAAAATCTGGTACTGGTTTCCAATCTTACGAACCAAAATAGGCTGAAGAAGGCCTTCTTTTTTGATAGACCCTGCAAGTTCCTCAATTTCACCTGGCTTGAAATTGGTGCGAGGCTGATCGGGGTTGGGGTGAATCAGATCAAGCTTGACCGTTGCCGTAAGCCCCTTGGAATCAAATGGCTTGTTTTCCTTCTTCGAAACCTCCAGTGCAGGCTCGACAACCGGCTTAGCGGGCTTCCTAACCTGACGCTCCGCTGCAACGCGCGGCTTAGGAGCGGGAGTTCTCATAGACACCGAACCAGCGGAGCTGAAAGTACCGGAACCAGCACGCATAGCGGGCTTGCGCGCCTCGCGTGAAACAACTTTGGCATTTTCAAGCGCATCTTCAGAAATATAGATATCAGAAGACGGATCAACCGGTTTCCCCGAAGAGCGCTTAGCGGTACGTTCCTGAAGAGCCTGATGAAGAACACCAGCGGATTCCTGCTTCTTCTGAGCAGGTTCTTCGCTTAACGGTTCAGGCACGCTCCTTTCCTGCTCTTTGAGAGTCTCAGGAGCAGAAGGCTTCTGGGTATAAGTGGGGCTATCGTCAAACAAAGCATTAAGGCCACGCCCCAAGCCACTTTTCTGCTTAGCCACGAGCAATCACCTCTTTGGCAAGATCGTTGTAGGCAAGTGCTCCCTTGTTGTCGGGAGCATATTCGAGAATCGACTGTCCGTAACTAGGAGCTTCAGACAGTTTAACGGTACGAGGAATCAACGTCTCGAAGACCTCGTCCCCAAAGAACGAACGGACCTCATTAACCACCTGGTTGGCAAGATTGGTGCGGGAATCGTACATAGTGAGAACAATTCCAAAGATATCCAAGCTCGGGTTTAGGATGCTTTTGACACGTTTCATCGAATCAAGGAGTTTTGTCACACCTTCCAATGCGTAGAACTCGCACTGAATGGGAACCAGGAGCTTATCCGCAGCAACCAAGGCATTGATGGTGAGCAGACCGAGGGAAGGCGGGCAATCGATAAGGATGTAATCATAGCGGCCGCGTAGGCTGCCGAGAGCGCTTTTCAAGCGGTTCTCTCGCGCCATCTCGTTAACCAATTCAACCTCTGCGCCAGCCAAGCTGATAGTAGAGGGTAGAACATCAACGCCTTCAGCAACACAAGATAGGATAACCTCTTCGACGGGCGTTTCGCCAAGCAGCACGTTGTAAACGCACCCATCAAGGGCTCGCTTGTCGATACCATAACCGCTTGTTGCATTACCCTGAGGGTCAAGGTCGACCAAAAGGACTTCTTTACCCATAGCACCTAAAGCAGCGGAAAGATTCACCGCAGTGGTCGACTTACCAACGCCGCCCTTTTGGTTGATGATAGCAAGGATTTTTGTCTGCCCGATCGCATGAGCAACCTTGGGCTTGTCGCGGAAGGGGATAAAGGTGCGAATATCGTCGTCATCTTCATCTTCGGCTTCAACGCCGTCTTCCGAGGAAGTAGACTCCATTTCCGGATCAGTTTCCTCTGCAGCTTCTTCATGCTCGGAGGTTCGCTCGACCACCGCTGCATGTTCATTGATTTCGTCGTAGCTGCTCTGAAGAACCTCTTCTTTGATCTCTTCAGGGTTCTGACTGCGCTCAGTCACGGAAGTCACGGGAACATTTTTCGCTTTTTTTCGACTACCGAACAGCCCCACGAGCTCTCCTCTCTTTTTTGCCTACCAGACAAACTATTGCTTCACTTGAATACCCTATAAAGGGTAAGCAAATGTTTGCTGTTTCACGTGAAACAGCAAACATAAAAAATAACAAAATGCCCCACATCTCATCGAACAAAAAAACAAGATTGACGCTATACAACAAAATCAGCGAAACACAACTCCGTTTGACGGACAGCATAATGGGATAACCCAGAAGCAGAGCAAAATGCCCCTTTGTTTCGATTATTTGATAATACCCTTGCCATACCCTTTAGAAAATAGAAAGGTATACGGTTTTTCCTCGAAGCACCGCATTTCCATTCCCAAACAACGATCAAGCAAACGTCGGTTTCCCGAAACTAGTACACAAAAAGGAACCCGAGAAAAAACGAGGCCACACGAAGCTCTATAACAGCCAAACAGAAACAGACTTGAATAGATACTCAAAATATAGAAAACAGGCTCTTACAAAGAGCCTCAAAGCCCTTTTAGCGCAGTAAGTTCAACACAGGACCATTCAGAACGCTCAAAGAACAAAAAGAGTCCTTGGAATAATTCCAAGGACTCTTTTCTTAAAATGGTTTCTTTTGTGCCATACCGACTCTTCGGGGAAGCTTCATCGAAGGATTACATCGCTTCCGAAATACGATGATGGCTCGACTCGTCTCTCCATCGGAAAGCGTGAATCCTCTCGAAGAAACGAATTCCATTCCCAATTTGCGAGCAATTTCCCGAGCATGCTCAAGTTCCTCTGATTCACTGTGGGTCTTGTAACATACCAAGCGTCCGCCTTTAGCCAACAAGGGCGATGCGAGCTCGAGCAGTGAAGCCAGGGAGGAAAGCGCGCGGGCAGTGACCAACGAAAAGCGGTTAGGCTGCTGCAACGCAAGATCCTCAATGCGCCCATGATAGGTTGAGACAATGTCGTCAATACCAAGCTCGGCGGCAAACGAATCAAGGGCGCGCGTCTTCTTGCCAACGGAATCAGCAAGAAGGGTTTCCCTCCCCGTCATGATCGCCAAGGGAATACCGGGAAACCCAGCACCCGAGCCCATATCGAGATACGGACCTTCCAGCGCCTCCTCAACTTCAGGAAGGCCAGCGAGCGAATCCTCAACGTGAAGAACCTGAGCAGACTCCCAATCAACGATTCGGGTAAGGTTCGTTACCTTGTTTTCCTCAATAACCAGTTCAAGATGCTTATCGAGTAGCTCCCTCTGCCTTTTGCTGGGCGCATGTTGTTCAGCACTCATGCCAGGATCCCTATCGTGGGCTTACCACGACACGACGGGCGCGACCCTCGCCCTCGGAAACGGTTTCGACGCGATCATCTCCGCGCAGAGCAATATGCACGATGCGACGCTCGTAGGGAGTCATGGGGCGGAGCTTGATGCTGCGATCCTGGTCTACTGCCTTGTCGGCTGCATTCAAAGCAATGTCCTCGATCTTCTGACGCTGACGAGCCTTATAGCCTTCAACGTCGACCACGATGGGATAGCGATGACCAACAATGCGGGACGTAATAGACGAAATAAGGAATTGAAGCGAATCGAGCGTACGACCGTGACGACCGATCAAAACAGCCAAATCGTCACCAGTGATGTCAAGGATAAGCTCACCTTCGTCACCTTCATACTCCTCGATGGTCACTTCTCCAACATTGAAGTACTTCAAGATATCCTGAATGGCCTCGATAGCCGTATCGGCGATCCTGTCCACTTCCTCTTCAGAATATCGGCCCTCACCTTCGTATTCCTGAGATGAGGATTCGTCCTGAACCATGTTCTCTTCTTCCATTGAAAACTCCTTACATTCAAATCTCCCCTCCGCGGTAGAACCACGAAGGGGAGGAGACGGCAAAAAATATGTGAAGTAGCGTTACTTGCTCTTCTTGTGAGGGCGAGGCTTCTTTTCCTTACGAACCACATTGACTTCCACGGGCTTAACCTCGACCTTTTCAGCTTCGACTTCTTCGTCCTTATGCTTCATAACCTTAGTAGAGATTACCTGCTGAAGAACACCGAATACGGAAGAAGTTGCCCAGAACAGCAAAACGCCGGTGGGAGAACCCCAACCAAGCCACAGCATGAACAGGGACATGATGCCCATCATAATCATGGTCTGCGTCTTCTGCGGGCTGTTCGTACCCATCTGCTGAAGCAAGGAGGGCAGGAAGGTGCAGAATGCAAACAGAAGGAGAAGGATGCCGTAGGGCAAGAACTCCAAGAAGCCCTGGCCGAACATCGCGGAAGGCGAAGAGAGCAGCGAAGGCAAAACATTATAGAAGGAGTAGGTCATGCCTTCGGTACGGGAGCCCATTTCCTGCAATACCTGGAACAGGGCAACGAAGATAGGCATCTGAAGGAACAGGGGCAAGCAACCGGTAATGGGGTTGAAGCCGATCTCTGCATAAACCTTCTGCATTTCCTCGGCCTGACGCTGCTGGTCGTCAGCGTACTTTTCCTGGATCTCCTGGATGCGAGGAGAGAACTGCTGCATTCGATACGAAGAGCGGATCTGCTTCTGCATAAGGGGGAACAGGATAAGACGGAGAATAAGCGTCACGATGATGATCGCCAAACCCCAGTCGGCAACGAAACCATACATAGCATCGATGCACCAGAATATGGCGTCTTTAAACGCGTCCCACATGTGTACCTTTGTCCTCTCGGTTCGGGGGTTAATTATTAAAGATGAAAGGTATCCGGCACGGGGTCATACCCGCGGCCTCCACCTGGTCTGCAGCGCAGAATGCGCTTGCAGGTAAGATACAGACCTTTAAGGAAACCGAATCGCTGAACCGCAACAAGTCCATATTCCGAACAAGTGGGAATAAACCGACAAGTTGCGGGGAGCAGGGGCGATATAGCAAGACGGTAGAACTTGATCATCAACAACAGAACCCCCTTGGGGATAGCTGATATTTTCGACCAGACCTTCAAGACCAAATACTTGCCTTAATACGATTCCATGATCTTCTTGCATGTGGAAACCAGCTTCTGGTATTCAACACGCGTTGTTTTCCTGTTAGCCATGAAAATGACATTCAACTCCGGCCAAGGGCCACCGATATCGTGGCAAACAGCACGCAAGCGGCGCTTCGCTGAGTTGCGCCACACCGCATTACCGTTCTTCTTGCCCGCTATAAAAGCAACACGGCCACTAGGGCCGTGTTGGGTATCTCCCCGGTACACGATCATAGTTACGCAGGGAGTTGCATGTCTTTTTCCGTGCGAGAACAGGTAGGAGATCTCAGTGCTGGATTTGATGGTTCCTAACACGGTTTCTCACAAGGAAAGTTAGGCACAGAGACGCTTGCGGCCCTTTGCACGGCGAGCAGAGAGAACGGCGCGGCCGCTCTTGGTAGCCATACGTGCACGGAAGCCGTGAGTCTTTGCGCGCTTGCGGGTGTTCGGTTGATAGGTGCGCTTCATTACTTTTCCTTTCAGATTTACAGTAACTTCGAAATTATACGATGAAGAAGCCGCGCGTCAATAATAAAGAAAGAAGTCAGGCACCCTATTTCACGGGTCAACACAGAATGAACACGCAAACGGCGGCTGCGCTACGCCCTACTAACGACATCTAGTTCGTCGCTATCGAGGATATGACCCTGCAAGGCCCAGTGGAGCTCGTTGAAATAAAAGCCAGGTTGCAAATCCAGCTCGCAATCAAGCGCATACACCGTAAGCGTATAACGGTGATCCTTATCGGGCGGGCACGGTCCGATGTACCCACGAATCACTTCTTCGCTTGTCTCCTCGGCGCGAGACAAGCAGCTGTTTGAACCCTGCACGAAGGAAAATTCACCGCTATGGCTGGCGTTTTCGGGAATCAAGGCAGTATCAGGGCTCACTCCGCATGCAGCCCAGTGAATCCAGGCAAAGCCACATACGGGAATGGAGTCATAATCAACGAACGAAAGAGCAAGGGACTTAGCCCCCTCAGGCACACCCGACACCTCGATGGGGAACGAACAAATATTGTTGCCGTCACGACGCAGTTCCGGAGACGAATATTTTCCAAAACGATCGGGCAGCATGCCTTTTTCATCCAACGGGATAGCGATCTTCATAGTTTGTCCACCTCACTTTTCCCCAAGGAAAGCAACTTATACACAATTTGTTTATATAGCATTGTGGATAATGTTGATAACTTTCCAGGTGTTTCAGGATACTTCCCCACCATTATCCCAGAGGTTGCAGCAACCCTTTCAGGAAACAAAAACTCGTCTCCGTAATATAGGTGGAAAAGCGGTTCAAATTTCATAAAATACAGGCTTTTAGCTGGTCTTTTATTGTTATCAACACCTCAATTTGCCTGCTGTATGCATATCAGCGAAGCGGTTTAAACACCTTGACCTCAACAGCTAGAAGTGAAAGCGCAAAAACTACTTTTCCAAAATAGTTTTCCAAAATGCCTTTCAAGTTTTTCACATTTTTCTTCAGGCGTTTTCAATGTTTTCCACATTTTATTGAAAGAATGTTGAAAACTTCGAAAACACGAGGAAAAGACGGTGGAAAGTTTGAAAAAGTGTGAATAACCGTCTAGAATGAATGAAAAATCAGCTCGATCTATGCCTTATAAAGGAATATCGGTCGGGCTCTTTTTCTCATGTTTTGAAAAAAAATCGGAAAGCATCATGAACCAAGAAAACGCACCACATATGCAGCCGATGGAACAAGCGGGGGAACAAGGGTCGGTGCCATATCCTTCCTATAACGAGGAGAGGCCTGCAACCGAAGCGACAGCGCCAAACACTCAGCCCGCCCAGACATCCACTCCTCCCTACGGGTACGGACAGGGGCAATTCCCTTCCTATCCTGCTCAGGGTGCCCAAATGCAGCCTTATCCAGGCATGCCCTACGGCATGCCTTATGGCGGTTATCCACAACCTGGCTACACCGTACCAGCGCACAACCTGCCCCCCACGGTGCAAACGGCAAACGTCAACGGCCAACCATCGCAAGGGCAACCGTTTTCCGCCAACATGCCCAACAACCCAGAGCCGCAGGTCGCAGCCCAGGGATTCCCAGGCTACCCTATTGGATACCAGCAACCACAGACTGGCTATTCACAACAAGCGTTTCAGCAGTTCGCCGCAGCAGCAAACCCACACGTTATGCAGCCAGCGGCGGCGCAGCCCTACCCCCAAACGACGCAGCAACCGGCTTCGGATGCCTACCAGGGCGGGCAGCCTTTCGTGCCCTCCTTTGTGGAACCAGCAACGTATGGCGAAGATTACGCCCACACAATGAATGGCGGCATCATTGAATCCGTCGAAGAGACGGCACCTTCGCAGAGCTTCGATTACCATCACATAACCACGCCCGCGCGCATTGCAATATATGATTCGCTGAAAACAGCGCCACGCGTAATACAAGTGCAGGGCGGTCCCACACACGAATACATCGAGCACATTGCTTCCTTGACCTACAAAAACGCCAAAGAAGCAGGCGGGGTGATCCCTTACACCGTGATCAGGGAAGTATCCGAAAATTTCATTCACGCCAACTTCAACGAAGTGGTGGTATCAATTTTCGACCAAGGCAATACCATTCGCTTTGCGGATCAGGGCCCAGGCATCAAGCACAAAGATCTCGTGCAAGAACCAGGATTTTCCTCTGCCATCGAGCCGATGAAACGCTACATACGAGGCGTGGGGTCGGGCTTGCCCATCGTGAAAGACTACTTAAACACCTCCCACGGGCATATCGAGATCAAAGACAACGTGAATCAAGGCTCGGTGGTGACCATCAGCCTGGTTGCGTCGCGAACAACAGACGAAGAAATTGAGGCGGCTCAGATCCCCGACCTCACCGAAAACGAAGCTGCCGTGCTTAAAGCCCTTCTTCCGAACAACACCCTAGGCGTAAGCGAGGTCAGCAAGGCCACCGACATCGCCGTGGCTAGCGTTCATACCGCTTTTTCAAAGATGGAAGAGGCGGGTCTCGTGGAAAAGGTGAATAAGAAGAGAACGCTCACCCCGCGAGGCACGCAGGTTGCCCTATCCTTGTAAACGACAGACGGCGCATCCCACGCCAACGGAATGGAACTACGTAGAACCTTATGGATATCGAACAGACGTGGACAGACCTGATGCGACAACTGAAGTCGTATCCCACCATCAACGCATCTCAAATCGATGCGTTCTTCTCGCGTGTTCAAATCCAGGCAGCAAGCCCTGGCTTCATCATGCTCACCTCGGACAATGCCTTTATTAAAGATTGGATCGAAAAGCATTATCTGAAAGATATTCAGAGGGCACTCAGCGATCTGTACAACCTGGACTTTCAGGTGCTGATAGAGGTCGACCCCACTGTAGCGGCACCGGCACCTGCGGCTCAGCCTGCACCCACAGCGACCCCTTCGGCCCCTGCTGTCGCACCGCAAGCGGTCCAACCGCAACCGAAACCCGCAGCAACAAGCGCACAGAACGCGCCTGTTCCAGCCGTCCAGTCCGCTAACGCCGGCGCACCCCAGCCCACCCATTCGGTAGCGCAGGCAGAAGCATCTGAGCCGCAATCGCAGAAAACAGAGACGAACAGCAACGACAACGAGGCAACAGGGGAAGCAGCGCTCACCTTCGATTCCTTCGTTATTGGAGAGTCGAACCGCATGGCCTACAACATGGCGGTGGAGGTAGCGGACCGCCCCGGTTCGTCCGAGTTGAACCCACTCTTTATATATGGGCGATCCGGCGTGGGAAAAACGCACCTTATGTGCGCGATTCAGAACTACATCAAGGAAACCCGCCCAGAGCTCAACGTGTGCTACATCGATTCGATGGAACTGGTAAACCGCTACTCAGACGCAGCAATAGAAAAGAGCGTCGATAAGCAAAGCTTCAAGAACTTTGAGGGCTATTTCCAGCAGGCGGATGTACTGCTCATCGACGATATCCAGGGGCTCCAGAGCAAGCCCGGCACGCTCAACGCGTTGTTCCGCATCTTCAATTCGATGATCCCGAAGGGCAAGCAGTTTGTATTCTCCGCAGACCGAGCGCCGAAAAACATCGACCTCGACGAACGCTACGTGTCCCGATTCAACTCGGGAGCCACGATAGATATTCAGCCACCCGACGACGAGACGAAGCGCAACATCATCAAGAGCCTTATTCGCCACTACCAGAGCCGAGAAAACACATCGTTTGTTATCACGGACGAAATCCTCGACTACATCGTGGACAACTCCAGTTCAAACATTCGCGAACTGAAGAGCGCTATCACCAACGTGATATTCGCCATGAAGATGAACAAGGACCACACGCTTTCGGAAGGCCAGGTCAAGGAGCTTCTGGGCAATCACTTTATCGGCGGAGGCAAGAAACGCATCACGATAGAGATGATCCAAGCCGCCGTTGAAGATTTTTACGGCGTTTCGCACAAAGACATCGTGGGGCGCGGCAGGGCAAGAAGCATTGTTCGGCCGCGACAGGTTGCAATCTATCTGTGCCGAGACCTGTCGGAAACCACGCTGAGTAATATCGGCAAGGCCTTCAATCGCGATCACACTACGGTGCTCCACTCGTGCGAGCTCATTTCAAGTCAAATGCAAGAAGACCGAAACCTACGAGAAGAGCTGGAAGCAGTGCGCGAAAAAATCCGCATCCAGCAGTATTAAAACCTGTTGATAAACGGTGACAAAACATGGGGATTACCCCATACCTTTGTGGAAGAAGTTTTCCCCACGTTTTCCCTGTGGATAACCAAGGTGCTTTTCCACAGAGTTCCCGACAGGTGTTTTTCCGTGTTCATCAGGAAAAAGAGAAGTTATCAACATATCAACCCTGGTTACTACTTCTATTATTAGTTATTTATTAAAGAATAGAGAAGGAATTAATGGGGAGGAAAACTCGATTGTGCAACTCAATTGCCAATCGAGAATCAGCTCGGCTAGAACAGGTATTATAGCCAAGAGGAACAGAGGACAGGAGCAGCAATGAAATTCAGCGTTAACCAATCGGAGCTTCAAAACGCCCTAGCGGTTGTAGTTAAAGGATCCTCCACCCGTTCTACGCTTTCAATTCTTGCTGGTGTGTATATCAAGGCAGAAGAGGGAAGAATCACCCTTCAAACCACCAATCTGGAACTCTCCATTAAGGTAACGTGCTTCGCTATGGTGGAAGAGCCCGGAGAAACGGTAGTGCCAGCAAAACTCTTCGGTGACATCATTAAGAACCTTCCCGATATGGCAGTTCGTGTTGAGGCAGACGAAACCACCGCAACGGTATTCTGCGATAGCACCACGTTCTCATTGAAAGCGCTCAATCCTCTTGACTTCCCCGCTTTCCCCGAAATCGAAGCCGATCAGGAAGCCTCGTTCCCCTTCAATGCGTTTTCTTCGATGGTCAAGCGCACGGCTAAGGTCGTTTCTCACGACGAAACGCGTATTGTGCTTACGGGCGTACTTGTTTCTTGCGTAGGTTCCACTTTGAAAATGGTGGCGACCGACTCCTATCGCCTGGCTGTTTCCGAAACTGAGCTCGATTCGCCATGCCCTGAAGAGTTCGAAGCGGTTATTGCCGGTTCTTTCCTTCAGGACATTGCTTCGCTTCCTCAGTCAGAAGATCCTGTTACGATTGCGCTTAACGACAACCAAATCGTGGTTACCTACCGTGACACCACTTTTATCAACCGTCGTATCGAGGGAACCTTCCCGAATTACAAACAGCTTATTGCCGAGGGTCATTCCACCCGCGCAACGCTTTCGACTCATGCGCTTACTGATGCAGTTCGTCGTGTTTCTCTGCTCAGCAATAAGGTTTCCCCTGTACAGGTTCGCGTCGATGCCGAATCCGGCGTGGTAACCCTGCTCACCAACTCTCAAGACATTGGCAACGCTCAGGAGAATCTTATTTGTGAGGTTGATGGCGAATCGGTTGATATTGCATTCAACTTTACCTTTATGCTCGATGGCCTGAACTCCATTGATACCGATGCGGTTCATCTTGATTTGTTCGGACCCATGAAGCCTGGCATTCTGCGCGCCGCGGAGGGCGAGAACTTCCTTTACCTCATCATGCCCGTACGCGTGTAGATTGCGGTTTTCTGGCTCCATGGGGCTCACTATCAAAAACATCGCGTGCCGTAATTTCAGGTCGTATGAGCAGTTCGAGCTTGATGGCATCGGGGGGCTAACCCTAATCGTCGGGCCGAATGCGGTGGGCAAGACAAACCTTCTTGAGGGCATCCAGCTTGTCACGGCTTGCTCGTCGTTTCGCAGTTCAGTGCCTAGCCACTTGGTTCGTGCCGGTCAAGATGCGGGCATGTTCTCCGCGGCAATACGCGGCGATGGACGATACCTTGATATGGAATTGCGTGTTTCACGTGAAACACGCGAGTATTTTGTCAATGGGAAGAAAAAACGCCCCCGCGATATCCGGGGCACGTTGCCTTCTGTGCTGTTCTCTCCTGAAGATTTGGAGCTGGTGAAAGGCTCCCAATCGTTTAAGCGCGCGCAGGTTGATCAGATGGGTGCTCAACTGAGCACGAATTACCATGCGGTACGGAAGGACTATGAAAAGATCCTTCGACAGAAGAATCGCTATCTGAAGGAGAACGTTTCGCCTCTATTCCTTCAGAGCATCAACGAGGTTGTTGCTACGGTCGGCTCGCAGCTGTACCGCTTGCGTTGCGAGATGATTGCGGCGCTTTCGCCTTATCTAAAGGAATGTTATCGAGAGATTTCGGGCGGACGCGAATCGGTCGAACTAGTGTACGTTCCCTCATGGCTCCGCAAGTCGTTCGATCTCGACCGCATTCCTTCGGTTAAGGCGATTGACAGGACCGCCGCTCAGGAGCGACTCATTAGCGCAATGGAAGAGGATGCTCGTAGGGAGCACGAGCGACGCATATCCCTTTATGGCCCCCAGCTCGATCTGGTAGAGTTCTACCTTGATGGGCTCAATGCTCAGCAGTTTGCATCGCAGGGGCAGCAGCGAAGTTTAGTTCTGGCGTTTAAGATGGCACAGGTTGAGCTTATCGCGGAACGATTGGGCCAGAACCCCGTTTTGCTGCTCGACGATGTGATGAGCGAGCTTGATGCGACGCGCCGCGATGCGCTGCTTTCTCTGATCTCCGGCGAGGTGCAGACGTTTGTGACTGCTACCAATGCGGAAAAAGTAAGCCCGGCGCTTTCCTCGTTGGCGCGTGTGGTGCAGATTGGCGGCGAATAGGTATGGTTGAATTCGATAGCGATTGGGGGTCGTCACGCGATCCTCGCCGTTATATCGCCGTGGTGAATGAGCGGAATAATTCCCTCCGCCCCGTTTCGTCTTCGCTTTCCTCTTTCGCTTCGTCGATGCCCGAAGAAGTTAAGAAGCGCGTTCTTGTGCAGCGCAAGATAGAAAAGACTCATGCCCAGTTTGCCGAACTTGTGGATCCCTTTATCCTCAAACACACCAATTCGGTGTATCTGCTCAAAAGCCAGGCGGTTGAGGGAGCGTACGATCTGGTGGTGTATCTGGACAACTCAACGTGTGCCGCTGAGCTGAATGCCCGCAGGGAGTTGCTTCGCTTTGAATATCTCGATCGCTTTAATACGACCATAGATGTGTTTGAGATTCGTATTTCAAGGGGTCCGTATAGGGACAAGCACCCCTTTGCCGAGCGCCTTAGCTCAGATACTCAGCCTAAAGAACGAAGTCTCAGCGAAGAAGAAACGGCGCGAATAGAAGAAATGACGTCGGCTATCGAGGATCCTCGTTTAAGGGCTTCGTTCCAACGCGCTATGACGGCTCAGAAGCGTCGAAATGAGTCTTCTTCATAAAAAATGCCCAACACGATGGCTTTTATACCCGCAGAAGCGCTCTGAATGCCCTCTGACGCTGATAGATGGCAAGGTATCTTGCCTACTCTGCTATAATAATAAGGTTCTAAATCCCCTCGATACGTCGCTTTAGGCGTATCAGATAGCAGAAAGAGGAGGAAATACGTGGCTTCAGACGAATCCCACTACAGCGGCCAAGACATTCAGATCTTGGAAGGCCTTGAAGCAGTGCGCAAGCGCCCTGGTATGTATATCGGTTCTACCGGTCCGCGCGGCCTTCACCATCTGGTGTACGAGGTTGTAGACAACGCAGTAGATGAAGCTCTTGCTGGCTATTGTGACCACATTGAGGTTACCATCCATGAGGACAACTCCATCACCGTTGTCGACAATGGCCGCGGCATTCCCGTAGACAAGCACCCCAAGGAAAAAATCCCAACCGTCGAGGTTGTACTCACCATCCTCCATGCAGGTGGTAAATTCGGCGGCGAAGGTTATAAGGTTTCCGGCGGCTTGCACGGTGTAGGCGTTTCTGTTGTGAATGCGCTTTCCACTCAGGTTATTGTGCGCGTGCGTCGCGATGGCAAGGAATATGAGATTTCTTTCGATCATGGCAAAACCAAAGAAAAGCTCCATGAGGTAGGAACCTCCAAAACCAGCGGTACTACGGTAACCTTCTGGCCCGACCCTGAGATTTTCAAAGAAACCACCATCTTCGATTACGAAACGCTGAAAACCCGTTTCCGTGAGATGTCATTCCTTAACAAGGGTTTGAAGATCACCCTAGCCGATGAGCGCACCCCCGGCGAAGACGGCAAACCCCGTACCGATGTGTTTCAGGCGCTTGGCGGTCTTCAGGATTTCGTTAAATTCCTCAATGAGGGCAAGGAAACGCTGAACAAGCCCATCTACTTCGAGGCTGAAAACGAAGACGGCATGGTGGAAGTGGCAATGCAGTGGTCCTCTTCCTATTCTTCTAATGGCGTGCTCTCGTTTGCGAACAACATCCACACCATCGACGGTGGTACTCATCTCGACGGCTTCAAGCAGGGTGTTACGCGTACCATCAACGATTACGCTCGCAGCAAGGGAATCTTGAAAGAAAAGGACAGCAACCTTTCTGGTGACGACACCCGAGAAGGCCTTTCGGCTGTTATTTCAGTTAAACTCCGCGACCCGCAGTTCGAGGGTCAGACCAAGGGCAAGCTGGGCAATACGGAAATTCGTGGCTTGGTTCAGACTGCCGTAACTAAGGGCTTGGCTGAGTATCTTGAAGAGAACCCCACGCCTGCTAAGCGCATCATCAACAAGGCCTCTCAGGCATTGAAGGCCCGTGAGGCTGCTCGTAAAGCGCGCGAGATGACGCGCCGTAAGGGTGTTCTTGATTCTTTCAGCTTGCCGGGAAAGTTGGCTGACTGTTCGAGCAAGAATCCTGCCGATTCCGAAATCTTTATTGTTGAGGGCGATTCCGCAGGTGGGTCTGCTAAACAAGCTCGCGACCGCAAGTATCAGGCCATCATGCCCCTGCGCGGTAAGATTCTGAACGTCGAGCGCGCTGGCTTGCACCGCTCGCTTTCTTCCGACACCATTTCTTCGCTCATTACCGCTATCGGTACGAATATTGGTGAGGATTTCAACGCGGATGCTGCCCGCTACCACCGCATCATCATCATGACCGATGCTGATGTTGACGGTGCTCACATTCGCATCCTGCTGCTCACGTTCTTCTATCGCTACATGCCCGAGCTTATTACACGTGGTTATATCTACATCGCCCAGCCTCCGCTGTACGGCCTGAAGAAGAAGGGCAGCAAGAAGTTGGAATACATCTTCAATGATGACGCTCTAGCCGCCCGCTTAGCAGAGATTCCCGACCGAGATAGCATTTCGCTGCAGCGTTACAAGGGTTTGGGTGAAATGGATCCCGAGCAGCTCTGGGAAACCACCATGGAGCCTTCTACCCGCACCATGCTCCAGGTAAGCATTGAAGATGCAGCTGAAGCTGAGCGTGTGGTAAGCGAACTTATGGGGGATCAGGTTGAGCCCCGTAAGGAATTCATCCAGAAGCACGCCCATGACGTGCGCTTCCTCGACTTCTAAGAGGGTTGCCGGGTAGGACCCGGCAAAGTGTTTCACGTAAAACATTCAAGCAACAAGACAGAAGGAGTCTTCGTGGCAGAAGATAAGAACGAGACAGACAAAAAGGACGAGCAGCAGGCCGCTGCAGCAAACGTTCTTCCTGCTGAGCTCAGCAAAGAGATGCGCACGTCGTTCCTCGAGTATTCGATGAGCGTTATTGTTTCGCGCGCGCTTCCCGATGTTCGCGACGGCTTGAAGCCTGTTCATCGCCGCATTCTGTATGCGATGAATGAAAGCGGCATCACCCCAAAGCGCCCCCATGCTAAGTCCGCCCGTACCGTTGGTGACGTAATCGGTAAGTATCACCCGCATGGCGACTCTGCGGTGTACGACACCATGGTTCGTTTGGCGCAGCCATTCTCCATGCGTGTTCCGCTGGTTGACGGCCACGGCAACTTTGGTTCGATCGACGGCGATTCGGCAGCTGCAATGCGTTACACCGAGGCTCGCTTGGACAAGCCGGCAATGGAATTGCTGCGTGACCTTGACAAGGAAACGGTAGATTTTCAGCCTAACTATGACGAGAGCTTGCAGGAGCCCGTTGTCTTGCCTTCGCGCTTCCCGAACCTGTTGGTAAACGGCTCTTCGGGTATTGCCGTTGGCATGGCAACAAACATCCCCCCGCATAACCTCGGCGAGGCAATCGACGCAACCTGCATGATGATCGACGATCCTGATTGCACGGTAGACGATTTGATGAAGGTTCTTCCCGGCCCTGACTTCCCGACGGGCGGCATCATCATGGGCCGCAAGGGCATCCGCGATGCCTACGAAACGGGAAAGGGAAGCCTTACCATTCGCTCAAAGTGCCGCATTGAAGAGGGTAAGAACGGCAAGCATTCCATTGTTGTTTCCGAGATTCCCTATCAGGTAAACCGTACCAATCTCCTGAAGAAGATCGCCGATCTGATTCGCGACAAGAAGCTTCCCGAGGTTTCAAACGTTCATGACGGCGCCGACCGCCACGGCATCGACATCATTATCGAGCTGAAGCAGAATGCTATCCCTCAGGTCGTACTGAACAAGTTGTATAAGCATACCCAGCTGCAGGTTGGTTTCGGCTGTAATATGCTGGCGCTGGTCAACGGTGTCCCTCGCGTATTGTCCCTGAAGGAGATCCTCCACTACTACATTCTGCATCAGGAAGAGGTTGTGGAGCGCCGCACGCGCTACGACTTGGCCAAAGCTGAGGCCCGTGCGCATATTCTGGAAGGTTTTGTGATTGCCCTCGACAACATCGATGAGGTGATCCAGATCATCCGCTCGTCCAACACCGATCGCGAAGCGAAAGACGTGTTGATGGAGCGCTTTAAGCTTTCCGAAAAGCAGAGCGAAGCTATCCTCGAAATGAAGCTGCGTCGCCTGACCGGCTTGGAGCGAGAGAAGATCGAAGCCGAATTGAAGGAGCTGCGCGAGAAAATCGACTACTACAAGCGTTTGCTTTCCGATAAAGACCTGGTAAAGCAGGTAATCAAGGAAGAACTTACCGAAATCAAGGAAAAGTTCAGTTCTGCTCGTATCACCAAGATTACCGACGAAGCGAAGGACCTCGATGTAGAGGATCTTATTGCTGAAGAGGAAGTTGCCATTACCGTAACCAAGGCTGGTTACGTGAAACGCCTTCCCGTGGCTACGTATCGCCAGCAGAAGCGCGGCGGCAAGGGCATGCAAGGGGTGAATTTGAAAGAAGCCGACTTCGTCGAGCATCTCTTCATTTCCTCAACCCATGCTTATCTGTTGTTCTTTTCTTCGCGCGGACGGGTGTACCGTCTGAAGGCCTACGAGATTCCTGAGGCATCTCGTCATGCTCGAGGAACCGCAATCGTGAATGTTCTGCCCTTGGAGAAGGGTGAAACCATTGCTGCGGTTATCGCTACCAAGGATTTCCCCGAAGACGAGTACCTGATGTTTGCAACTTCGTCAGGCATGGTTAAGAAAACCTCCATGAAGCTCTACGACCGCACGCGCCGAGATGGTTTGATTGCGATCAACCTGAAGGAAAACGACACGCTTATTAGCGTCCAGCGCGTTGCTGAAGGCGAAAAGGTCATGATGGTTTCCTCTGCAGGTAAGGCCATTATGTGGGATGAGTCCGAAGTTCGGGCTATGGGTCGCGACACCATGGGTGTACGTGGCATGACGGTTAACGCCGATGCTCGCGTGCTCGGCATGGAAATAGCGCGTCCAGGAACCGAACTCTTGGTTATCACTGAGCTCGGCTATGGCAAACGCACGCCGGTAGAGGAATATCCTTCCCATCATCGCGGAGGCCAAGGCGTATACACCATTACCATGACGGCCAAGAAGGGCTTGCTCTCGGCCATGAAGATCGTTGAAGAGAACGACGAGATCATGATTATCACCGAAGAGGGCGTAGTTGTTCGCACACCGGTTTCCGGCGTGTCGCAGCTGGGACGCTCCACTCAGGGCGTTCATGTGATGAATGTTGCTGGCAAGGACAAGGTTTCTGCTGTGGCCACTTCCACTACCACCGAAAAAAAATCCTCTAAGACGGCACCTGCCACCCATAAGGACCAGACCAGTCTGCTCGATGAAGAGTAGTAGTAGGCACTGATACTTTCCGAAGTTGGGATCCAGATTTTCTGGGTCCCAACTTTTTTTCAAAAAATTTATTACTAATTTCAGACAAGGAATTACCAAGGAAGAGGGCGATTTTTCTTCTAAAGGAGCGGCATTGCCATCTGTTTTCGAAAAAATATATCTTGCTGTTTAAATGAAAAACATTGTCCTGAACTGGTATTATTCAAATAGAAAGCAGTCAAGCGGAACCCCAGCAAAAACTTTTTTAAGAAAATGCATAATTCTTCTTGACCCGTATGGGGGTAGGAAGTATATTAATTGAGCGCGATTTCGGGCCCATAGCTCAGTTGGTTAGAGCGCACGCCTGATAAGCGTGAGGTCAGCAGTTCAAATCTGCTTGGGCCCACCATTTTTTACTGATAAACGCTCCACCGTGAGCCGAGTTTGCCGGTGGAGCGTTTATTGATAACGAAATCGCACATAACCTACGTGGGGCATTAGCTCAGCTGGGAGAGCGCGGGCTTTGCAAGCCTGAGGTCAGGGGTTCGATCCCCCTATGCTCCACCACGAATTTTCGAAGCCGTCCGAATGGACGGCTTCTTTTTTGTGTAAAGCGACTGATCTGCCCTGTTTGGGCTCTTTCGCGCTGGTAAGCTTTTACCGCTTATGGGTTAACAAGACAACGTCTTTAAGAAGGAAGAAGTAGATGAAACAGGAAAACATCCGCAATGTGGCAATCATTGCGCACGTTGACCATGGTAAAACCACCTTGGTTGACCGCCTGCTCTGGTCCTCGCATGTATTCCGCGAAAACCAGGAAGTCGCCGAACGCGTACTCGACTCGAATGATCAGGAGCGCGAGCGCGGCATTACCATTCTCTCTAAGAACATCTCCATCCATTACAAGGATACTAAGATCAACGTTATCGACACCCCCGGTCATGCCGACTTTGGTGGCGAGGTGGAGCGCGTTCTTAACATGGCAGACGGCGCATTGCTCATTGTTGATGCTTATGAAGGCCCCAAGCCCCAGACCCGTTTCGTTCTTTCGCATGCCCTTGAGCGTGGTTTACGCATCGTTGTTGTGGTCAACAAGATCGACCGCCCCAATGCTAACCCCGATGCTGCTGTCGACAAGGTATTCGACTTGATGGTTGAGTTGGGTGCAAGCGACGAGCAGCTTGATTTCCCTGTTGTTTATGCCTCTGCAGTTAATGGCTACGCACGCTACGACGTCAATGACGGCAACATGGACATGGTTCCCTTGCTGGATACCATTCTGAAGGAAATCCCCTGCCCTGATGTAGACGTAGACGGCCCTGTCGCCCTTCAGGTTTGCACGGTTGACCACAGCAGCTACGAGGGACGTATTGGTATTGGCCGCCTGCAGAGCGGTACCATTCACGAAAAAGAGCAGGTTCTGGTGATCCAACCCGACGGCAACCGCTACAACGCGCAGATCCGCAAGGTATACACCTTTGAGAACCTTGGTAAGGCTGAGGTTCCTGCGGCCAGCGCAGGCGATATCGTGGCTGTTATCGGCGTGGAGCAGACTGACATCGGCGATGTTATCACCGACCCCGAGAATCCTGTCGAGATGGAGCCTTTGGCCGTTGAAGAGCCCACCATGGCTGTTGTGTTTGAGGCTTCCACGAGTCCCTTGGTTGGTCGAGAGGGCGATATCGTTGGCGCTCGTCAGCTGAAGGAGCGCCTGATGCGCGAAAAGGAGAGCAACATCTCCATGCGCATTGAGGAAACCGAAGACAAGTCGGGCGTTCGCGTTGCCGGTCGTGGCGTTCTTCATCTTTCTGTTCTTATGGAAACCATGCGTCGTGAAGGCTTCGAATTCCAGGTTGGTCGTCCTCAGGTTGTTTATAAGGAAGATGAGGCCGGTAATAAGCTTGAGCCCATCGAGGAAGCTACCATCGACGTTCCCAATGACTACTCTGGCAAGGCGATTGAGGTCATGGGTACGGCAGGCGGCATCATGGAGGACATGGTGTCCGACGAAACCATGACGCATCTTACGTTTGCTATTCCTTCTCGCGGCACCATGGGCCTGAAGACCAAAATCCTGAATGTAAGCCACGGCGAAGCGGTGTTGTTCCACCACTTCCGTGAATATGGCCCTTATTCCGGAGAGATGATCGGCCGTAAGAACGGTTGCATGATTGCCATGGCAACGGAGAAGTCGGTTGCATATGCTCTTGATACGTTGCAGGAGCGTGGCAAGCTGTTCGTTGGTCCGGGCGAGGATTGCTATGAGGGCATGATTGTTGGCGAATCCGCTAAGGAAGGCGACATGGTTGTAAACGTTGCCAAGGCTAAGCAACTGGGCAACCAGCGCTCTTCTGGTGCTGATAAGGCTATCTCCCTTACGCCCCCCATCACGTTTACGCTCGAAGAAGCGCTTGAATACATTGAAGACGACGAGCTGGTAGAGGTAACGCCTCAGTCTATTCGTCTTCGTAAGCGCACCCTTTCCGCAACTCAGCGTCGCAAGGAAGCAAAGAATAAATAGATCAGTTTCTTTCAACCCGGCTTCTCCCTACGCAGAGGGTTGTCTGGAAAGAAATAAATTAAGAAGACTGACTAACTAAAAGGCTGGACGATGTATCGTCCAGCCTTTCTGGTTTAAAGTGTCGCCTGCAATAAGAACTGCACAGATAAAGATGCGCTGTGTCCGGACTGCTCTGCTCCTGGTGCTATACAAGGTTATTCCGAGTTGCCATTCTTGGGGCTTTTCGCCTATAGCTCCATCCTGGGGCTGTCCTAAGGGTCTGAAAACAAAAATATGGCCCGAACTGCAACTTTTTTGCGATTACGGATTGTCACAGGGCGTAAAGGCGCAAATTGCGGACCAGAATCGCAGCAAATCAGTTGTGGAGCAGTCCCCTTCCGCTTTGCAGATAGGGGAAAGGAGTCCGCAATCGCAAAAAAGCTGCAAGAAAGCCGAGATTTTTGTTTTCGCAACGAGGAGTTGTGTGGTCATGCAACAAAAAGTGGATTATCTGGGTGGAGTGCAAGATATTTCGTTTCACGTGAAACAGGACGCTGCGTCCGAATCGGGTTTTTCGGAGCGGTTGGCACGCTGCTCGGGAATTTCGAGCGCCAGGGCTGTCGCTTTTCGCCGACTTCAATAGAGGGAGCTCCTTTTATGGAGGGGGTGTGATTAAACAGCGGTGATACGTGGGCAAATTGTGCGAACGAAATCACGAAATTGACGTTGTGCAAAAATAGCATGCGTTGCACCTGCTCATCGGGTGCGACCTCGTTTCGTACCGTAGGAAAAAGGAACATACATGAAGCACGGAGCTCTTCTTCGCAAGATTTCTGTTGTCGGCGTATCCGCCGCCTGCTGCATTGCCTTGGTTGGTTGTGGTGGCACGAATTACGGCTATACCGGCGGCGTTGCAGCAACGGTAAATGGCGCTGAGATTCAGGAAGACACCATCACTAAGTACATTCAGGACTTCCGCACTAGCTCAGACCTCACCAGCGACGACGACTGGGGCAATTGGATGAAGGAGAATTCCTTTGATCCTGCCACCGTTCGCGATCAGGTAATCGATTACTACGTCGAAAACGAGCTGAAGAAACAGGCGTGCGACGAAAAGGGCATCACGGTTGAACAGTCTCAGGTTGACGATGAGATCAACAACATGAAGGCCAACTACGACAGCGATGATGCTTGGAAGCAGGCTCTATCCTCTACTGGTTTGACCGAGGATCAGTATCGCGAGTCCGTCGAAGCTGGCTTGCTTGATAAGGCCTTGGAGGACGCGGTTGCTGGAGAAGCAGCCACCGCTGATGATTCTAAAGTTCTAGATATGCTGAACACGTATTACACCATGTTTAACGGTGCTAAGAAGTCTTCTCATATCTTGTTCGCTTCGGGTGACACCGAAAAGGCTCAGGAAGTGCTCGATCAGATCAACGCGGGAACGCTTGACTTCGCCGAAGCTGCCAAGCAGTACTCCACCGATACGGCCTCTGCAGCCGACGGTGGCAATGTTGGTTGGGACGCTATCAATTCCTTTGTAACCGACTACACCGACGCCCTTGATGGCCTTTCCGTTGGCCAGGTATCTGGTTTGGTAACGAGCGATTACGGCATTCACATCATCAAGTGCACCGATGAGTTCACCTGCGACGGCAAGGCAACCAGCCTTTCTGCATACCCTCAGGAGTTCGTTGACTACATTTCGAACATTGTGAAGGATCAGAGCAAGTCCACGGCATATTCCAATTGGTTCAACAACTACAAGGCTCAGGCGGACATCCAGAACAACGATATGCCCGAGAATGTCCCCTACAACCTTGATATGACCAAATACGACAACAGCGATTCGTCGAGCGATAACTCCGATGGCTCTAGCAATGGGGCTTCCGCTGATACCAATGCTGATGCGTCGGCTACGGAGGGCTCATCGGAATCTTCCAATGAGCAGAGCTCAGATTCCGAGAATTCTGGTCAGTAAAAACCAATTAATCAGGCTTTCCCAAGGCCACCTCGCATGAGGTGGCCTTGGTTTATCTAGAAAGGCAAGCAATGGAAACGAAACCGCCTCTTATTGAGCTTCACGACGCCGTAGTTCGTCGTAAGGGAAAAGAGATTTTGAATGTAGGGGACTTCACCCTGCAGCAAGGCGAAAGCATTGCCCTTATTGGCCCTAATGGCGCTGGAAAATCGACCTTTATCCACCTCATAACCCGCGAAGTGTTTCCTCTTCATCGCGATGAGCCCCCGGTGCTGTTCAAAGGAAAGTCGTTGGTCACCCTAGAAGAGGTTAAGCAATGCTTAGGTATTGTCTCTTCAACGATGCAAGATCAGATAACCGTTCATCTTCCAGCTCTTGATGTGGTGTATGGCGGGTTGTTTGGCGTTCTTGGTGTTCCCCGCCGCCACAACATGACCGAAGCAGGTAAGGAAAAGGCCTTGCGTGCTTTGGAATTCCTGGGAATGAAGGAGCACGCCGATCGAGACATCATGACGATGTCTTCTGGTCAGGCTCGTCGCGTGCTTATTGCCCGTGCGCTTGTCCATGACCCTGAAGTATTGGTGTTCGACGAGCCAACTACGGCGCTCGATCCTGAAGGCATGTATTTTGTTCGCAAGGCAATGCGTGATTTAGTTGCTGCTGGCAAGTCGATTATTTTGGTTACGCACTATCCCGAAGACATTATTCCTGAAATCAAGCGTGTGGTAATGATCAAAGACGGCAAACTTTATGGGGACAAGACCAAGGAGGAAGCCCTTACTACCGAGTGTGTCTCCGACCTTTTTGAAGTTCCTTTAAAAATCTTGTCAGAAGATGGCTATTTTTCTCTTGTCAGCCGGTACTAAGATGGTGTAAAGTACATCCTTGCATGCGCGGGAAGCGCTGCAGCTGGAGAGATGTCCGAGTCTGGCTTAAGGAGCACGATTGGAAATCGTGTATACGCCAAAAGCGTATCTGGGGTTCGAATCCCCATCTCTCCGCCAGTGATTTTTCGAAAGCGCCTGTTTTGGGCGCTTTCTTTTTCACCAGCTCCTTTGGTGGCTGATACATATTTTGGAAGGGTGGCAGAGCGGCTGAATGCGGCGGTCTCGAAAACCGTTTTACCGGTACTCCCGGTAACGAGGGTTCAAATCCCTCCCCTTCCGCCAGTGTTTTAAGGTCTGCCTTTGGCGGGCCTTTTTTTCGTATAGACAGCCAAAGCTACATATCTGGGAATATAGGGATAGGTCCATTTTCTCACCTAGTTGTAGCGCACTGAGGTAGCGCCCCCTGCACAATCTCTTGCGGTGGGATCTTTTCCTTAGGCTGGGTTGTGCTCGTTGGCGGAGTTTGGGTTGGGCTTTTTTGCTCGCGAGAGTACACTGGACTGCATTGGTTTAGAAGAAAAGGGAAAGGACGACCATGGTAGATCGTGTGGTAGATCCCGAAAACGATATCCCCGTAGAAGACGTTGACGACGTGCTGAAGGCTGTTATCGTCGCTGTTTTGGACGAAGCTGCCGACAAAATGGAAGAGGGCAAAGACGTTATCCCCTTCACTGGTCTTGCGGTAAAGGAAAATCTCTTCATTGAAACGCATCCGGGCGACGATGCCGAGGAGTGCTTCCTGGCTGCCCGTAAAGAGGTCCAGGGCGCTCGCGGCGCTACGGCATACGCTTTCTGCTACGACGGTTATGTTGACACCGATGAAGGCCAGAAGGACGCGCTTATCGCCGAAGGTGGTTTGCCTGGCGAAGAGCAGGGATACGCATTTGGCTACCTTTACGATGAGGACGGCATTGAACGTGAGGTTGTCTACATCGGTCCTGCTCCCAACTTTATGGAAAACCTCAAGCTTGAGCTTGAGGTGGAGGGAACCCTCGATCCTAAAGAACAGGGAGAAGCAACCGAGGAATAGAAAACTCGGTCGAGGGAGCCGGCAGCGATGCCGGCTCTCGTTTTTTGCGCGCTGAATCCGTTATTCGGAAGCAAGGTATGAGGCTTATGCGGAAACCGGGCCGCTGCCAAGCTTTCGCAGGACTTTCGCATGCTTTTCGCACCAATTTCAGATAAGGGGAATAGGATGGTTTCAGGAAATCTGTAAGGCTAATGTGTGCAAACCGTGAGTTCTCGTAGAGTTATTAGTTCTTCCTTTCCTTGTTTGGTAACCTAACAAGGCTAATTTCCTGCTTCGGGGTAGCCTTTAAACCCGAAGCCGTAAGTCCAGAGGAGGTGAACTGATGAAGGCTTATGAACTCTTGTATTTTGTAGCTCCGTCTATCGACGAAGAATCTCGTCTCGCTGTTATGAAGCGTATCGAGACCGCCCTCGCAGAAGGTAACGGTGTCGTTGATAATGTTGATAACTGGGGTAAGCGCAAGCTCGCTTACGAAATCAACGGTCTGACCGACGGTGATTACACCCTTATCGATTTCCATGCAGAGCCCAGCAACATTGCTGAACTCGACCGCGTACTCCGCATCTCCGATGCCGTTGTACGTCACATGATCGTTGCTCGCACCGATCGCGATTAATTATCAAGGAAATCAAAAGGTGGACGGACTAGTCCACGTTGTGAAAGAGGTATCGATATGAGTATCAATCGAGTTGTAATCAGCGGAAACCTTACCCGTGATCCCGATTTGCGTTCCACAGCAAGTGGCATGCCTGTTCTGGGCTTCGGCGTCGCAGTCAACGATCGCCGCAAGAACCAGCAGACGGGTGAATGGGAAGATTACCCCAACTTCATTGATTGCACTATGTTTGGTGCTCGCGCACAGAGCGTTTCCCGCTTCCTTTCCAAGGGTAGCAAGGTAGCCATCGAAGGAAAGCTTCGTTGGAGCCAGTGGGAACGTGATGGTCAGAAGCGTAGCAAGATCGAAGTCATTGTTGATGAGATCGAGTTCATGACCAGCCGCAACGATGGTGCTCCTCGCGCCGCGGCACCCATGGCAGCGCCTATGGCTCAGTCACCGATGGCGGCAGCTCCAATGGCCGCACCGGTTGTAGATGCTTCCGTTTACGACGATGACATTCCATTCTAATCATTCGAAAGAGGTTAACATGTCTGACTACACCAAGCAGCCTCGTCGAAAGTATTGCCAGTTCTGCAAGGATCATGCGGAATACGTCGACTACAAAGACACTCAGATGCTGCGCAAGTATGTTACTGACCGTGGGAAGATCAAGCCCCGCCGTGTTACGGGCGCTTGCACCCAGCACCAGCGCGATATCGCCAATGCTGTTAAGCGCGCACGCGAAATGGCTCTCATGCCCTACGCTGTGCCTGCTGTAAGCGGCCGCGGCGATCGCCGTAATCGCTAAAGAGGAGGATGAAATGAAAGTTATCCTTCTTACCGAAGTTAAGAACAAGGGCGGCGAAGGCGACGTTGTAGACGTAGCTCCCGGCTTTGCTAACAACTACCTGCTTCCCCAGGGTATGGCCGTTCTGGCAACCAAGGGCAACCTGAAGCAGCTCGAGCAGCGTAAGCACAACATCGCCGCTCGCGAAGAGAACCGCATTGCCGATGCCAACAAGATGAAGGCTCAGCTCGAGGCTCTTACCGTTAAGGTTGAGGTTCGCGTAGGCGAAGAGGGCGTTCTCTTTGGCTCCGTAACCGCCCAGATGGTAGCTGACGCTGTTAAAGCTCAGGCTGACCTCGACATCGACCGCCGTCGCGTTGAGATCAAGAATGCCATTAAGTCCGCTGGCGAGCACACCGTTGTTGTGTCTCTCTATCGTGACATCAAGGCTAACCTCGCCCTGCTCGTAGGCGACGAGGCAACCTTCGCTGCCCCTGCTAAGGAAGCAGTAGAAGAAGCAGTAGAGGCAGAAGAGGCAACCGAAGAAGCTGCTGAGTAGTTTTCTTATCTGCTTTTTTTGAAAGGCCACCCGAAAGGGTGGCCTTTCTTTGTTTCTAGGTGAAAGGCAATAGCAAGCCGCGCTTTGCGACATGTGGCTGTGCTCGAGTTTTGACATGTGCAAGCTGGTCATGGGTCGTTTATCGAGTGGCATCGAGATGGTGGTTTGCAGTACGTCGCGCCGAATCATTAAAAAATGGTTCTTAAAAAAGATTTATAACATGTTCATATAGTTGATAAGACCAGTAGCAGGCTTTATTTCAGGTATGTTGCTTGCGGTGCTAGCCTGATTAAAAACAGATCTCCATATCGCATCCCATGCAAAGCGATTTATAGCGAAAGGAGATCGTTATGAGCGTATCAAGCTCCCTTCTGTTCGACCATTGTTTGTGGCTGCTTCTTCTTATGCCTTGCTTAGGGCTAATACTCACCTACTTCACCAAGAGAACGAAGCCCTATCGCAAGAATGGAAAGATCTATCGCCACGACGTTGCGGCTCGTGTGGAACACTGGCCTCATGCTTTAGGCACGCTGTTTCTACTGATCTCGGGCATCATCATGGGATTAAGCTTCTTTATCAGCTTTGTTTCAACCAGTGAAGAAGCTGTAATTGCCCTGAACGTCCATTTCGTAGCGGCATGCACATTTCTGTTCGGGACGTTCTATTACATCGGCAATGCCATTTCCGAGCCGGCGCGTATGAAAGAACATCTTCCTAACAAGGACGCAATCTCTTCGACGATGAACCACTATGGCGCTCAGTTGGGATTCAAAAGAGCAAAGTATCCAAAAGAAAAGAAATACTTCCAGAGCGAAAACATGGCCTATGTCTTTGCGATTTTCGTGGGCGCTCTAATGGCTTTCACGGGCATTATCAAGTCGATCCAGCATTCTATCGATCTTCCTGGATTTGTGGTTTCGGCTGCAACGCTGTTGCACGATATCGGCACGGTTGCCATGCTCCTGTTCCTTCTTGCCCATGTGTTCTTTGCGGTTCTGGTTCCTTGGTCGTGGAAGACCTTTCCCTCTATGATCCATGGCTGGATGCCAGAAGAGGAAGCGAAGAAGGAACACCCTGGTTGGTATGAGGACATTGTTTCCGAAGAGCAAAAAGCAAAGTAATGCTTTAGGCGATTAAGTGACAACAACTCGCCTTTATCGAGAACAATTCCCTATTCGCCGAGCAGTATCCGCCATTCAATAGCTAACCCATAGATCCCAAACGTTTGACCCATATATTTTGCCTTGCATGGGTATGTTGGTATGGCGGTCTGCTCGTAATAGATTTTGAGATTCCCTTCCCTCAAGGGAATTGCTCGAAACGAAAGGGCAGACATAATGTCAAAGCAGTATGAAGACTCCGAGCTGCAGAAAGATCCCCCTTGCAGTACGTCGGAGAACAACGAAGAGAATCTGACGTCCGAAGCGTCAGAGAACCAAAAACCCGAAGGGGTAACACGCCGTAAGTTTGTTGCGTTGGCTGGTACATTGCTGGCTGCTACAACGTTGAGTACGAGCGGCATCATGGCATTCGCGCGTAATAACAATATCGATGTGGCGTTTCCTGTTTCAGGTGGATATCTCATCGTAGATAGCATGAGATGCTGCGGATGTCAGAATTGCATGATGGCGTGCGCAATGACCCATTACGGGGTAACAAACCCTGGTCTTGCGCGAATCCAGATTGTGGGCGATTCATTCCAGCATTTCCCCTATGACATGACCATTTTCCAATGTCGTCAATGCGCAGAGCCTAAGTGCGTTTCGGTGTGCCCTACGGGAGCTTGCCACATCGACGAAGAAAACGATAACGTGCGCGTGGTTGACCCAGACAAGTGCATTGGATGCATGCAGTGTATTTCCGCGTGCCCTAGCTCTCCCTCTCGATTGCAGTGGAACAACGAAGATAAGCATTCTCAGAAATGCGACCTCTGCACTAATACGCCGTTTTGGGAACACGAGGTCGGACCCGATGGCGTCCGCGCCTGTGAATCGGTATGCCCTGAACGCGCCATTAAATTCGTTAAAGAACTCCCCAAGGAAACAGGCGGATCCCAATATGACGTGGATCTGCGAACGGGAACAAGTTGGCCATCGATGATGACGTATGCCGTTGGCGCTACCGGCAATCCTGGTAGTGAAGGCAGCTCTGCGAAGAAATAAGGGTAGGTGAAAACAAATGGCAAATGGATTTGCGGGCAAGATCTTGATCTTGCACCTCGACAAGGAAACGTACGAAACCGTCCCGACGTCTAAGTATGAAGAATGGATCGGCGGTCACGGAATGGCTGCCGCGTTGTTCTGGGATTATTGCGAGGATAAAACTATCACCGACCCTGCTGACCCAAAGAACGTGTGCGCTCTGGCAACGTCCCCTATTGCGGGCACGCCAACCCCCTCGGGTGGCGGCCGTGCCGAAATGGTGGCAGTTGGTACGCAGGGGTATCCTACTCCCTGGTTTACGCGCTCGAACATGGGTGGACGTTTTGGACCGATGATGAAGCACGCTGGATATGATGCTTTTGTCCTTTTGGGGCAGGCTAAGCGTAAGGTGTGGATCAGCGTTGTCAACGACCGAGTAACCTTCAATGACGCTGAGTCGCTCTGGGGCCTTGATACTCAGGAAACACAGGAAACCCTGATGCCTCAGATGGTCCACGATTACCATGCGGGCGATTGGAACACCATCGCGTCTGGATGGCGCGATGCGGGAAAAACCACTCAGCGCCCTGCAATTCTTACCACGGGCCCTAATCCGGAGAATTATGGTCCGCTTTCCTCGTTGGTTTCCGATATGGCTCATGTTATTGGCCAAGGTGGTTTTGGCGGCGTATGGGCAGCTAAGAACCTGAAGGCAATAGGATTTTTGGGCACGAAGAGCATCGAGATTGCCGATCCTCAGGCGATGATGGACGCGCGTCTGTGGGCTCAGCAATATACCTGGGGCGGTCATGCCGATAATCCAAACAAATACATAGGCATGCAGGATATTTCATCACCTCCGGGTAATTCGACTCGCTTTTACGGAACGGGAGTGTCAAGTAGGCCCTATGGCTGCGTAGGTTGTGTCCGTGCATGCCGGGGTAGAACCTCAAACTATTACGGAAACGAAGCGATGTGTATCGGCTTCCACTGGTTTACTCCGCAGGACAAGGCAGCACATGATGGGGTCATCACGGAAAACACCGCCAAGGCAGCAACCTTGCTTAACCGTGTTGGCATGAACGCCAATTCGTTTATGCCCATCACCTTTTGGCTGATGAGGCTCTATGAAAAGGGGCTGATCGGACCAGGCAAGGAAATCGAATCAAACTTGCCATTCGAAAAGATGGGCACCATTGAATTTGCCAACGCCCTCATCTCATCGATCGTTAATTTGGCCGATATCGGCGCCGATCTTGCATTGGGCCTACAGCCATGTGCTGAAAAATGGGGACGCTGGGAAGAAGATTCGTCTACTGGCATGCTGCCTGTTCTTCAGTACAGCTATGGGCATCATTACGATCCGCGCACTTCGGCTGACTGGGGTTTCGCTTCAATCCTTACCGATCGCGATATCAACAGTCACGATTTGGACTTCCCCTGCTATTGGACTCCCTCCCAGAACTACGCTCAGGGTAGAGAGCCCGATGTATCGGCTGCTCGTCTGGCGGAAATCATGGGCAAGAAGCTGGTGCCGTTCTGCGATCCCGAAATGATCGACTATTCGGATGAAGGAATTTACAAGAAGCCGTGCGCAAAGGCGGTAGCCTGGACTATTTACTACAACCGTTCATGGAAAAACACGGTCGGTTTGTGCGACTGGGCGTGGACTGACCTGGTGAATCCGTATGGCAAGGACTTCGAGGGAATGACGCCTGACGGGGAGCCGAAATTCCTCAACGCTTGCACGGGGTGGAACAAGAGCTTCGAAGACGTCATTTGGTTGGGGAAGAAAGTCTACGACCTCGATCGCGCAATTTGGCAGCTTCAGGGGCGCACACGTGAGGTGGAGATATTCTCGGATTATGTCTATGACCAGCCTCAGAACCCGAAGGTGCCCCAAACCTCATACGAGATTGCCTACTGTCTGCCAACCTACAACGAGGAAACGCATGAATGGGCCTACAAGGATGTTTCGGGACGTCAGCTCGACAGGGAAAAGACTGAAGAACTGAAAAGCCATTTCTATCGCCTGGAAGGTTGTGACGTTGCCCACGGCTGGTTGAAGCGTTCGGCCTTGGAAGCTGAGGGGCTTGGGTACGTAGCCGATGAACTCGAGGCTCACGGCGTGCTTGGCCAGGAAGAGGATGAGTGATGCTAGATGGACGGCGAAAAGAAGCCCGGTAGCGATTCGGTTGACGCTCGTTCCTGGGGGAAAGAGGCGTTGAATCCCATCAAAAGCCAGCTGATGCAAGAAGAGATTGAGCAGGAGAAGGTGAGAAACGTCAATGCCCTTCCTCTTCCCAGCGAGGATCAGGTTCGTCATTGGAGCCGTTTTCTGCCGCTCGATGAGTCCGCTGTTGGCGTTTTGTTTTCCCGCTGCGGCGGCGCACAGCCAAAGCATCTGCGTAGCTTTCCTGATAGTGTTGAGTTCCTGAAGCCTATAAGCCCGTATGTCGCTTATCAGGTGCATGGGGAAGTTAACCTGATTGGGGTTGAGTACTACGCGGGTTGGATACGGGACACCGTGGGTGATACCGACCTCGCCGAAGCTTTGCGGCCTTATGCGGAAAAGGAAACGGTAACGGGCAGGCAGCTGTCCAATATCCGACCCATCATCCGCGCACGCCTCAACCAATATAAAGAAGTGCTCCCCGACTTGGACTCCTACAAAACTTCCCCCGCCACTGTACTAATTGCCAAGTTGAGTGGAGCCTGATTGCGACCCTGTCGAGGACATTTCCTCGACAGGGTCTTGCTATTTGGTGTTGTTGCTTGGTCCTCTATAGGGACTGAACAGCAAAGCAGGTATTATGAGGGTGCAAACCATCGAACCACCAAGGAGCAGACCCCATGCCTGAAAACAATCAGCCAGCTTCTGAAGCGCGCAAGTCATTGCCTCAGAACATTGAGGCTGAGCAAACGGTTTTAGCGGCATGCCTTTTGTCGACGGGCGTGTTTGAGGAAGTGTCCTTGAAACTGAAGCCCGAAAGCTTCTTCCGACCAGCTCACAAGATGATCTTCGAGGCAATGCGCGAAATGAACGCGCGTTCCATCCCGATCGATGTTATTTCCGTTTCCGACAACCTGAAGGCAGCGGGACAGCTGGAAGCAGTTGGTGGCCAGCAGTATCTGCTGGAGCTTGCTGACAACACGTTTGCGTTCACCAGCTGGCAGCATCATGCTGAAATTGTAAGCCGCGACGCCATTCGTCGTGAACTCCTTATGAGTGCGGCTCAAATCACGTCGCTTGCCTACGATTCTCCTGCCGATCCGAAGGAACTTATTTCTCAGTCGGAAGCGGCGTTGTTCGGCGTTACCGAGCAAACGGTAAATTCCAGTTTTAAGGGCATTCAGGAATTGCTGGTAGAAGCGAATGAGGAAATTGCCGGAATGGGCAACCGTGAAGGCATGCTCCAAGGTGTGCCCACCGGCTTCATCGATGTGGATAAGCTCTTCTGCGGTTTGCGCCCGGGTAACCTTATCATTCTGGCTGCCCGTCCTGCTGTTGGCAAAACGTCGTTCGCCATGAACCTTGCGGCCAATGCCGCTAAGTCTGGCGCACCTGTGGCGTTCTTCAGCTTGGAAATGAGTTCCAACGAAATCACGCAGAGGCTTTTGGCGGCGGAAGCGGGCCTTGCTCTTTCGCGCATGCGCAACGGTCAGCTTACCGAAGGGGATTGGAGCCAGCTTATCCAGGCTTCCAGCGACCTTTCCAATTGCGAGTTGTATGTTGACGACTCAGCCGGTCTTTCTATTGTCGAGCTGCGCACCAAGGCACGCCGTATGATGCGCAACAAGAAGAACGGCTTGATCATTGTTGACTATCTGCAGCTTATGCAGCCGGTAATCCCCCATCCCAACAACCGCGCCGTTGAGGTTGCCGAAATCTCACGTGGTCTGAAAGTTCTGGCAAAGGAACTTGAAGTGCCCATTATTTCGCTTTCGCAGCTTTCCCGTGGTGTTGAATCGCGTACCGACAAGCGCCCGATGCTTTCCGACCTTCGCGAATCGGGCTCCATCGAACAGGACGCCGACATTGTTATGTTCATCGACCGAAGCACCACAGAAGCTGAGGCCGAATCGGACAGCCGCCCTGACTGGGGCATGGCAGAGCTTATTGTGGCGAAGAATCGTAGTGGCCCGACGCGCGATATTCCGCTTACATTCATCCCTGAATTCACCAAGTTCACCAATCATTTCGACGATTCGCGTTACTAGTCTTACGAGAGGCAGGCTGGGTTGAGCACGATTACGTTCATACATGCAGCCGACTTGCATTTGGGGGCGCCGTTCAAGGGGCTCCGCGCAAGCTCGCCCTTGTGGGCCGACGTGCTGCTGAAGGCAATCCCAGATGCGTATCGGCGCATTGTCGACACCGCCATAGAAAAGCAGGTCGATTTTGTGGTGGTTGCGGGCGACATCTTCGACGATTCGCGCCCTTCGTATGCCGATTTTTCTCTGTTTGTATCGGGTTTGGAAAGGCTCAACGATGCGGGCATTCCCGTGTACTTTGTAACGGGTAATCATGATCCCTTTACATCGTGGGATAACAGCTTTTCTGCCTTGCCGGAAAACGCCCATTTGCTGGGCGCGGGCAAGCCCAGCTTTGCGCTGTACGAACGTGAAGGCGAACCCCTTGCATTGATTGGCGGACGCGGGTACTTCAGCCAATCTTGGCCTGCTGGTGTTGATATCTCTGAAGGGGTTTCACGTGAAACTGCCCAGCGTGAGCTGGGAGTTCAGGCACCTTTTATGGTTGGCGTTCTGCATACAGGCCTCGATATTGATCCCACACGCTCGCCAGTGCAACCTAAAATCTTGCTTTCGCGAGATGTTGATTATTGGGCGTGCGGTCATGTCCATCAGCCGCGCCTGCTGCCCACTTCTCAATGCCCGCGCATTGCCTTTTCTGGGTGCCCTCAGGGCAGGAGTGTGGTGGAAACCGGCCCTCATGGGGTGTACCAGGTTGCGCTTTCGCAGGGATCCCCCGTTCAGGCAGACTTCCTTCCCATGGCGCAAGTTGAATGGTGCCGGTTGGAGGTGGATGTGTCTGAGTGCCCAACGGTTGCCGATGTTCAGGAGCGCATTGTTTCTGCACAGTTCGCCGCCAATGCCGATGCGTGCTGTCAGCGCATGATATTCCGTGTGATCCTTACTGGCAAGACGAGCCTCCACTCTCGCCTTGACGCTCGTGTGCTTGATGATCTTCGTCAGGCGGTGAACGACTCGTATCCGTTTTTCTTTATCGACGATATCTGGGGCCGCACTTCGGTTCCTTTCAACAAAGAGGCTCTTCGTACCGAGGGTCTGTTCCCTGCGGCATACCTTGGTGCGCTCGATGAGTATCGCAAAGGTGATGCGGCGGCGCTTCAGGGTGTGGAAGACGAATTCTGCAGCCGCGACCTTCCTTTGCCTAAAACCCTTGGTCGCGCAATGCCCTCTTTGTGCGATGAGGCTGAAACGCTTGTGCTCGATCTGTTGGGGCGTGAGGCTTAATGGGCAAAAAGAAAAATACCAGTGGCGAGGCACGCATCAGCCCTTTATTTCTTGAGCATGTGAAGATGTCGAGTTTCGGGAAATTCTCGAACATTATTGTAGGCCCGTTTTCTCCTGGTTTGAATGTGGTATACGGCCCCAATGAAGCTGGCAAAACCACGCTCAATGAATTGGTGAAGGGCGTTTTGTTCGGTTGGCCGAGCTCTAGGGGTCAGGGTAATTCGTATCGTCCCGAATCGGCAGAGCGTGTAGGGAGCCTCTTCTTCCGCGACAGCTCGAATGGCGAAGTGTCCGAGGTCAAGCGCGCCAAGAACAGCGAAGGGATAACCGTTCCTACAGGGCTGCTTGCCGACATTGACCAGGAAACCTACAACACCATTTTCGCGTTAACGAGCGATGAGCTTTTGCGTCTCGATCGCCATAACGAAGTAACGGCTCATTTGCTTACCGCTGGTTCTGGTACAGGGTCTTCCCCTGCTCATGCGCTTGACGAAGTGAACGAACGTATCAAGCAGGAGCTTTCCCGCTCCGCTAAGAATCCGAATTCGGTGCCTAACTTAACGGAAGAGCGGCTTCGTCTGCGCGAGTTGGTTCATCAAGGGCGTGAAGAGGCAGATGCGCTGCGCGCACAGGAGAAAATGCTTGCCTCGTGGGGTCCGCGGAGAGATTTGCTTGCGCAAACGCAGCAGCAGCTTAATGCGGAAATAGAAGGCCTGAAAACACTCCGCGTTCGTGTGGAGGAAATTGATCGTTCTATCGAAGAATCGCGCACATCGCTCCATGAGGCGTTGCGTTTGGAGGATGAAGCCTCCATGCATGAGGGAGAGCCGCCGCATGAGCTCGCCGAACTGGTCGGCTTGAGCAGGGAAGATCAGTATCAGCTTGCAGATAGCCTTGAAGATTTCGAGCGCCGTCGCGCAAAATTGGAGCATTCTCTAGATGCTGCACGCATGGATGCTGTTCGCTCTCAGTCGGATTACGAAGTGTTTGCCGAGCGGGCAAAGGCCGCCGACAGCAAGATCCAGTTTGCTTCGCAGCGCAAAGTGAAACTCGGATTGGCTTTGGCGTTAACGCTGCTTATGGCGTTCGCCGGTTCGTTTGTTTTGTACAGCTCCCCTGATCATGGCGGTGTCTCTTACTTGATTGCCGGAGTGGCCCTGGTTGCGTTTGCCCTGGTAATCGGTGCGGCAGGTGTTTCGATAGCGTTGAAGCCGATTCCTGGCGAAGACGAGCTCGACGAGGAGCTAAAGAAGCGCGACTGGGTGGTTCAGCAGGATAAGAAAACAGTGGAAGCTTGCGAGCGGTCTCTCCGCGATTTCGACGTCCAAGTCGTAAGTTTCTTGGAGGCGAACGGCCTGAAGGCTGCTGCTGGTTCTCTTCGTCGTGCTCGCCGATTGCTGGATCAGCTTGACGATTACCGCACTTCTTGCGCAACAGAAAACCTGAACCATCAGGCACGATCCCTTCAGTGTGCAAGTATTCGCAAGGAGCTAGCCGAATGCAAAAACCAACGCGTGGAGCTGTGCCGCAAGGCAGGCTTCGACGATGGCGCATCGCTGGAGGCGATATCCCAAGCCATCGAGCGCAAAGAGCAGGACCGTGCTAAGACGGCGGCTGCAGCGGCCGAAACAGATCGCCAATACGGAGAGCTGTCGGAACGTTTGGCTGCCGCTCGAAGCTCAACCGATTTCGACGAGGCTAAGTTCAAATGCGAAGAGGTGGAGGCGCGCTTGCGGGAAACGTACCGAAGGCTCTCGGTGCTGTTCATTGCCAAACGGTCCCTTGAAGCGGCAATTGCCGAATGGGAACGCAAAAGCCAACCTGAGGTATACCGCACCGCTTCGCGCTTGCTCTCGCAGATGACCGATGGTGCCTGGCGGCAGGTGCGCATGAACGCCCAGGGTGAACTAGAAGTGATTGATGCGGTTAAAACCGTGTGCCCACCTCATCTGCTTTCGCTGGGTACGCGTCAGCAGTTGTATTTGAGCCTGCGTATTGCCCTTCTTCTTTCGGCTGTAAATGTTGGCCGCGGGCTTCCTGTGCTGTGCGACGACATATTGGTCAATTTCGACGACGAGCGGCGCGCGCAAGCTGCCCGTGCTTTAGCGGAATTGGCACGGTATCGGCAGGTGATTTTGTTTACATGCCATTCAGACGTTGCAGCCTTGATGGGAACTGTTGATCCGCGAAGCAATTTGATTCAACTGTAGTATGATTTTGGTTGCTAGGGCTTGTTGCGCGCTTTGGTGCGTTGCACCTGGCTAATTATTAAAACATCGAAAGGACCTTTCATGCCAAGCACGGTTCTCCTTGGCGCTCAGTGGGGCGACGAGGGCAAAGGCAAGATCACTGACCTTATTTCGAGCGACTACGATTACGTTGTTCGTTATCAGGGCGGAAACAACGCGGGCCACACGGTTATCCACGGCGATACCAAGCTGGCGCTTCATCTGATTCCTTCTGGCGTTATGTACGATCACATCACGCCTGTTATCGGCAACGGTTGCGTTATCGACCCGAAGGTTCTCGTTGAAGAGATGGACATGCTGCAGGGCGAAGGCTTCTCCTGCGATCGTCTGCGCATTTCCTGTGACGCTCACATCATCATGCCGTACCACATCGATCTCGATGGTGCGTCTGAACGCCATCTGGGCAAGCACAAGATCGGCACTACCAAGCGTGGTATCGGCCCTGCTTACGAAGATAAAATCTCTCGTTGCGGCATCCGTGTTCAGGACCTGCTCGATGAAAAGATCTTCCGTGAGAAGGTTGAAGCTGCCCTGTTCCTAAAGAACCAGATCCTTACCAAGATCTATGATCTTGAACCTTATACGGTTGATCAGATCTGCGAGATGTATCTCCCCTACGCCGACGTTATGCGCGATCATATGGCCGAAACCACGCAGCTGCTGAATGCGGAACTCCGTGCTGGCAAGAACGTGCTGTTCGAAGGCGCTCAGGGCACCATGCTCGACGTCGACCATGGCACCTATCCCTTCGTAACCTCTTCTTCCTGCTGCGCTGGCGGCGCGCCCACCGGTTCTGGTGTGGGTCCGAAGGCAATCGGCAAGGTCCTGGGCATTGCTAAGGCGTACATCACGCGCGTTGGCTCCGGTCCGTTCCCTACAGAGCTTCATGACGAAACTGGCGAGCTTCTGTGCAAGACGGGCGGCGAATACGGTGTAACCACTGGTCGCAAGCGCCGCTGCGGTTGGTTCGACGCGGTTCAGGCTCGCTACGCGGTAGAGGTCAACTCTATGACGGACGTGGCTCTTACCAAGCTCGACGTTCTTTCCTGCGTTCCTCGCATCAAAGTATGCGTTGCTTATGAGGCAGACGGTCAGCGTTACGACTACTTCCCTATGCAGCATTCGGTTATCTATCCGAAAAACGTAACTCCTATTTACGAAGAACTTCCTGGCTGGGAGGGCGTCGATATCTCCGATTGCAAGAAGTTCGAAGACCTGCCCGCAAATGCGCAGAGCTACGTTAAGTACCTTGAAGAGGTTTCTGGCGTAAAGGCGTCCATCATCGCTGTTGGCCCTGACCGCAACCAGACTATCTTCAATGGCTGGGAGAGCCGCTAGCAATATGGGCTTCACCCAGTAAAGCAAAACAAGCAAAGCACCTTCGCGGAATAACCTGCGGGGGTGCTTTTTGACATCAAACAAGAAAGGTTTGAACCATGAACATTCTGGTTCTTGGCGGCGGTGGCCGCGAGCATGCTATTTCGTGGGCGCTTGCGAAATCGCCTCGTTGCACCGAGCTGTACGTGGCTCCCGGTAATGGTGGTACGGCAAACATCGCTCGCAACGTTAAGGATCTCAATGCTGAAGACGCTCAGGCGGTACTTGCATTTGCCCAGGCTCACAACATCGAATTGGTTGTAATCGGCCCTGAGGCCCCCCTCGTGGCTGGTGTTGCTGACGTTCTCCGCGAAGCGGGCATTCCCGTGTTCGGTCCTGATGCGCAAGGCGCTCAGCTGGAAGGCTCTAAGACTTATTCCAAGCGCTTCATGGATGCAAACGGTATACCTACGGCACGTTACCAGAGCTTCACCGACGCCGCTTCTGCTCGCGCATACTGCGAAGAGCTGGGCGCCCCATTGGTCGTTAAGGCTGACGGCCTTGCCGCGGGCAAGGGTGTTGTGGTTGCCGAAACGCTTGATATGGCGCTTGATGCCGTTGAGGCTTGCTTTGACGGCAGCTTTGGCGATGCGGGTCAGACTGTTGTTGTGGAGGAAATGCTGACCGGTCCCGAGTGCTCGCTTCTGGCTTTCGTTTCCAATGGCAAGGCATTTTGTATGGCTCCCGCGCAAGACCATAAGCGCGCCTACGATGGTGACCTTGGTCCCAACACAGGTGGCATGGGTGTGTATTCCCCGGTGCCTATTGTCACTGAAGAAGAAATGGCAACCATGATTTCCATCATGGAGCAGTCCGCTGCCGCTACGGCAAAGGATCCGTTCGAAAACGACTATCGCGGCTGCCTGTATGGCGGGTTCATGCTTACGCCCGAAGGCCCGAAAGTGCTGGAGTTCAATGCGCGCTTCGGCGACCCTGAAACCCAGGTGGTATTGCCTCGCCTTGAGGGTGATCTGGTGAACATCATGCTTGCTGTTGCAGAAGGTCGTCCCGAGGATATTGTTCTTTCCTGGTCCGACAAATGGGCAGTGAGCGTTGTTTTGGCAAGCGAAGGCTACCCAGGGTCTTATGAAAAGGGCAAGGTTATCCTTGGCCTGGAAGAGGCCCAGGACCTCGATGGGGTTATCGTTTTCCATGCCGGTACGGCTTTGAACCCTGATGGCGAGCTCATTACGGCTGGTGGTCGTGTTTTGAACGTAGTTGCTCTGGGCGATACATTCGAAGAGGCTCGTAACCGTGCCTATGAGGCATGCGAGCTCATCAAATTCGAAGGCGTTCAGTACCGTTCCGATATTGGCCGCCGTGCATTGCAGGGCCGCTCTGCCTGGGAATAAGCTGTTTGTTGAATCGAGGTACCCATTGTGGGTGCCCCGATTTTTTTACCCGCATTAGTGCGCGCTGTAATTTCTTGCTCGTGTTTATCGGGGAAAATGGAATGGTCTGGAAATCCATCTATGGGTTGTTGTGGGTCTTGGTTAAAGCTTGAAATATTTGTTGCATAAAAGGCTTGACGTATAGAAGACCTATCGGTAATATAACAACCCGCGTCAGATATGATGCTTTCGGTTGGGTAGCTCAGCTGGTAGAGCAGCGGATTGAAAATCCGCGTGTCGCGGGTTCAAGTCCCGCCCCGACCACCACAATTCAAAGACCCGCTTCGGCGGGTCTTTTTTTACGTTGTAAACACGGTTGCAACAAAACGCCCCTGAAAAGGGAGTTAATGTGTACTGCAGAGGCTCGGCAACATTCGAGTGGGTGTTGCCCATCCAAAGGAGATGCCCTAAGCCAATAACCAGCCACCTTCGGCAAATATAACCTGCCCTGTCAGATACGAGGACTCATCAGCCGCCAAGAACAGCACGCAGTTGGCGATATCGTCTTTGGTGCCGCGGCGGCCGAGTGGGATCTTATTGCACAAATCAATTTCGCGCTGCTTGTCGGCATAGAGCGCCGCATTCAAGTCGGTGGGAATACTGCCTGGCCCCACGGCGTTTACGCGGATGTTTGAAGGTCCCAGATCGCGTGCGAGCGTTTTGGTGAGCGTAACCACGCCTGCTTTGCTGATGTTGTATAGCAAGTTGTGCGGGATATAGGTAACGCTGGAAACCGAGGCGATGTTCACGATGCTGCCGCCTGCGCCGTGTTCCCGGTTGTAGCGCGCAAACCATTGGCTGGCGAAGACCATCGACTTCAGGTTCGTGTCCATTACGCGTTCCCAATCGGCTTCGGTAACGGTTTCGATGGTCTCGTTTGTAAAGATTCCTGCGTTGTTCACCAAGATGTCGAATGAGCCGAACTTTTCCACTACCACATCGAAGAATGCCCTGATTTGGTCGACCTGCGTCATATCGACGGGCTTTGCAACGATATGGCTGCGGTCGTCACCAGCGATTTCCTGCATCAGCTCTTCTTTGCCGTTTGGCGAAATGCTGCACAAGGCAACATTGGCTCCTGCCTCGTAGAATCGTTCCGCAATGCGCCGCCCGATGCCGCGCGCCGAGCCAGTAATGACAGCCGTTTTCCCTGAGAAATCGTACGTGATGGACATTTCTGTTCCTCCTGCCTTGAACGGGGTTGCGCCAAGTGCTTCGTTTCCTGGATCGTAGCATGTGCCGTTGTTGGGTTTTTCTTTGAGGCAAATTCATCTGACCAGCGGCAATAAGATCGCTTAAATGGCACTTTCTATACAGCAACGGGGCGAAGGTGGCATATGTGTTGCCATTTGGTAAAATTGGAAGACCTATGAAAGAAGGACAAATGATCGATTTTGCCATTCAGGGGATCTACCCTCCCTCACTCCAGGCTCTGGTCGACGGCAAGGTTGCCAGTCGAGTTAGATGCAAGGACAGCTCTCTTTATGGCTTTTCCGAAGAAGCGCAGCAATGCGCCGCTGAATATATGGGATGGGCAACGCTGGCAAGTGAGCCGCCGTGCCCTATCGACGAGATCCAGGATTTTGCCGACGAGATGATTTCTCGCGGTTTGAAGACGGTAATCCTCATTGGCCAGGGTGGCTCCACCCAGGCTCCGATGACGCTTACCAAGTACAATAAGCCTGATTCGTCGCTTGTTACCTTTAAGACGCTCGATTCGGTATCGGCGGTGCGTGTTCGTACCATCTTGGCTGAATGCGACCCCAAAACCACACTTATCATTCAATCTTCCAAGTCGGGCGGCACCATTGAGCCTACCTTGGTTATGAAAGCAGTCCGCACCATTTTGGCGGAAACCTTGCCGGAGGAAGAAATCCCCTCTCACCTGATTGCCATCACCGATCCTGGCTCTGAGCTTGAGGCGCGTGCCAAGGAAGAAGGTTGGGCTAAGGTATTTTCTGGTGAGCCCACGGTTGGCGGTCGCTATTCCGCTCTTTCCGTTTTCGGTTTGGTTCCTGCCGCTTTGGTGGGCATCGACATCAAAAAGGTTATGGAAAGCGCGCGCAATGCCGAGGAGCTGTGTTCCGCCGACGACCTGGACAACCCTGCATCGAACTTGGCAGCGTTCCTGTTCGACAACTATAAAAATGGGCGCGACAAGTTTTCGTTTTTCACGCCAAAGCGCGGCCGCGTACTTGGTTTGTGGATTGAACAGCTGGTAGCTGAAAGCTTGGGCAAGAACGGCTTCGGTATCCTACCCAACATCGAGGTTGACTCGCTGGTTCTGCGCGAGGATCCGCACGATCGCACGGTTATTACCTACAACACCAAAACTGATCTGTGGGACGATCGCCAAAACTTCAGCCATGCGCTCGAGTTCATCGACCCTGCCATTCCGCGTATGAGCTTCAAGGTTCTAAACGTGGAGGAAGTGGCTGCCCACTTCGTTATGTGGGAATACGCCATTGCCATGGTTGGCTATCTGATGAAGGTGTGCCCCTTCGATCAGCCCGACGTTGCGGTTGCCAAGAAGGAAGTGCTCAGCATTCTTGCCAATGGTGCCCGCAGCCCTGAGTTCGTGGAAAAGGGCCTTGCCGGCATTCCTGTCGGCGACGTTGAGGTGCATGTGTCCGAAGCTCTTCGCGAATCCGTTGAAGATGAATCACTCGTTTCCGCATTGCGCGCCCTGTTTGGCAGCATTGTGTCTGGCGATTACTTCAGCTTGAATGCATTCCTCCCCTTCACGGGCGAAGGTCGTCGTGAAGCGCTGGAGGAAATTCGCCACTCGGTTGCCGACCGTTTGGGTGCAGCGTCGTGCCTGGAAATTGGACCGCGCTACCTGCACTCCACCGGTCAGCTTCATAAGGGAGGCCCGAATGAAGGGGTGTTCTTGATTATCTCGGCGGAAGAACCGAAGGATATTGCCATCGAAGACCCCCGCGCACAAAGCTTGGGCGAACTTGCAAAGGCTCAGGCTTCGGGTGACTTTGCGATTCTTTCCGATCGTGGACGCCGCTGCGTTCAGGTGCATTTGCCTGACAACTCCGCGGTGTCTATTCGTGCCTTGGTTAAGGCGTTCAAGGAGGCAATCAACGCATGACGCGTGAAGCACTTGATCTGAAAATATCTGGCGTAGTACAAGGGGTGGGTTTCCGCCCCTTTGTCTATCGTGAGGCAAAAAAACGAGATATTACCGGTTGGGTTTTGAATGATGTTGAGGGCGTGAAGGTACATGCCGAAGGTGAAACCTTGCCGCTCGATAGGTTTGTGCTGGCTCTTTCTGAAGAGGCGCCCTCCGCTGCGCAAATAAGCGAAATTGAAATTGCGGAAGTCCCTGTGCAGGGGTTTGATGCCTTCGAGATTCGTTTTTCCGATGCGGCGGAACAGGGCGAAACTACGCTGGTTTCGCCTGATCTGGCAACGTGCGACGCTTGTGTGGAAGAATTGTTCGACCCGAATAATCGTCGCTACCATTACCCCTTTATCAACTGCACCAACTGCGGTCCACGCTTTACCATCATGCGCAAGTTGCCTTACGACCGCCCCGAAACATCAATGGCGCAGTTTACTATGTGTCCAGCATGCCAGGAGGAATATTCCGACCCCGCCGATAGGCGCTTCCATGCACAACCCGATGCGTGCTTTGAGTGTGGCCCTGAAATTGGCTGGATTGAATCGGGTTGCGCGGACGGCCTTTCGCCCGAAGGCATTTCCTGGGCGAAAAACGTCGAGGAATCCGACGAGATTTTCCACCGTGCCGCAAAGCTTATTGCAGAAGGCGGCATCGTTGCCGTTAAGGGTTTGGGCGGATACCACTTGGTGTGCGATGCTGCCAACGAGGCGGCACTTGCCACACTGCGCCAGCGCAAATATCGTCCCGGCAAGGCGTTTGCTGTTATGGTTGCTTCAGTGGAAGAGGCTCGCGCTCTTTGTGGAGTAAACGATGCCGAAGCGCGCCAGCTCACGAGCTCTGCGCGCCCCATCGTGTTGCTGCGCAAGCGCTCCGATGCGACGTTTGCGAAGGGCCTGGCAGACAACCTGCCCGAACTGGGCGTAATGCTGCCCACTACGCCTGTTCAACACTTGCTGCTTCACGAATGTGGCGGCATGCTTGTTATGACATCGGGCAACATCCACGATGAACCCATCGTTATCGACGAAGAAACGGCCTTTTCCCAGCTTGCTGGTGTGGCCGACGCCTTCCTGGTGAACAACCGTGAAATCGTGGGGCGCTATGACGATTCCGTTATCCGCATCCTTAACGGCGGCGCTGCGGGCGATATTGTTCAGTTTATCCGCCGCGCCCGTGGTTATGCCCCGCTTCCCATTCCGGCTCCGTGCCCCGAAGGCACAAGTGAAGAGCTTTTGGCGGTAGGCCCCGAGCAGAAAAGCACATTAACCTACGCACGTGCTGGCAAGGCGTTCGTTTCTCAGCATGTGGGAGATTTGGAAAGCGCTGCGGTGTTCGACGCATGGAGCGAAACGCGCCGTCGCTATGCGAGCTTGCTGCATTTCGAGCCTAAGCGCATAGTGTGCGACTATCATCCTGAATATCTTTCTACCAAGTGGGCTTTGAGCCAGAATCTGCCCATAACGCGTGCGCAGCATCACCATGCACACATTCTGTCCGTTATGGGTGAGAACAATCTGGAAGGCCCCGTGTGCGGTTTTGCGTTCGACGGCACGGGTTACGGGCTCGATGGGGCTATTTGGGGTGGCGAAGTTCTGCTTTCGAACCTTCAGGCATACGAGCGCTTTGTGAACTTCGCCTATATCCCGCTGTCAGGTGGTGTGGCTGCCATCAAAGACCCTGCGCGTATTGCCTATGGCGCCCTGTGGTCGTTTGACCTGCTGGAGCACGAGCAGGCTAAGAAGTTCGTATCCGAATGCGTTCCGAATGCCGAAGTGTTTGAGCAGATGATCGAAAAGGGCCTGAATACTCCCGAAACGTCTTCGGTCGGGCGCATCTTCGATGCGGCATCGGCTCTGTTAGGCGTGTGCACTCACCCTTGCTATGAGGGTGAAGCGGCCATTCTTTTGGAAGCGGCGGCTCATAAGGCCCAAGCAGAAGCTGCGGGCTTGCCTGCGGAAGATGAGCGTTATCGCATTGGATTTATTAAGAACACGGCAACGGAAAACAGCACGGCTGCCGACACTTCGGTTTTGCTGATGGACGTGGCGCCGGTATTTGCTGCCATGCTCGACGACATGCAGGAGTCGGTCCCCACCCCCGTTATTGCCGCGCGCTTCCACAGCGCCTTCGTTGATGCCATCGTGAATGTTGCTGAATTGGTGCGAGCCACCTACGGCATCGAGATTATGGCGCTTGCTGGTGGTGTGTTCATGAACCGCTATCTAATGGAGCGCACGCTTGCGCGCTTGCAGGAGCGCGGCTTTACAGTGGCGCTGAATAAAGAACTGCCACCTAACGATGCTTCGATTTCTTACGGACAGGCTGTGCTAGGATTGCAGGCGCAACATGAGGAGTGATGCAATATGTGTTTAGCTATTCCCGCCCAAGTCCGTACCATCAACGAAAATAATTTGGCGGTAGTGGATATTCTGGGTGTTACCCGCGAAGTGGCGCTCGACCTTACCCCTTCCGCCCAGGTGGGCGATTTCGTTCTGGTTCACGCCGGCTTCGCCATTGAGGTGGTAAGCGAAGAAGATGCCCAGGAAACACTCGACCTGATCAAGCAGATTCCTGAACTGGCCGACGTCGAGGGATTATAGGCGGACGATCTCAATGGACTTGTCTTCTTTCAAAGATCCAGAGCTTGCTCGTGGCTTAATCCATTCGATAGAGAAATGGGCGCCCGAGCATGCAACCCTGATGGAGGTGTGCGGCACCCATACGGTTGCTATTGCCCGTAACGGCCTGCGCACCATGATGCCCGAAGGCGTTCGTTTGGCATCGGGCCCTGGTTGCCCGGTGTGCGTTACCAGCAACAAAGACATCGATACGGTAATTGCTCTTTCGCGCGTCCCTGGCGTGACCATTGCCACCTTTGGTGATATGACGCGTGTACCGGGTTCGACTTCCAGCCTGCTGAAAGAGCAGGCAGAGGGGCGTTCGGTAAGCATCGTGTACTCCCCGCTTGATGCGCTGAAACTTGCCCAGGAAAACCCCGATCAGCAGATTGTATTCGTGGGCGTTGGGTTCGAAACCACCACTCCCTTGGTGGCCATGGCTATCAAGCGCGCTAAGGCGCTGGGCCTTAAGAACTTCAGCGTGTTCGTGGCACACAAAAACATGCCTGGTGCGCTGGAAACCATCGTTTCCGATCCTTCGTTGCGGATTGATGCGCTTATTTTGCCTGGTCATGTAAGCACTATTATTGGCATGAAGCCTTATGAGTTCCTGGCGAAGAAGTACGGCATTCCCGGCGTTATCACCGGTTTCGAAGCGGTGGATGTGCTTCAGGGCGTTGCCATGATCGTGCGCCAACTCCATGAAGGCCGCGCCGAAATAGAGATTGCCTACACACGTGGCGTTGCGCCCGAAGGCAATCAGGTCGCCGTTGCTGCCATCAACGAAGTGTTCCATACCGTAGATGCAACATGGCGCGGTTTGGGTGTTATTCCCGGTTCGGGCTATGCCATTCGCCCCGAATTTGCCGAGTTCGATGCATTCCAGCGCTTCGAGCCCGCCGTTGAGCCTACGCAGGAACCGAAGGGTTGTCGCTGCGGTGACGTGTTGCGCGGCATGATGGCTCCAAATGAGTGCCCCCTGTTCCGCAAGGTGTGTACACCTGAAAACCCTGTAGGCCCGTGCATGGTTTCCTCCGAAGGATCCTGTGCTGCTTACTTTAGGTATCTGTAGCGGTTCTGCTGGCAGCATCTGCGATGGTGCTGTCTGCAAATATATTTATGAAAATCCGCCTGGCAACGGAGAAATGCTTTTTCTTTCTCCGATCTGCCGGGCGGTTTTGCTTATTTTTTGTTGGAATGCTGTCAAAAGCACGGATCGGGTCTTATTCGCGCATGCATTGGACACTTCGGCACAGCGTGCATTATGCGATAATAATGCCAAAACCGATGATTAACTAGGGGATGGAAGCCTTATGCGCGCAGAACCTCGGGAAAAGCTGAATCCACGCATCAAGGCAGTGTGGCGCATCAGCGATGCGCTGATGCTTACTGCGGTATGGCTGATTCTGGCGTCGCCGGGAGCCATCGCGTTGCTCGTCGACGCATCGGAAGCATACTGGGCGGAGCCCTATGTGCTGGCGTTCACCGTTCTGTACGCGGTTTTACTGGTTGTATTCCTGTTTGCGGTAACGCCGCTGCGCTACATTCGCTGGCATTATGAGCTTCGCCCCGATTTCTTGGAACTGAAGTACGGCATCATTTGGCGTAAGCACATCGTGGTTCCTTTCATCCGTGTGCAGAATACCGACACGAAGCAGGGTCCCATTTTGCGCGCATTTGGCCTGGCAAGTGTGACGGTTTCAACTGCTGCGGGATCGATGGAAATCCCTGGTCTGCTAACCGAAGAGGCAGACAGCGTCCGTGATCGCGCTGCCGAATTTGCTCGCCTTGCCCGCGAGGACGTGTAGCTATGAGCTCCAACGGTTTGATTCCTCCCAACATGAACCCTGCGCCATCCGGCGCTTCGGCTTACGAGCCCGAGCAAACGGGCGTGCACCATTCGCTGCATCATTGCTATATCTGGCTGGGTGCGCTGCGCGCTGCGCTAATCATCTTCATATGCGGGCTTTCCTCATTGTCGGGGCTTATGAAATTAGCTGAAGCCCTTGGTTTCGTTTCGGTAGATGCGTTTTTCGTTGCGGTACTTTTGCTCCTGGCCGCCACGGTGCTTGTTTGCGGAGTTGTGATGGGTGCCCGTGCATGGACGTACCGTTACATCTGGTACGAATTTGACGAAACGGAATTCAGCTTCTACTCGGGGATATTGAACAAGCGGTGCACTCACGTGCCCTACTCGAAGATCCAGTCGGTAAACGAACGCGCTTCTCTTCTGCAGCGCCTGGCGGGCGTGCGCACAGTGAACATCGACACTGCGGGCGGTGCCAGCAACAAGGCGCTGGTAATTTCGTACGTGGAGCGAAGCGCGACAGAATATCTGCGCCGTGAACTTTTCCGTCGCAAGCACATCGAAGGCGAAGAGGGGCGTGTTGCAGCGGTTGCTCCAGGTTCTCTTGCTGGTCGGGGCAACGTGCTTGATGGTGCTGCTGCCGCTATTGACGATATTCGTGGCGTATTCGCCAAGGATGCAGTGAATACAGGTGTTGTTACTTGCGAATACTGTCTTGGCAACAAGGAACTGCTGCTTTCCGCCCTATGCGGAAGGGCATCGTTTGGCTTGGCTCTTGCAACAGTGATGGCTGCGCTTGTCGTTGTGGCAACTTTGGCCATCCTCGCGGTTTTGGTCGATGGCGCAACATTTTTTGCAGCGACGGGCGTGCCTAAGAGCGATCTTATACTCGTATGTGGGCTGACGGGCTTCTTGTTGCTGCTTTGCTTGACTATGACATGGGTTATCTATCTGGTTGGCGTGTGCCTTTCCTATGGCGGTTTCCAAGCGCGCCGTCGTGGTGGCCGCATTGAGGTTGAGCGGGGTCTTATAACGCATGTGTTCAACGGTATCGATGTGGACCGAATCCAATCGGTGCACATTCATCAAACTTTTTTCCAACGCCTTATGCGCTGCTGCTCAGTTTCGTATGGCAGGGTGGGGGTAGCCACTGGCGAAGAACCGTCCGGTTCCTCTTCTCAGTTAGAGACGGACAGACTGGTTGTGCATCCGTTTTTGCCCATCGCTGAAGCTTGGGGTGTCGTTCAAGGTTTGACCCCCGAATACGCTCATGCTCCCGTAGCAAGCACTCTTCTGCCGAAGGTGGCCCTGCGCCGCGCCATAACTCGAAGGGCGGTGCTGAAGGGCGTTGGGTTCTGGATCGCCGTAGCCCTACTTCTGTTGTGTGCCGCTGCTTTCGCTGCTGATGCAGCAGCTGCTCAGGGTCATGCCCAGCTCGGGGACTTTGCCGCAGCGACGCTGATACCAGGCCTTTTGCTGTGCGTTGCCATTGCGGCTATCGAAGTGGTGGGTGCGTTTCTGTGGCACCGTCGTTCTGCGTTCGGTTTCGACAACTCGGGAACTATCGTGGTAAACGGCGGTTACTCCACCGATACGGTAATTGTGCCTCGGAGGAAAATGCAGTACGCCTGCCTTCGTGCAAATCCTTTGCAGCGCCACGCTGGCGTTGCAACTGTCTTGGTGTGTACCGCAGCAGGCGTTCGCGGCTGCGATGAGCGTCTGATTGACGTTCCGATTGCAGAAGCATCCGCCTGGCTCGACTGGGCTCAACCGGAAGGTAGCCGCGCAGTATAATCGCAACATTAAGCATATGAACATGTTTCGCTTCTGGGTTGCAGTGAAAATAACGCCCCGAATAGGGCAGTTGAAGGGATAACAATGGCACAATCGCAGGCTCCCTCAAGGGAATGGACACCCCGCCAGTTCAAGAAGCGTGATTCGGGGAACCCGAAACGCTCCAAGCATGAAAAGAAGAAGGATGGCGCTGGCGTGCGCAATTCCCGCAAGGCTATTCGCGCCTATTCGCTGGGAGAAGAGATTGCCAACTCGATAACCCACGGCGTTGGTGCGTTGCTGGCCATCGCCGCCATCCCGCTCTGCGTTGTTGCGGCTGTTCGTTCGGGCGGCGGCCTGCATTTGCTTGCTGCACTGGTGTACAGCATTTTCATGCTGTTGGAATATGTGATGTCGACGCTGTATCACGCTATAGCGGCTGAAAAGGCCAAACGCGTGTTCAAGGTGCTTGACCACAGCTTCATATACCTGTTTATTGCGGCTTCATATAGCCCGTATTGCTTGGTTACCCTGGTTGATTGCCACGGTGTTGCCCTGTTTGCGTTTGTTTGGGCGGTTGCCATTATCGGCGTAATTGCCGAATCGTTCTGGGTGTTCCGTCCCCGCTGGATCTCGGCGGTGCTGTACCTGTGCTTGGGCTGGTCGGTTGTATGGTTTATCCCGCAGCTGTGGGCGCTGCTTCCCGCACCGGGCTTCTGGCTTCTGCTTGCGGGTGGACTCTGCTATTCCATTGGATGCATCTTCTACGTTCTGAAGAAGGTCCCCTATATGCATTCCATCTTCCATGTGTGGATCCTTGCTGGTTCAGTGTGCCAGTTCCTTTCCATCTGCCTATTCGTTTTGTAATCGCCGCCTTTAACATTTTCCTGACGAAGTAGTTACCTTGGCTCAGGGTGCTGTTAAATGGGGAGTGTTGGAAGGAGCAGTGTGGCAAAGGACGAAAAAAAGGGGTATTCCCTGTTTGGCCAGCCAAAGTCTCGGCCGGCGCTAACGCGCGGCGAAGACCGAATTATTGCTGGCGTCTGTTCGGGCATAGCCGAGCGCATCGATGCTGATGCGGTGCTGGTTCGTGTTACGGCCGTGGTGTTGCTCGTTTGCACCTTCGGTTTGGTTGCCGTTCCCTATATTGCCTTTGCAGCATTTCTTCCCACTTCGGGCGGGGAGGGCAAGCTCTTAAACGTCAGCCCACTTGATGTGTGCTCCGATCGCTATCACCGTGTGGTTGAAGCGGGGGTGGCAAGGGTGGAAGCGCTGCGAAATTATGGCATCCATGCCGATGCGGGCCATATACCTCCTATGCCGCCTGCGTCTTCGGGGGTTTCTCGTCCTATGCCTTCAGCGCCTACGCAAAGCGTGGTGGTTAGTGAAGGCAGCAAAGCGCGTAAGCGCGCACCGGTGGTTTTGGCGCTGGTGGCGTTAACCACGCTATTCTTCGTTTTTGTTGCCAACTACTGGGTTTCCCGCATTCCTGGAGTAAGTTTTTTGGGCTTCTGGCCAGTCCTACTGATTGTCGCGGGTACAACCCTTCTGGTGTGCTTCGCGGATAAGGCGCCATTGCGTCTTCGCCTGTGCGGTTTGGTTGTTTGCATTGAGCTCTGCATTGCCTTGCTGCCCTTTACCCTCGGTATTTGCCCGCCCCATAGCTTGGAGCGGATCACTGATTTGTCGGCACTGATATGGCTTTCGGTGGCAGCCTGTTTCGTTATCGCTTGTGCCTTTGACCGTATTGATTTTCTGGCTCTGGGCGTTGGTCTCGTTGCGGTTGCTTTGGTGGTTTCGTACCTCGATATGGGTGTGTTTGACCGCTTAGTGGCGTTTTCATCATATTCCCACCATAATAATACATTATCGCTGCTCAGAAGCTGATTTGGAACAAGTTCAGAGCCTTTACAACAGGGTAACCCCAGGACTTTTACGCCCGTTTGCCGATAGCAAAATTTGGAGCCTTTAGCGTAGGCAGGTATAATAGGCCATGCGCTTTTGTGTGCTCATTGCAGTCTGCTGGTTCTAATCTCGGTGGTTCTGCAAACAAGAAGGCCCGCGCTCTTTGCTTCCCAAAGGGCAACGGCGAAGCTTCGGCATTGGAGTTTTTTGGCTAAAGCCAGCGTACATACCAAAAGAAGGGTCGCGCCGTTTTTCATGGTTTGCTTCGTGCTCATCATGGCTATGACGGTGGTTGCTTTTTGCTCTGTCGGCCAGGCACAGGGTTCCAAGCAGGAAGATGCTTCCACTCTTGGCTTGGGCTCTTCTCGTGCGCAGGCCGCTGATACCCAGCAGCTTTCTTCGGCTCAGCGCGCTTCCGGCGTGGCCGATGCTTCTTCCAGCGTTGACGGGGTAACCGTCACTGAAGCAGCAGATGCTACGGAAGCAACTCAGCGCTCTATCACGGTTAAAGATCCCGACCCGGTTGTGGTGCCTATTGCGGTAGACGAAACCAACGCCTTGGCAAAGCAGAAGGCGAACGAAGTTTGCACGCTCGATCCTCTTCCTACTGCGCCCCGCGTTGCGCCTGACGTTAACGATGGCACTTGGCAAAGTGGCATTGCCTCGGCTTATTCCATCGAAACCAACGATGATGGTCAAGGCAACTTCGGTGTAACCAACACTGCTTCGGGCATTGCGCTTACGCATCAGAGCGTTACGGTTGCCGTTCCTGAAGACAAGGCTTATCTGGTTGGTAGCATTTGCGAGATTTGCTATAACGGCAAGGTTGTTATAGCTACGGTTACCGATACCGGTGGTTTTGCTAAGTACGGTCGCGCACTCGACCTGGCGCCAGGTGTCTACAAAGCCTTCGGTGCTAACAGCTATACCGATTGGGGCACGCGAAACGTGTATTACCGATTCATTTAATGTTCAATGCCGGCCTGCGGGTCGGCTTTTTTATTTCCTCGGGGCATGTTTTCGATCGTTGTAATGCGTGGGCTTTGAGTTGGGCTCTCTGATCTTCTAAACTATCCAGCAGAAGCGGTGACAGCGGGAACGGTTGTTTTCGCTGTGCGCCGATTCTAACGGGGGTCGCTGTCTTCCGTGTGCTGACGTACACGCTGGCAAGCGCTTGCCCCAAGCAATAAGGGCAACTGAAATTAGCAATAGCTGTGCGCACCATCCGCCTCTGGGTGGACAGACGGGCCCGGGTGGCTGAGCCATGACTCAGCCCAAGGAGCATGTGCCTGTTCACTGCGAGGGGGTTCGCTCGGTTTCACTGCGATTAAGATGGAGGAGCGGCGCGCGTGATGCGTCGCGATAGATGTGAGCGACATTATTATTGTGGGCTGCGGCCGTGTTGGTTCGCGTTTGGCCCTGATGCTCTCTGAGCATGACAACAACGTATGCGTAATCGACCGCGATCCTTCGGCTTTCGCCGCGCTGGGCCGCGACTTCAATGGCTCAACCTTTGTAGGCGTGGGCTATGACGAAGAGATCTTGGTGAACGCCGGCATCGAGGAATGCGACTTTGTAGCTGCGGTAACCCAGAGCGACAACGCTAACCTCATGGTGGTAGAAATCGCCCGCCGCTTGTACGATGTGCCCCATGCTGTAGCACGTTTGTACGACAGCAGCCATGAGCGAACCTATCTGCAGTTGGGCATCGACTATGTTTGTGGCACCACGCTGGTTGCCGAGGAAATATTCTCGAAGGCCATATCGGGTATTGGCGACCATATTGCCACCTTCGGTGATTTCGAGGTGCTTCAGTTCGCCCTCAACCTTTCCGAAGTGGGGCAGAAGTCCATCAAGGTTGCCGACTTGGAAAGCCGCCACGGCATCCGCGTATGCGCCTTCGAGCGCGCCGATGGTACGGTAAGCTCCATTCCTTCACCTTCGAGCATTTTGTATCACGGAGATGCGGTGCTCGCCGTGGTTTCGCATGCGATGCTTCCCGCTATCGCAAAGTACGCACAGGATTAAGGGGGGGGGTTGCGGTGTACATCGTTATCGTTGGCGGCGGCAAGCTCGGCGCATATCTTGCAGGTACCCTTCTGCGCGAAGACAACCAGGTTGCCTTGATTGAAAAATGCGATGCCCAAGCGCGTCGCCTGGCGGAAACCATCGATGGTTCTTGCCTGGTTATCAGTGGTGATGGCTGCTCGGCTTCCGTCCAGGAAGATGCGGCTATGCAGTCGGCCGATGTGTTCGTGGCGGCAACCGGCCAGGATGAAGACAACCTGGCTGCGTGCGAAATTGCCTCGCGCGTATTTGATGTACCGCGTTGCATTGCTCGCGTGAACAGTCCTAAGAATCTGCGAATCTTCCGCCGCCTGGGCATTGAAAGCGTTTCTTCCACGGTAATGATCGCGAACATGATTCAGGAAGAGGCCATGCTCGGGTCTATGGGCGTTGCCGTTTCGCTTTCCAGCGATCAGATCGGCTTGCTGGACATCAAAGTTCCTACCATGCGCAACCACGACAACTACAAAGGTGTACGTGCGTTGGATATTAAATTTGATGAGGGCATCCGCATGATTGCCGTTTCCCATCAAGACGATGTGGAGGTAGTGAACAGCGAAACACGCATTTTCCCAGGTGATCAGGTTATCGTTGCAGCGGATACTGATCTTTTAACCCGGGCTCGCGAAATCGTGCGTTCGTTGTAACGGTTGCCGTGGGCGTTCGCGTGATTTATGTTAGTAGAATATGGTCTCAGTCAGTTGCCTGGTAAGGCATACGTAAAGGGAGGAATCGAATGATCGGTCGCTACACCCGCCCCGAAATGGGTGCTATTTGGGAGCTCCAGAACAAGTTCGAGATCTGGAAGGAAATCGAGGTTCTGGCATGCGAAGCCCAGGCCGAGTTGGGCAAATCGGGCATCACCAAGGAAGAGGCTGCTTGGATCCGCAAACATGCAGACTTCACCGTTGAGCGCATTGACGAGATCGAAAAGGTTACCAACCACGATGTAATTGCCTTCACCACCAACATGGCGGAGTACATTGATGCCGACGTTCCCGAGGGAACCGAGCCTCCTAGCCGTTGGGTTCATTACGGTATGACTTCTTCCGACTTGGGCGATACGGCTCTTTCCTATCAGATTACCCAGGCGCTGGACATCATTCTGAAGGACGTCGCCCTGCTGGGTGAAACCTGCAAGCGGCGCGCTTTCGAGTTCCAGGAAACTCTGTGCGTGGGCCGCACCCATGGCATCCATGCTGAGCCCATGACGTTCGGCATGAAGTTCGGCAGCTGGGCTTGGGCCCTGAAGCGCGCCCAGACGCGTCTGCAGGAGGCTCGCAAGGTTGCAGCAACGGGCGCAATCAGCGGTGCTGTTGGAACCTATTCCAGCATCGACCCATTCGTAGAGCAGTACGTCTGTGGAAAGCTGGGTCTTACGCCAGACCCGCTCTCTACGCAGGTTCTGGCACGCGATCGCCATGCTCAGGTTATGACGGCGCTGGCCGTTACCGCTTCCACGTTGGAATCCATCGCTATGCAGGTGCGCCTGCTTCAGCAGTCTGACGTTATTGAGGCCGAAGAGCCGTTTGCCAAGGGCCAGAAGGGTTCTTCGGCTATGCCCCATAAGCGCAACCCTATTACCGCAGAGCGTGTGTGCGGCCTTTCCCGTGTGGTTAAGTCCAACGCTCAGGTAGCGCTTGACGACGTTGCTCTGTGGTACGAGCGCGATATCAGCCATTCTGGCGCAGAGCGTGTTGCCATGGCGGATAGCTTCATTGCGCTGGACTACATGTTCGGCAAGATGCAGTGGATGCTTGACGGCTTGCAGACCTATCCTGCCAAGATGGAACACAATCTGTGGCGCACCAAGGGCCTTATCTTCTCTTCGAAGGTGCTGCTTGCCCTGGTTCAGACCGGCATCACGCGCGAAGACGCATACGTTATCGTTCAGCGCAACGCCATGAAGGTATGGGCCGACATCCAGAACGCTGTCGATGGTCCTACCTACCGCGAGAACTTGGAAGCCGACCCCGAGGCCAAGCTTTCCAAGGAAACGCTTGACGAGATCTTTGACCCGTGGGACTTCCTTACGCGCAAAGATGTGGTATTTGATCGCCTGAAGGAACTTGAGTTCTAGAGTAGGCGCAACATCGTTTGAAAACATAGCGAGGGCATCCGGATCTGGATGCCCTCGTTTTTTTGTTATGTCGCGACGGGCGCCTTGCGAGACAGCTGAGGTTATCTCGCATCGCCAGTCCGCAGGACCGTCCTGAAGGATTGGCCCAGAAGTAGTGCGGGATCGATCGAGGCGCTGCCTCGTGGTTTGCTCTTGAAGCCCCTTGGCGCTACGTCTGGCCCTCGCCCCTTGGGCATCGCCCTGGTCTTACCCCCCTTGTTGCCGCCCTGGTTCCCGCACCTTTGGTATCGCCCCGAAAACACCCTCGGGCCGAGCTGCCCCGCCAGTATCGCCCCTGGATTGCCCTGGGTCCGGCTTGAAGCCGTCACCAGAGGATCAAAAACAAAAAATCGGCTCGCAGTGCAACTTTTTTGCGATTAGCAATTGTTTAGATCTTTCCAATTGTGGATTGAGACGCAAAATACCAGGTAATTAGCTGTATTGCGGTCCGATCCCAGCTTTTTTGTTCGGAAAAGGGCCCCTAATCGCAAAAAAGTTGCAAAAAAGCCGGGATTTTTGTTTTTGTAGCGGGCTGCCGGGGCAGGCTGTGGGATACCAACACGGCGCCGCATCGCCATGGACGCCTAAAATGCGTTGTCGATGCTGCCCTTGATGGGCGTGAAGACGCGCACGAGGGCGTGGTTGTTGCCGCTGTCGTTGTCGTCGGTGATTTGCGAGAGGCCCACGAACGAAGAGCGGGTGCCTGTGGAAACCAGGTGCTCGCCGTAGGTGTCGCAGCCGCTTGGTGTGTCGATGGCAAAGTAACTCTTGCTGCCAAAGTTAACGCCGCACAGGGCGGTGGTGGATTTCACCACAAACCATTCGCCCGACCAACAGGGAGCGGTGATGGGCGAGCGCGAGAAACGGAACCATTGCAGGTCGTTGTAGTGGTAGGCGCTCGCTGCCGAACGCGGCGTGTAGGTGCCCAAGTTGGCAATGCCGCCACCGAAGTTATAGATGCTGCTGAACCCAAACGAAAAACCGCTGCGGCCGTAGCTTGCCAAATCGGGCGTCATGGAAGAAGGGAGCGTCATTTGGTCGACGGTGGAATTGTCTTTGGCTGAAATCTTGGTGAGCTGGTAGTAGGTGCCCTGAGCCTCGGCGCGCGGCGTAATTACCACGCCATCGTCGGCAGCGGTTACGCGCGTGGCGAAGGGCTTTTTTGAAGTGTAGGGAACAGCCACATCGCCAGAGCCGAAGCGTGCGCTTTTGAGGGCGCTTCGTTCGGCGGCGGATTCTCCCGAGGTGTTGGGGCATACCTGCCAGAAGGCGGTTTCGCCCACGGCGGCAATAGAAGGAATAAGCCAATTGCCATCGCCCTGGTCAACCTGGGTGATGGAAGTGACGCTGCCGTTGGAAAGCTTTGCGGTGTATACGCGCCAAGCAGATTCGTAGGCGCTTGATTCCGTCCAAACAAGGCCGTTTTCGCTGCAGCGCACATCGACGATTTCGAATCCTTCGTCGGCGCCTTGAGCAGCGGAAAGCACCGAAGCGGTTTTGCCGTTGGAAAGGTACAGCAGGCTTACCGTGTTTAACGGGCTTGCCGATTCGCCGGGCACCAGGCAGGCAGCAACGGTGTCGTTGTCGGCCCATACCAGGGTTCCGTACGCAAGTTTGTAACTTCCAGCAGCCTTCACGTGCTGTGTGTAGTCGGCTTGGCTATAGTCCGAAAGGGCATTCACCGCATCTTCAGGGACGCTGATGCTTTCCACGGTGGCTTCCTTCTTGCCCTCTAGCGCGTTGGTGGCAAGCGAAAGCCCGCCGCCCAAAGCGGCAACGCCTGCGATGGCGCCCGCTCCAATAAGCAGGTTCCTGCGCGTAAGCAGCACTTCGGGGCCCGATTTCTTTGCGGAAACGCCGCTGGCCACTTGGCTGAATGCGGGGCCGAAGCCATGGGTGGAAGCGTTGGAGAATCCGCCTTTGCCCTTCGTTTTCGCAGGCGGCTCGAACGCCGATCGGCTTCTGGGCGCAGAGGTGGAAAAGCCCTGTGGAGCTGCTTTGCGGGCGGAATGAGCGCCGCGCGTGCTGCCTCCGCGAACCCCTGCGCTGCGGTTGTGCGAATTGCGAGAGGGGCGAGGGGCTTTGCCGGGGATATTTTGACTGCGTTTAGTGGGCACGTATTCTCCTGATGTGGTGCTTTCCCGCGCAACGGTTGGACGGGTACTGCTGAGGGGTATTGTGACATTTGGGTGTCCGCTTATACCTCCTGTTCTGGCAATTGATACAATAATTGCAAATGGCGCCTTGGTGCCTCTAGTGCGTTATGCGCAACAGCGCATCGTGCCGGTTGGCCCCAGAGCCCGCAGTCGTTTTGTTTGCAATTTGACTGTGCTGCATGTGCAGATAAAGCCCGTACGGGCTTTTCGATACCTGTCAGGAGGCATTGATGACTTCTTCAATGAACGAAAGCACTCGTCGTATCCTTCTCGTGGAAGACGAAAAGGCCATCCGCGATGCGGTGGCGGCATATCTCGAACGCGAGAACTATTGGGTAACTGCCGTGGGTGACGGTCAGGAGGCTTTGGAAGAGTTTTCCAAGCATCACTTCGATCTGGTTGTGCTCGACTTGATGCTCCCTCGTGTTCCCGGTGAGCGTGTATGCCGCGTTATCCGCGACAACTCCGACACGCCCATCATTATGCTCACCGCCAAAGGTGAAGTGGAAGACCGCATTATCGGCCTCGAACTGGGTGCGGACGACTACCTTATCAAGCCCTTCAGCCCTCGCGAATTGGTTGCTCGCGTACGCGCCCTTTTGCGCCGCGTGCATTCCGAGTCTGAGCCTCAGCGCGAAGTGCTGGAGTTCGGCGAGCTCACCATCGACATTTCGGGTCATAAGATCCTCGTAAGTGGCGAAGAGGTTGACCTTACCGCCAGCGAATTCAAGCTGCTCACCACGCTGTGCCGCTACCCTGGTCGTGTGTACTCGCGCATGGAATTGGTTGAAAAGGTTCTGGGCTACGACTTCGAGGGCTACGAGCGCACCATTGACTCCCATGTGAAGAACCTCCGCGCCAAGATTGGTGACAATCCGCGTAATCCGAAGTGGCTTCATACCGTGCATGGCGTAGGATACCGTTTTGAGGATCCCACGAAGGCCAACTAGTTTCCTTTGAACCTGCAGCGCGTTCTGCCTTCGGGCGGGGCGCGCTTTTTTATTGGGGCCGCCACAGAAAGGAGTTGCTGATGGCTGCAGATTCAACCGATGCCACCTGGACCCAAGCGAATAGCGAGGAGCCAGATGGAAACTCGGGAAAGAAGAAGGGTCTGAACCTTTCGTTCAACAAGCGCATCGTGCTGGTGATGCTGGCCGTTTCCCTTATCACGGTGCTTTCTTCCATTGCCGTGCTTTCCTTTGTATGGGAACAGCACTTCCAAACCTATACGCGCGAAAATGTGCAGCGCGTTGCCGATTCCACCGCCGATTCTATCGCCCAGGGCTACAAGGCTTCCCGTGGCGATTGGTACAGCGGAGCCCTGAATGCTGCATCGTCGGCGAGCATTCTGTACGATTCCATTAACGTGCAGGTGCGCGACGAAAATGGCGCCATCGTGTACGACGACTCCACCGACAAGGCTTTGGGCGCGGCGGCCATGAAGGAATCGAGCGGCAATGTGGCTAAGGCGGCCATCAATGTCGACGGCAATCAGGTTGGCACCGTGTTCGTGCGGGTACACGGCTCCGATACGCTGTTAACCCAGACCGATGCCGAATTCCGTGAAAAATCGTACCAGGCCATGATTTTCGCTGCGTTCATCGCGATGGCCATTTCTATTGTAGTGGGAGTGCTGTTCTCCCGCGCGCTTGTTGCCCCTATTCGTCGCATTACGAATACGGCTAAAGCGCTGAAAGAAGGCGATTATTCGGCGCGTACCGGTATGAAGGGTACCGACGAAATTGCCCGCCTGGGTAATATGTTCGACGCTATGGCAGATTCCGTGGAGCAGAACCGCAAGCTGGAACGCAGGCTAGTAACTGACGTTGCCCATGAGCTGCGTACGCCGCTTATGGCCATCCAATCTACCGTTGAAGCGATGATCGATGGCGTGTTCGAGCCCGATGCCGAGCGTCTGGAAACGCTGAATTCCGAGGTGCGTCGTCTTTCCCGTTTGGTTGATGCGCTGCTGAAGCTTTCGCGCCTGGAAAGCCGCACCAAGCCCATCGAGCGTCAGAAGGTCGATCTTACCGAAATGCTGTCGGCGGTTGTGGCAACGCATCAGGCATACATCAACGAAGAGGGGCTGAACCTGGAATTCGAGTACGATCCGCACGTGTACGTGTATGGCGATGCCGACCTGCTTCGCCAGGCTACGGCGAACCTGATTTCCAATGCCGTTCGCTATACCCCAGAAGGCGGCACCATTACCATCACGGCTCGCAAAGGCGAGCTGATGGGGCAGATCAGTGTTCGCGATACGGGCATCGGCCTTACTCCCGAAGAAGCGAAGATGGTCTTCCAGCGCTTCTGGCGTGCCGATTCGGGTCGCGCTCGCGCAACGGGAGGTTTGGGCGTTGGCCTTTCTGTGGTCAAGGAAATCGTGGACCAGCACAATGGCTGGGTGCGCGTTGAGGGCCGCCCTAACGAAGGGGCATGCTTTACCGTCTACGTGCCCTTGTACACCAGTGAATCCGAAAAGAAGAAGGGCAACCGTCCTCGCTTTGGAACGAACTAGCTATGGAAGGCGCCTGCACGGGCGCCTTTCTTTCTGGCCTTGGACTTGGATCGTGGCCATCTTTTTTGAGCCGGCCTTGCCTGAGTGATTGTATGGATTGTTGCAACAATAAGGGATCAGGCTAAGTTGGGCGGGTCTTGGCTAGGCGATTGCGCTTCTGAGGCTGGGTATTTGCGGGGGCTTTTGTGCGTTTCGCACCCAGGCATTAATCGCAGTAGTTGTGAATCGGTGCAAGTACTGCTTCTTTTTCATGCGTTGCTGCGCAAGATGTTCCATAATAGAGTTCTGTCAACAAACTCAGACGGAAGGACGGTCATGTCTGTAATCGACATCAAACCCGATGCACAGGGAAAGGTGCGCGATCTGTACGATTTGGGCGACAAGCTGCTGTTGGTCGCATCCGATCGTATTTCTGCTTTCGACTATATTCTGGAAGACGAAATCCCCTATAAGGGCCAGGTGCTCACGCAGCTTTCTTGCTTCTGGTTCGACCTTCTGTCCGATGTGGTTGACAACCATCTTATCTCAGCCGATGTTGCCGACCTTCCCGAGCAGTTCAAGCCTTATGCCGATAAGCTTGCTGGCCGCTTTATGCTGGTAAAGAAGGCCAACATGTTCCCCGTCGAGTGCATTGTACGCGGCTACCTTACCGGTTCTGGTTTGAAGGACTATCAGAAGACGGGCGCTGTATGTGGCATTCAGCTCCCCGAAGGCCTGGTAAATTCCTCCAAGCTGCCTGAAACCATCTTTACTCCTTCCACGAAGGCCGAGATTGGCGACCACGACGAGAACATCAGCTTCGAGCAGTGCGAAAAGCTTATTGGGGCCGAAGATGCTGCCGCCATCCGCGACCTGACCATCAAGGTGTACGAAACGGCTGCAAGCCACGCGAAGGAACGCGGCATCATCATCGCCGACACCAAGTTCGAGTTCGGCGTATACGACGGCAAGATCATCTTGGGCGACGAGGTTCTGACCCCCGACTCTTCTCGTTTCTGGGCAGCCGACACCTATAAGGTTGGCGAAGAACAGCCCAGCTTCGACAAGCAGTTTGTGCGCAATTGGCTCAATGACAACTGGGACCGCACTGGTAACCCGCCGCGCCTGCCCGAAGATATCATCAAGAAGACCAGCGAAAAGTACATTCAGGCTTACGAGAAAATCACGGGCAAGACGTTTGTAGCCCAGTAGGCCCCGACGAAAACACAACAAGGAGAATCAAGGGATGTCTCAGCGAAACCCCATGAACGAGCGATACACCAGCGACCAGAAACATGGCGCTACCCGTAAGAGCGCAGCTTCTGCCAAGCCGGTTTCGAAGGCTGCGTCTTCGGTGCGTACCACATCGTCCAAGCCCGAGAAGAAGGGGTTGTTCGGCGGCTCCAAGAAACAGGAGCCGGCTCCCGCGAAAGCTCCCAAGAAGACCAAGGCTGCTCAGTCTTCGGCTAAGGCTGAAGAAGCCCCCTCGCTTTCCAAGGAAGAGCAGAAGGAAATCGAGAAGCACAACAAGAAGGTTAAGCGCGCCGACCGTGAGGCCCGCCGCGAGCGCAACAAGGAAGTTAACCGCTTCGTTCCCGATACGGCCGAGTTCAAGCGCCTGAACCGAAAGCGCATGGTTTATTCGGGCGTTGGCTTCGTGGGCATGATCGTTGCCATCGTGCTTTCGCTGCTTATTCCTCAGCAGCCGTTCATTTCAATTGGCCTGATGATTGCTTCTTGGTTCTTCTTCTTCATGGGAATGCGCATCGACACCAATCAGTTGCGTCCTCTGCGCGAGCAGGGATACGACAAGGCTGTGCGCCAAGCCCAGAAGAAGGCAAACAGGAAGAAGAAATAGCTTTGACGGAAAAGGGGTTTTGCCCCTTTTCCTATTCAGATTCGCTAGGAGTGGCAAAAGGGGGCTAACCTCTTTTGCCACTTTGATTGAAAGGTGCATTTATGCGATTGGTTTCCTGGAACGTTAACGGTTTGCGCGCTGTTATGAAGAAGGGGTTCATGGACGCCTTCCATGAGCTTGATGCCGATGTGTTTGCGCTCCAGGAAACAAAGCTGCAAGAAGGCCAGATTGAGATGGACCTTCCTGGGTACCATCAGTGTTGGAGCTATGCCGAGCGCAAAGGCTATTCCGGTACGGCGGTGTTCTGCAAGGAAGAGCCGCTGCAGGTAATTCATGAGGTAGGCGTGCCGGAGCTGGACACCGAGGGCCGCGTGGTGATCTGTGAATTCGAACAGTACTGGCTCGTAAACGTGTACACGCCCAATGCTCAAAGCGAACTTGCGCGGCTTGACCACCGCATGGCCTGGGATGATAGGTTCCGCGATATCTGCAAAGGCCTGGAGGAAGGCGTGCTTCCCGATGGTCAGGCGGGAAACGCAAAGCCTGTGGTAATGTGCGGCGACTTCAATGTGGCTCATCAGGAAATCGACTTGAAGAACCCGCGCTCCAATCGCGGCAACCCTGGCTTTTCCGATGAAGAGCGCGCCAAGTTTACCTGCCTTTTGGATGCGGGCTTCATCGACACGTTCCGCTACTTAAACCCCGCAACCGAAGGTGCCTATTCCTGGTGGAGCTACCGTTTCCATGCCCGCGCCAATAACGCAGGGTGGCGCATCGACTATTTCCTGGTGAGCGAAGCGCTGCGTGAAAAGGTGCAGATGGCTAACATTTATTCCGAGATCATGGGGTCCGACCATTGCCCCGTTTCGGTGGAATTGGATCTGTAGGTTTGGCCTGTTGCGTTCAGCCCGTTACGGCGGTTCGGTCCGTTGCGGCGGCTTCGCCCGTCGCAAAAACAAAAATCTCGGCATTTTTGCAACTTTTTTGCGATTAGGGTCTCTTTTTCGTCGCCGCTGGGTGGTAATAGGCCGCAGTACGGCCAATTGCCTGCGTTTTTATGCCGCGGTTCACGATTGGAGAGTTTGGAACAATTGCTAATCGCAAAAAAGTTGCAGTCTGGGCCGATTTTTTGTTTCTGGGCCCCAGGGGCAGCTTAAGGGCGGTGCTATAAGCGAGATGGGCCCGATGCGGCGTGCGGGGTGGGCCTGCGGCGGTGGCTCCAACGTGCGGGGTGGGCCTGCTGTGGCGCGATGGGGCGGGCCTGCTCCGGTGTGGCGATGTGGGTCCGAGCGATGCGGGCAGTTGAGTCGATTTCGAGCGGGGCCGCCATGCTCGTGCCAATATGAGGCATGGCTCTTCGCTGTAGCGCATAATCGGGTAGACGCGCTACAATGGTTCGATACATTTTCTATTGGCTGGAAGGCAATGATGGCAAGTAACGATATGGATTTGGCAAAGATCGAGCAGGGCGTGCGCCTGATTTTGGAGGGCGTTGGCGAAGACCCGAACCGCGAGGGGCTGCTTGAAACCCCAGCTCGCGTGGCCCGTATGTACGAAGAATGCTTTGCTGGTCTGCATCAAGACCCAGCCGTTCATTTTGAAACGCTTTTCGACGAACACCACGATGAAATGGTGATCGTTCACGACATTCCGTTCTTCTCCATGTGCGAGCACCACCTGGTACCGTTCTTCGGCAAGGCCCATATCGCATATCTGCCTTCCGAATCGGGCAAGATCTGTGGTATTTCCAAGCTGGCTCGCCTGGTTGAGGTGTACGCCCGCCGTCCTCAGGTGCAGGAGCGCCTTACCTCGCAGGTTGCCGATACTTTGGTAGAGCAGCTGAACCCCCGCGGCGTTGCCGTGGTTATGGAAGCGGAGCATCTGTGCATGAGCATGCGCGGCGTTAAGAAGCCCGGTGCGAAAACGGTCACCAATGCCATGCGTGGTATATTCAAGGAAGATGCTGCGACGCGCGCAGAGGCGCTGTCGCTTTTGATGGGACGCTAAGTTCCCGCAGGTAGGCCGAAGCTTTCGCAAGGAGCGGAAGCAAAGCGAAAGGAATCTTTCATGCGTTGTGTTATCTCGGTTTTGGGCAAAGACCGCGCCGGTATCGTAGCTGGCATTTCCGGTGTCCTGGCAGAAAAGGGCGCGAGCATCGACGACATCAACCAGACCATTCTGGATAGCATCTTCAGCATGACCATGCTGGTTCGTCTTGATACTGACACCGCTGGCTTCAACGAGGTTCAGGAAGCACTCGCTAAGGAAGGCGAAGAGCTGGGCGTTCAGGTAATTGTTCAGCGCGAAGACGTATTCCAGTTCATGTACAAAATCTAAACAGGAGGCGAAGCTCAGTGAGCGAAAACTGTCAGACGAGCGCAGGGGAAACGCAGCAAGGCACCTCGTGTGCGTCATTGGCAGGTGAAACGTTCGCTGCTTTCGTTGATACCATAGCTGCTCTGCGCGCTCCGAACGGCTGCCCGTGGGACCGCGAGCAAACCCATGAATCCATCGCCCGCAACATGATCGAAGAGGCGTACGAGGCTGTCGATGCTATCGAACAGCACGACGCGACGCATCTTCGTGAAGAGCTGGGCGATGTTCTTTTGCAGGTGGTTCTGCAAAGCCAGATCGCCGCCGATGCGGGCGAATTTACCGTGGCGGATGTGTGCCGTGATGTGAATGCGAAGATGATTCGCCGCCATCCGCATGTGTTCGGTGAAGCAGCTGCGGGCTCTGCCGAAGACGTGCTTTCCATTTGGGACAACGTGAAGCTCGCCGAAAAGAGCGCCGCCGATGCCCAGACTGAAGGGCCCGAGGGGTTGCTGGACAGTGTGCCTGCTAGCTTCCCAGCGCTGCTCCAAGCCTACAAGATTTCCCGCAAGGCGGTTGCAGCCGGGTTCGAGTGGGATACCGTCGAAGACGTGTGGGCCAAGGTGGAAGAAGAGATCGCCGAATTCAAGCAGGCATGCCGCTCCGATGATGCTCAGGCGAAGGAGCTGGAGTTTGGCGATGTGTTGTTTTCCCTGGTGAACGTGGCGCGCAAAGAAGGCATCGATGCCGAAACGGCCCTGCGTGCCACGTGCCGCAAGTTCCGTGAGCGTTGGGCCTTTATGGAAGGCGCTGCATGGGGTCAGGGCAAGCGCATCGAAGAACTGGATATGGATGAAATGCAGCAGCTGTGGGATCAGGCCAAGATGTTGCACGTAGGTGAAGCGTCCCATGACTAAGCTCTATTCGCGCACGGTGGCGCTGAACACCGATATCGTTGACGCCTTCTGCGTGCTTCAGAAGGGCTTTACCGATCAATTTGTGTACTACGACAAAGAACGCCCCATACGCTATTTGGGCCTGGGTCGTTGCATTGCCTTGGCAACGCTAGGCGAAGCCGATGTGGTAAGCCAGGATGCAGGGTTTGCGCCGGTGTTCTTTTCGTTCAACCGTTTTGATGCCGAAAACCCCAAGCCTGCCGACGACATGATGACGGCCTTCCCGCGTTTGCGCTTGATGCTGCCCGAATTGGTGCTTATCCAAAACGAGCAGGGGTCGTTCTTGCAGGTGAACAGCTTGGGGCCAGTGTATCAGGGCAGGGTTGATCGCTTCGTGCGCCATGCCGAGGAAGCAAAACCCCGCACCCATCGCACCATGGCATATTCGTTGCAGCGCGACTCGTTTGACGAGTGGCAACGCATCATGGACATGGGGCTTGGCCGCATCGCGTCGAGAAAGATTGAGAAACTCGTGCCTTCGCGTCGCATCGAGCTTACGGCCGAACAGCCGTTTTCGTCGAAGGATGTGCTGGTGAACCTGATCGACGGCAGCGCCCGCGGCACGGTGTTCCTGTATCGTTATGGTGATGTGTTCTTCTGCGGCTGCACGCCCGAGCTGCTGCTGCGCAAGAAGGGGACACACGTGGAAAGCATGTGCCTTGCTGGCACGTGCCCGCACGGCGAAACGCCGGAAGAACAGAAGGCCTTGGCGGACGAACTGCTTGGTAGCGAAAAGAACCGTCGCGAGCACGAATACGTAGTGAAATTCATGCGCGAAGTGTTCGCCCGCAATTGCTATAACGTTGATATTCCCACAACGCCGCAGATCAAGGTGCTGAAGCATGTGCAGCATCTGCATACGCCCGCAGCGGCGCAGGTTATGGAGGGCACCACGCTTATGGGCCTTGCCAGCCAGCTGCATCCCACCCCAGCGCTTTCTGGTACCCCGGTGGGCGAAGCGCTGATGACGCTGCGTGAAGCCGAGGGCTACAATCGCGGCTTCTTCGGTGGCGCGGTGGGCTATGTGAACGCCGATGGCGATGGGGAATTTTCCGTGGCTATCCGATCGGGTGTTTTCGACGGTGAGCGTGGTTGGCTCTATGCTGGGTGCGGTATTGTGGAAGGCAGTGATGCTGCTGCGGAATTCAACGAGATCGATCTGAAGCTGAAAACCATCTTGAGTGCGTTTGAAGCACCCGAGGACGAAGGGGACGAATAGGCCATGGCAGAAAAGGAAGCGGATTTGCTGGTTGACGAAGAGGATCAGGCAACCGATGCGCCCGAGCTTGCCATTGCGCAAAAGAAGCGCGCGTTGGGCACTTATGTGGGCGCGTTCTTCGATGAGCTGATGCGTGCTGGCGTGCGCGATGTGGTGGTAAGCCCTGGCTCGCGTTCCACCCCGCTTTCGATGGTTGCCCACGAGGCTCATGCTCGATTTGGCTCGGCGTTCAACTTGTACTTGGATATCGACGAGCGCGGTGCCGCCTTTTTTGCTTTGGGCATTGCCAAGGCAACGGGGCGTGCTGTGTGCGTTATCTGCACATCGGGTACGGCGCTGGCAAACTACTATCCTGCGGTGATGGAAGCGGAGATTTCCCGCGTGCCCCTTATTGTGCTTTCGGGGGATAGGCCGGCGCGTCTGCAGGGGCTTGGCGCTCCGCAAACGTGCGATCAGAACAAGGCGTTCTCCGACCATGTGCGCCGCTTCTTCGCCATGCCCGAGCCGAGCGATAGCTCCAAGTACGTTGCCCATGTGCGCCAGGTTGCACGTGAAACAGTTATTGCCGCAGCTCCGGGGACTCATGCCTCGGCCCCCGTGCACGTGAATTTCCCGTTCGACGAGCCGTTGGTGCCCGACACTGCTATGCCCGATCTGTTCGATGCGGGTCGCGTTGCCGCCGCCGACGATCTTCCCGCCCTGGTGCGTACGGAACACGAGCTTTCTTCCCGCGATGCGGCTTCGCTGGTGGATTTCCTTGATTCCCATACTGTGGTGGTTCTTGCCGGCGAAGGAGCATTTTCCGCTGAAGCGGTTGCAGACAGCACGCGCAGGGACAGGGAAGCGCAGGCGCTCCTTGCTTTCGCTGAGCGTTTCGATGCCCCTTTGCTTGCCGACCCGCTTTCCCACTTGCGCACGTACGGTCACCCTGCCGTTATCTGCGGATACGATCGCATTATGGGATCGGATGAAATGCCCGCCTTCGACGCGGTGGTTCGCTTTGGGCGCTATCCGGTGTCGAAGCGCGCAACGCAGGCAATCGAAGCCTGCCAGGCCGCACAGATCGTGGTGGATCCGCTGACCACGCGCGACTTCAATTCGCAGACCACCACGTTTGTGGCGGCGAACCCGCTCGATTTCGTGGTGGCTTTGCTTGAAGCGGGGACCGTTCCCGACCCAGAAGAATCTATGGCCTACGCACCCCTGCCGCAGAATGTTCACGAGTGGGGGCTTATCGACCGCGCCCGAACTGAACGCATATTGGCAACCGATTTCGCTGCCGATAGCCAGTTTGAAGGTTCTTACCTGCGTGCGATGCTGGAAGAAATTCCTGCAGAAAGCCTGCTGTTCACGGCAAACAGTATGTCGGTCCGCGCGCTCGATGCTTTCTACGTAAGCCAAGCGAAGCATCTTACTGTGTTGGCAAACCGCGGCCTTAACGGCATCGACGGAACCGTTTCCACGGCTTTGGGCGCAGCGCAAAGCTTCAAGCAAACCGTTATGGTCACGGGTGATTTGACCTTGCTGCACGACCTGAATTCGCTGGCGCTGCAAGGGGAAATGCTTTTGCGTGAACGCCAAGGCTCGCCAAGGCCCAGCATCGTTATCGTGCTCTTGAACAATAATGGCGGTGCCATCTTCGACATGCTGCCGCAAAAATCTGACGAATCGTACTTCGAGAGGTTGTTCCTAACGCCTCAGAAGGTTGATTTTGCCGCCGCAGCGGGTGCCTTTGGGGTACCCACAGCTACGGTGCATACGGTGGCAGAATTCAAGCAGGCATTTAGCGGATTCTTGGGTGAACAGGGTATATCCTTAATAGAAGTTCCCTTGCCCCTGACGGGAGTGCGGGAGCGCTACGATCAGTATTGGTAATGCGCATGTGCGCACGTGCTTGAGGGGAGCAACCGATGCACAATCACACTTGTGGCTGCGGTCACCACGAAGGGGATGCTGGCTGCGGCTCCCACGAACATGATCACGGTGAAGTATGCGCGTGCGGCGCTCATCACGTCTCGCCTGAAGTTGAGCCTCTGGCGTCAGCGTGGAGCATGCTGGGCAAAACTTCCAAGGAACAAACGGTGCCGCCTACGCGCGAATTCGACTTTGACTGGGAAGGCCAGAAGGTCCACGTATATCAGTGGGGAAAGGCCGAAAACATCCCTGTTGTTTTGCTCCACGGCTTTATGCAGACGGGCTTAAGTTGGAGCATCATCGCCGCCGCCCTTTCAGGCAATCACTGCGCATACGCGCTTGATTTCCTGGGGCATGGCAGAAGCAGTAAGCCAAGCAACGTTGAGCTTTATCGCTACGACGCCATGGTGCGTATGGTGGAATCGTTCTTGGAGCAGGTTGCGTGTATGGGGCATGAAGGCGCCAAGCGCCGCGCCCACGTTATAGGCTATTCCATGGGTGGACGCATTGCCCTGGGGTTGGCCTCTTCTGAAAAAGACCTGCTGTATTCGCTGATTCTGGAAAGCTGCAATTTTGGGCCTGAGGGCAATGAGCAGCGCGCTGCCGCAGAAGAGCGCAACGCTGGCTGGGCGCAACGGTTGCGCAATAACGGCATCGAAGAATTCGTAGAGTACTGGGAGACGCTGCCGCTTTTCGAATCGCAGCGTGAAACGGGACTCGATGAAGAGCTTCGCCCCGAGCGTTTGGCCAACGACGCTGAATCGATGGCGTTGTGTCTGGAAGGCGCGGGAAAGCACGCCATGCCCGATGCTTCACAGGCGTTCGCCGTGGTGGCAAATACTTGGGTGCCCGTCAAGTACCTGTGGGGTTACGACGACTGCGGCAGCGAAGCGGTAGCGCATCGCTTGGAACACGACGGCATCGATGTGACTTCGTTTGGAACGGGGCACAACGTACACTTAGAGGCGCCCGTTCTTTACGGTACAGTAGTGCAGGAATTCTTGTCCGGCATAGAACCCAGGGGTGCAGCCCCAGAAGGTTCCGGGCATCAACAATAAGGAAGGACATCCATGAGCGATTTTCCTTGGGAAAAAGTTAAAGATTACGACGAGATCATCTACGAAAAGTACGATGGCATCGCCAAAATCACCATCAATCGCCCCGAGCGTCGCAACGCTTTCACTCCGAAGACGAACGTCGAGTTGTTTGACGCGTTTTCCCTTGCGCGTGACGACCAGGAAGTGGGCGTTATCATCCTTACCGGCGCTAACCACGACGGCAAGGACGAAGACCAGGCATTCTGCTCCGGCGGCGACCAGAAGGTGCGCGGCAACGGTGGCTATGTAGGAGAGGACAACATTCCGCGTCTGAACGTGCTTGACCTGCAGCGTCTTATCCGCGTAGTGCCCAAGCCTGTTATCGCTATGGTGAACGGCTACGCTGTGGGCGGCGGCCATGTTCTTCATATCCTGTGCGACCTTTCCATTGCGGCGGAAACCGCTAAGTTTGGTCAGACCGGCCCGCGCGTTGGCAGTTTCGACGGTGGCTACGGTGCCTCGTATTTGGCTGCTATCGTCGGCCAGAAGAAGGCTCGCGAGATTTGGTACCTCTGCCGCCTGTACACGGCAGCGGAGGCTCTGGATATGGGCCTGGTGAACAAGGTTGTTCCTTTCGACGAGCTGGAAGCCGAGTGCGTTTCCTGGGCTAGGGAAATGCTTCAGCTTTCGCCTACAGCCCTGCGTTTCCTGAAAGCATCGTTCAATGCTGCTACCGACGGCTATGCCGGTTTGCAGCAGCTTGCAGGCGATGCCACGCTTCTGTACTACACGTCTGACGAAGCGAAAGAAGGCCGTGACGCCTTCAAGGAAAAGCGCAAGCCCGACTTCGACAAGTTCCCGAAATTCCCCTGATCTGAAATTCCCTGATAAAGGATGTGACGGCAATGATTGCCCAATTGGCGGAAATGGCCTACCGCAAGGCCGGTCAGATGTTTTTCTGCGTGCAGAAGGATGCGCGCTCGGTAACGTTTAGCTATCGCCGCGCCCGCTTTGCTGCTGCGGCTCTGGCCCAGCAGCTTGCCAAGCGCGGTTACGGTCGTGGCACCACGCTTGCGTGCAATCTGTACAACGGTGCCGAAATCGTGATTCTTTCCTTGGCGGCGGCGTACGGCGGCTTCACGTTGGCGCTGCTGAATCCGCGTCTTTCCTACGAAGAGCGCAAGCTGCGCATCGTAGAGCTGGAAAACGCCACGGGCGAAGCCGGCATCGACGTATTGGAGCAGTCTGCGGTTGAGCGCCTGATGATCGATGCGACGGGCTACGGCCTTGCCGATTTTGCCGCTTTGCCGGAAGGCTCTGTGCCTCATGCCACGCAGTTCGAGGCGTTCGCCCGCGAATGCGAACAGGCGTGGGATGGCCAAGAGGCGGGCATTGTCATGTTCACATCGGGTTCTTCGGGAACCCCGAAGGCCACGCTTTTGCCGTGGAATTGCATCACCGGTGCCGCCACCGCGGCAAACCGCGCTTTGGCGCTGGAAAGTCGCGGTGTGTGGCAGATGGTGCTGCCCATGTGCCACATTGGCGGCTTCCAAATCATGGTGCGCTCTCTTCTGAGCGGTGGCTCGTTCATCGTGTACGAGCGCTACAACCCCGTGCGCGTGCTGAATGATGTGCTGAGTTTCCGCGTTACGCATATTTCTGTAGTGGATAAGATTCTGGCCGATTTGCTGGAAAACGATCGCGACAAGGTTATCGGACAGTACGCATGCATTCTTTTGGGCGGTGCGGCGCTGAACGAAAAGACGCTGCGCATGGCTTTGCGCGCAAAAGCAAACTTGTACTCCAGCTACGGCATGACGGAAACTTCCAGCTTCATTGCCACGGCTCCGGTGATCCGCAGTTTCGATGGCGGGCTGGAGCTTCTGCCCGGCTACGATGCTCGCATCGTAAGCCCCGATGCCGATGGCATTGGCCAGCTGCACGTTGCGGGCCCCGGCATCTTCGAGGGTTACCTGAATGCCCGCAAGGCCATGAGCGCCGATGGTTATTTCGTTACCGGCGACAGGGCCTCTATCGACCGTAACGGTCTTTTGCGTGTGTACGCGCGCACCGAAGACCTCATTATTTCGGGCGGCGAAAACATCTACCCGGCCGAAGTTCAGGATGTTCTGATGGGCATTCCCGGCGTGAAGGATGCCTATGTGTTCGGCACCGCCGATGAAACCTGGGGGTATCGCCCTGTGGCGTTCATCGAGGCCGACTATTCTGCCGAAGCCATCGCCCGCGACCAAGAAGAGTTTGGTATCGACCCTGCTCAGAGCTGCATTCGTCCGGCAACGTGTCCGCAGGAATACGCCCATATGGTGCACGATTACCTGAATGGTTGCATGTCGAAGCTTCATCACCCCAAACATATTTTGGTGATGGACGAATTCCCGCGCACCATCGCCGGCAAGGTGGATCGACGTGCGCTGAAGCAGCGCTACGACAAGCGCATCGACATCAAGTCGCTTACCCTGTATCGCGTGAAACAGCCCTTTTCCCATCCCGTGAAGACAGCCAAGGGCAACGTCGATTTCCGCGAATCGTTCTTCGTGGAAGTGGAAGACTGGGCTGGGCGCACGGGTATTTCCGAGTGCGTTTCGTTTGCCACCAATTGGTATCTGCCCGAAACCATCGGGGAAGATTACGCCGTAGTGCGCGACTCCATTGCCCCTGTGGTGTTAGGTGAGCGCTATCTGCATCCCAGCGAAGTGTCCGCTTCGCTTGCCACGTTCCCCGGTTTGGCGAAGTATCCCATGGCGAAAGCTGCGGTGGAGCCTGCCATCTGGGACTTGTACGGCAAGATCATCGGCCAGCCGCTTTCGAAGATGATTGGCGGCTCGAATGCCGAGAAGATTTTGGGCGGTGCCGTGGTGGGCATTGCCCCTGTTGAAGAAGTGCGTGCGGCGGTAGACAGCCTGGTAGACCAGGGGTACACCCGTGTGAAGATGAAGATCGAGCCGGAAACCGCACTCGAATGCGTGGCTGCTGTGCGCGCCGACCATCCCGACTTGACGCTGATGCTTGACGCCAACCAGTCGTTCGACGAATCGTATCTGAACGTGCTGTATAAGCTCGACGCATTGAACCCTGCATGCATCGAGGAACCTTACAATCCGAACTACGTTCCCAACAGTGGCGAGCGCAACCTATTCGTGCGCCTTTCGCTGCTGCAGGATGAACTGAAAACCATGGTATGTCTGGACGAATCGGTGGTAACCGCAAGCGATATGGAAGCAGCCATGGGGTTGGACAACCTTCGTTGCTATGCCTTGAAGATTGCGAAGTTCGGCGGCATTCAGCCCACGCTCGACTTCTACCACTGGATGCGCAGCCTTGGCAAAACGGTTTGGATGGGCGGCATGTTCGACACGGGCGTTTCGAAGCGCATGCACGCGGCTTTCGCAACCTTGCCAGGCATGGATTTGCCGCCCGATGTTTCGGATTATTCGGCATATTTTGCCCGCGATACCGCCCTTCCCCCGTTGGAGCTTGAGCACGGCGAATTGGTGCTGAATGCGCCCAAGAACCCCGTCGGCCTCGGCTGCATCCTGGACAAGGAGTACCTGAAGTCCATTGCGATCGACGAAGTAACGGTTACCACCGAAGGATAGTGTTTTTTGCCATGCGAAAAAAGCTGCTGGTTGTTGTTGCCGCGTTTGCCTTAGTGCTTTGCATGCCCGCCATGGCATTTGCAGCCAATTCGGCGTTCGACAAGGGAACGGCGGAAAGCACAAGCTACGTTGACTCCTATACGGGCAATGCCTTCCTTATGGAGCGCGATGCGCTGAACCTTACTGTTGGGCGCGACCTATATTGGGCGGGAGACACGCTTAACGCTCGGGGCCTTGAAGTAGGTGGCGGAACCGGTGGCAGCGCTTTGCTGGCTGGCGGTACGCTCAATGTGGCTTCTTCTACTATTCACGGTAGCTTGCGCGCGGCGGGCCAGACCGTCAACGTTTCTTCGACGACGGTGGGGAACAACATCACCGTTGCGGGTCAGAATGTGTCTATCGCATCCGACGTTTCTGCGTGCGGTGTGTATGCTGCTGGTTCGAATGTGAGTGTATCGGGAACCTACCAGGGTGCAGCTTTCGTAGAGGGAACGGTAAGCCTGGCTGGCTCTTATGCGGGTGATGTGAATGTGTCTGCAAGCACGATTAATGTTTCGCGCGGTACCACGGTGGGCGGCACGCTGCGGGTGCCGAACAATGCGCAGGTTACCATCGAAGAAGGCGCCAATGTTCCTAACGTAAGCTATGTTGACGACGCCCTGGTTTCTGCCGTTTCCGAAGGATCGGAACAGAGCTCGTTTTCCGTGATTGGGCCGCTGCTGTTTTCGTGCATGGCACATGCTTTGCTGGTGCTGCTGTTTTTCTTCCTGATTAAGGGCGCGATGGAAGGTGCCGTCAAGCTTACCGAAACAAAGCTTTCGCGCATGTTCGTGTTGGGTTTCGCGGAGTTCTTCGTGCTGCCCCTGCTGGGTCTCTTCCTGCTATTCCCGCTTGTTACGGCCCCCATTTCTGCGCTGATATTCATCTTCATTGCGGTGCTGTGGATGTTTTCCATCCCGTTTGCTGGCTACGTGCTGGGACGCCGCCTGTTCGAGGGAATGGCTCCTTTGGGTGCGGGCATGATAGGAACGCTTGTTCTTACCGCTATTTGCTATATTCCATATCTGTTCTTCGTGGTGCCAACCGTATGTTCCATCTTCGTTGCAGGCTACCTTACGCAAAGTTTCTTGGACAAGCGAGTGGGGAAATAGGGCCAGGTACCAGATTCGCGTTTTCGGTTTTGGGCCGCTTCTAATAATGAATGCTTTAGGGCTGTCGGGCTTCCGGCGGCCCTTTTTAGTGGGATCCAGCACCTTTCTTTATTTTCCATTTATAGCGTGAATTGGTCTTTAATTCAAAAAATATGGCACGTAGCCCAATTCCTTTGGCGAATGCACCATTTTCCCTGTTATAGAGAGAGAGGGGTTCGTATATACGAACGTTACGAACATACCTATTATCTGCGACGATTCAGTTGAAGCGCCTTTCTTCGCACGGCAAAAGTGGGTTGGACGGTACGCAGATATCCCCTGGTGTTGAAAAACTCGGCAGCATCGGGAGAAGCATGTGCTGGCAAACGAAAGCAAGATTGGGGATCGAAGATGAAGCGAATACGACCATTACTGGCAATGGCCTTTGCGCTTGCTCTTATATGCTTGGGCGGCAGCTTTGCCTTTGCAGACGACGAGGGCGGCAACCGTTCCATGCGGGGGGCGGCTTCCGTGGCAGATCCGTCTTCCATGGACGATTGGGCGGTGATTCTTGGCGGCGAAACGCCTAACACCGCGAACATCGGTCGAATATGGACGGACAAAACCGTATCAACCGACACAATTACCACGAGCAGCGGAAGCGTCATTAATCGCGGGGATTCAGCGTTCATAACGGCTCTTTCGGCGCTCTCGTCCACTTCGAATGTGGCATCCTCTTCCACCACGCCGCTCGACATTGTGCTGGTGCTGGATGCTTCGGGGTCGATGGACGATCCCATGAATGACGGTACGAAGCGCATCGACGCACTGAAGAGGGCGGCAAATGACTTCGTGACCACGATTGCCGAGCAGAACCAGGGCATCTCCGATTCATCAAAGCAGCATCAGGTTTCCATCGTGAAGTTTTCGGGCGATAAATCTGCTGTTGTGGGCAACGACACGTACTATAAAGGCGGATACAAATATAACTACAGCCAGGTTATGAAGGCGATGTCCCCTTGCACGGATGCTGCCGCATTCACGAACACCATTAACTCCATCAGCCCCGCCGGCGCCACGCGTGCCGACTACGGCTTGCAGCTTGCCCAGAGCCAAACCTCTAACCGCAAAGATGCCAAGAAGATCGTTATCTTCTTCACCGACGGTTCGCCTACTTCTTCTAGTGGATTCGAGTCGGGGGTTGCCAGCAGCGCGGTATCGGCAGCAAAAGCCATGAAGGATAAAGACGTCAACGCCACCGTGTATACCGTCGGCATCTTCAGCGATGCAGATCCCTCTGCTGATCCTTCGGGAGCAAGCAACGAAAACAAATTCATGCATGCGGTTTCCAGCAACTACCCCGAAGCTTCCTATACCCAGAACAGCGGATTCTGGGGCGGCTGGAATTGGGACCTGGGTACGCGTGCCGAAGGTTCCGACTTCTACAAGTCGGCCTCGAACGCTGATGATCTGGACAAGGTATTCGAAGGTATTTCTTCCGAGATAGTTAAGGGGTCGGGCTACCCGACGAACGCCACTGAGGGCGCTGAGCATACGAGCGGCTACATTACCATCGATGACGCGTTGGGTGCCTATATGCAGGTCGATGGCTTCAAGGCCATTGCGCTGAACGGGCAGACTTTCGAAAATCCCACGAAAACCACTGCAGGTAATGTGGATACGTACACCTTCGACGGCACGGTAAATATGGACGGTAAGGACGTAAGCTTGGGCAACGTGGTGATCACGGTAACCAAGTCTGATGACCTTGCCGCCGGCGACAAGGTTCAGGTGAAGGTGCCAGCAGCGCTGATCCCCCTGCGCAGCTACAACGTGAACCAAGACTCTATGACCATGACGGTTTCGGACACCAAGCCGATCAATGTTGTGTACACGTCGAGCTTGAAGCCTGGGGTGGAAAGCCTGTTGGCAAACCCCGATGCCGCTATGTCGGAGTACCTGCAGGCGAACTCCCAGGAAGGCAAGGCTTCGTTCTACAGCAACGACTGGGAGCAGGGCTATCTGGGCAAAACCGTTGCAAACTTCGAGCCTTCAAAGGACAACAGCTACTATTACTTCACCAGCGACACGCCCATCTACACCGATGAGGCATGTACCCAGCGCGCTCACCAGGTAGTTAAGGGTAATACCTATTGGTACAAATATTCGTACTACGAAATGACTAATGCGGGTAGCGGTGCCGTGGAGGAGAAGGAAAAGGTCATAAGCTTCAGCGGCGCTGATGCCGAGGCCATCGAGGGCTCCATCGGGGTGGACAGCCAGGGTGCCTACTTCAAGGCAGGTACTGCTCGACTGACGTATCTTAACGAGCTTTACAAGGCAAAAACCTCTAATGATACCGGGACTGCCATTGACGTGCTGAATCCGAAGTGGGTTGGCGCGGGCCAGGTTGGATCCTACTTGGGCAACAACGGCAAGCTGAGCGTCGACCTCCCCGGCACGCTGGCGGTAACGAAGCAGTTGGAGATGTCCGACGGGTACAGTGCTGACGACTTCGCAAACGATTCGTTCGAGTTCACTATTAATATGCCCGATGCCGCAACCAAGAGCTTTAGCGCTGTGGTGAAGAATGCCAACGGCGATAAGGTTGGCGACGCGTTTACCCTGACGTTCGACGGAGAGGGCAAGGCAAAGCACGACCTGAAGGCAGGCGAAACGCTGTACGTGTATGGCCTTGCTGGCGGTTGGAGCTACACGGTTACCGAATCCGATCGTGCTGGATTCGCTCAGGTCGGAACAGACCTTACGGGTGCTATTGCAGCTGGCGAAACGGTAAATGCGAAAGTGGTGAATACCTATAGCGCATCGGGCAAGCTTGAAGGAGCGAAGGTTCTTAAGGGCGAAAAGGTGCTTACGGGCCGCAGCTGGAACGGTACTGATAAATTCACGTTCCTTCTGGAAGCACCCGAAGGCTCCGTCGGTGTTCCTATGCCTGAAGGGGCCATCGGCGGTAGAGCAACCGTTGAGGTGACCCAGCCTGACGGAACTCCGGCTGGTACTCCGGTTCCGTTTAACTTTGGCGACATTACGTATACCAAGCCGGGCGTGTATACCTATGAGATTCGTGAATCGGAAGCACTCAGCGTATTGAATCCCGGCGTAAGCGCATCGGAGGCATTGTATGAGGTTACGGTAACGGTTGCTGACGAAGGTCATACCGGCAATTTGACGGTAACTTCTGCTGAAATGAAGAAGTTGATTTCCGACGATGGCGAGAAGGTAGAACCGCCAACGACGGTGCCCTCTGCGTCTTTCGTGAACGAATACGACACCCAGGAGGTTAAGTGGGCGCCCGTTGGAGAGAAGAAGTATACCGATTCGACTGATGCGCGTCCCCTTGAGCAGGGTATGTTCCATGTAATTGCTTGCACGAATGATCCAACTGCACCCTTGCCCAAGCTTGATAACGATCAGGAGATTTCGGGCGTACATAACGGTGTAACCTACCGCGGCGCGGTAGTTTCCGTGGACGCGAACGGTGCCATTACATTCCCGCAAGCAACATATACTTACAGCAACCTGGGCCAGGGGCAGACTGAAAAGACATTTACCTACAAGATCATGGAAGTGGTCTGGGATGGCAGCAATTGGCACTCCGTGGAGGACGCCCTTAAAGACTCGGATTATGTTTCGGCAGGAGTGAAGTACGACCCGACGATTTGGACCGTCAACGTAACCCTTAAGAACGACAATGGCGTGCTGGTGCTGAGTGTCCAGTACCTGAAAGGTGACGTTCCTGTTCAGGGGGCTTCCTTCCAATTCGCAAACAGCTATGACCCCACACCCGCAACGGCAGCAATTAAAGGCTCCAAGACTCTGACCGGCCGCGACATGGCGGACGGCGAAACCTTCGGATTTGAGCTTTCTGCTGCAGACGAAACTACGCAGAATGCGGTAACGGCGGGCACTGTGACGCTGCTCGGTGCGGCTACTGTATCGGGTGCCAAGGCCGATGAAGTGAAGGGCTTCCAGTTTGGCGAGATCACCTTCAAAAAGCCGGGCGAATACACCTTTAACGTGAACGAGACGAAGTGGAATGGCGAAGCGGTTCCTGCTGCCGACGGAAACGGCATGCAGTTCGATCGCAGCACCAAGACGGTGAAGGTAACGGTGACCGACGACCATACCGGCTCGCTCAAGGCCGAGGTACCCAATGGTGCAGTGGCGTTTGCCAACAAGTACGCTACGAGCAGCACCTATAACGGCATTCAGGTTGAAAAGACCTTGACCGGTCGCGACATGAAGGCTGGAGAATTCAACTTCGTTATTGAAGGCAAAGACCCTGCTTCTGCGGCACTTCTTGCTGATAGCGACAAGCAGTTCACCAACCCGAATGATCGCGCCGAGGGCATTGCCGATGTGATGACAAAGCTTTCGGGCCATACGTTCACTCAGGCAGACAACGGCAAGCACTATGAGTTCACGGTTAAGGAAACGATTCCCAATGGGGCCGTTCAGGACCAGGCAACAGGGCTTTGGTATGTTGAGGCCACGGGCCTGTACTACGACGGGACAAACCATGTTGTGACCATCGATGTTTCCGATGACGGCAACGGCGTGCTGACGGCAGCCACCAAGGTCGATGACCAGGAAACCAACGTAGTTTCCTTCGCCAACAAGTACCGCGCTCAGAATGTTTCGTTCGATACGGCAAATGCTCAGCTGAACAAGATCCTGAAGGGCCGCGACTGGCTTGACAGCGATTCCTTCGACTTCACCATCACCGCGCTTGACGGCGCGCCGATGCCTAAGCGTGATGGTAACGAAGTGTCTTCCGCAACGGTGAAGTCGCCCAATTCGAAGGATGGCGATTCGGTATCGTTCGACTTTGGCCAGATTGAGTTTACGTCCGATATGGTGAAGGATGCTCCTGGTCATAAGCGCACCTTTACCTACGAGGTAACTGAAAACGCCGGTGATCTGCCTGGTATTCAGTACAGCGACAATAAAGCTGTTATTAAGGTAACGGTAGGCGACAATGGCCAGGGCAAGCTGGTTGCGTCTGCCACCACGCAGAATGGTACGTTTGTAAACCGCTATTCCGCTGAGCTGAATTACACGGCAGCGGGTGGCTTGAACCTTGCAAAGACGCTGACTGGTCGCGATATGACTGATGGTCAGTTCACCATTAAGATCACGCCTAATGACGAGGCGTCGGCAGGCCTGTTCGGTTTGCCAGGGGAAGGCCGTGAGGTTTCGATGCCTGCGGCTAACGATGGAGTGCAGGTTACGAAGTCTGCGTTGACTGGCGATGTAGTGCTAGCGCAGCGAGACGCGGGTAAAACCTACAGCTATAAGGTGGTTGAGCAAGGCACGGCGCCTAGTGGCTACACCTACGACACGGCAGAACGCACGGTAACGATTACCGTTGAGGGCGATCCTGCGAATGGCACGCTGAAGGCAACTACGGTTGTTTCCGGTGGCCCCGATGGCGACAAGGCCTATGTGTACAGCAGCGATGCCGTTGGTACGCAGGAAAAGGCAGTTGTACCTTTCAACAACAGCTATGCAGCTTCGGGCGAAGTCGGCATTACTGCTACCAAGAGCCTGACTGGCCGTAGCCTGACTGACGGCGAGTTCGATTTCGCGCTGAAATACGCTAACGGCATTGAAGATGTGGCTGCGGCAACCAACGACGCCAGTGGCAACGTTGATTTTGACAGCATCAAGTACACTACCGAAGGCCTTGCCAAGCTGGTAGCGGATGGCCATGCCGTAAAGACGGTGAAGGACGGCAAGCCTGCGTGGAGTATTTCTTACGTAGCTCTCGAAAAAACCGATGTCTTGCCTAGTGGCGTTTCCGCTCAGACGCAGCCGATTATGTTCAAGGTGATGGTTGTGGATAACGGCGATGGAACACTTGCCGCAACGGCTAATACGGGCAACGGGCTGAAGTTCCAGAATGTTTATTCCACGGGCGATCCAGTTTCGGTTGGTCTTTCTGGCGTGAAGGTTCTGAAGTCTGATGCTGGCCTGACCCCCGCAAGCATCAAAGAAAAGTTCACCTTTACGGTGACGTCCGATGACACTGCGGCTCCTAAGCCTGAGCGCACTGTGGTGAAAAACGATGCCAATGGTAACGTTGATTTTGGCAATATCGAATTTACGCTCGATGACCTGAACAAGGCGTTGGGTACGAACGGCACGCGTGCAGCTGATGCCGACGATGAAACGAAGGGAGCTTCCAGCGAGGAGGCTGCCACCGATGCTGCTGGTCAGAGTGCGTCCGATCAGGGAAGTGCTGCAGGTGCCGATAGCGAAGATCAGGGCAACGCGGCAGCTTCTGATGCCACCGAGCAGGGCCAGGGCGCTGCAGTAGCGACGGGTGAAGGCACAGGCGCAGCTTCCGTTTCGACGGCTGCAAATAAGGTTGCTGGCGCCGAAGGTGCCGACCAGGCATCTGCGCAAAGCGATGAGCCTGCCACAAGGGCTGGCGTTGCCCGTTCGCATACCTTCACCTACAAGGTGACGGAGAGCGGATCTGCTAACGGCGTGACCAACGACACCGAAACGAAGACCGTGAGCTTCGAGGTGACCGACGACGGTAAGGGCAACCTGACGGTGAAGCGCGTGGGCAACGATGCTGCGGCGTTCACGTTCATCAATACGTATTCGGTACAGCCGGTTGATTCCAGCGTGACCGATCAGGTTAAGGTAACGAAGAGCCTTACGGGACGCGATATGGCTGCTGGTGAGTTCGCGTTCGAGTTGCTTGAAGGCGACAAGGTAGTGGCCACGGGCACCAACAGTGCAGACGGCAGTGTGGCGCTGAGCCCGATCACTTACACCAAGCCCGGCACCCACAGCTACATGCTGCGCGAGGTGGGCGGCGGCACCCATAAGGCTGGCGTTGAGTACGACGGAAGCGTGTTCGCCGTGACCACGACTGTAACCGATAACGGCAACGGCACGTTGTCGGTGGCCCACAAGGTTGACAACGATGCGAATGCGGTTGGGTTCACTAATTCATACGCGCCGGCAGCCACCTCGGTGACGCTGGGTGCCTCGAAGGTGCTCAACGGTAAGAGCCTCGAGGACGGCGAGTTCAGCTTCGCACTTGAGGGCGAAGACGGCACGCAGCTTACTGCCGGAAATGATGCGAACGGCATGGTAGTGTTCCCCGCCATCCAGTACAGCGAGGCCGGCACGTACCAGTACACCCTTTCCGAAGTGAAGGGCGGCGAGACTGGCGTAACCTACGACGAGTCGGCTTACGAAGTTACCGTTGCCGTTGAGGACGGCGGCGAGGGCAGCCTGGCTGCCACCGTTTCCTACGAGGGTGGCAAGGCTCCGGTGTTCAACAACACCTATCAGGAGCCGGAAGGCCCGGCTGCGGCTGACGACCCGGTTTCCTTCGTGAAAGCCGCGGTTTCCGGGGCAGCCAAGACAGGCGACAACCTGTTGGGCATCGCTGGGGCGATTGCCGCAGTAGCGGCGGTTGCAGCGGCTGTGGCGGTGCTTTCCCGCCGCAAGAAGGGCAAGCACGCTAAGAAGTAAGTGGGAATATAGGGACAGGTTCCGCTTCCCCGCTTAGCCATAGCGCACAATGATAGAGCCTCGCTCGCGTGATCGATCGCGAGCGAGGCTTTTTGTTGGGCGGGAAAAGGCGCCGGGTCATAACTCGGAAGTTATTTGTTTGGGTTTAATATCCACGAATAAGATTCTCCGTCCAAAGTGGACGCCCCTTTGGATGCCTAGAAATCCTTTGGTCCCTTATGGTCCAGGGGATTTCTTTTTTTGCGGTGTGCGCTGACGCCACTCCCTCCCGCGCTTCTTCTGTTTGCAGCTCGAAATTGGTCTTTAATCCAAAAACAACGGGTTTTAACCCAATACTTTGGCACTTATGCCATTTCATGGGATAATGAATAAAGCATTGTTTCGCCTATCGGGCTAGACCATCGCATAAAAGCCTTGTCTGCTAGGCCGTACGAAAGATTGGAATGCGGAAAATGAAGCGGATGCAGTTGATACTGGCAATGGTTTTTGCTCTTTTGTGCGTGTGTTTTAGCGGAAGCTTTGCATTTGCGGATAGCGAAAATGCTTCTGCTGCCAATGCAAACGAAGCATCGTGTGAAACCGATGCAATTGTGGGTACCGTGAAAATCGATGGGCGTCCACTCCATGCTGGCGAGTTCGGCTTTGGTGTGAAGTACGCAAATGGCGGCGATGATTTGCTTTCGGCGAAAAATGAAGCCGATGGAACAATTGATTTCGGCAAGTTGAGTTTTACTGTTACTTCGCTCGATGAATTGGCTCAAAACGGTATTGCCGAGAAAACAACGATAGATGGCGTTCCGGCCTGGATTGTGTACTACCTGGTGCATGAGAAGACCAGCGGATTGAGCGATGTGGGCGTAACGCCGCATACCGCCCCTGTTTCTTTGATTGTAACGGTTAAAGATGAGGGGAACGGGGCGCTTTCGGCAAGCTTCCGGACGGCGAACGAACTGCGCTTTGATAATACGTATTCCACAGGAGAGCCCGTCACTATGTTTTTGGCGGGAACGAAGGATTTGCAGGTGGAAGAAGGAGCCTCGCTTGTTGATATCGAGGGAAAGTTTCGATTTGCTATATCGACAAAGGATATAGCAGCACCTATGCCCGAACCGACGGATGCCAGAAACGGGCAATGGGGCCGAATCGAGTTTGGATTCATAACGTTTTCCCTCCAAGATCTGAATAAAGCCCTGGATGTTGATTCTGATTCTGCGGAAAAAGCAGGATGGTCTCGCTCCCACGTGTTCAAATACAAAGTCACCGAAAGAGGATCGGTGCCGGGTGTGGTGAATGATCCCGAAACGAAAACGGTGAGGTTCAAGGTCACCGATGATGGGAAAGGGAATCTCACCGTTGTATGCTTGGAATCCCCCTTCACTGCATCTACCGCCTTCACGTTCACCAATAGGTGCGTAGTTGTGCCCGATAATTCAGCTAACGATGAGATAGGTCCGGGTGCGGGCGATAAGCCGTTGAACTCTAATGACGATGCCGATCCTAATGCCGGGGACGTTGTTTCGCCGAGTGCGGGGAATGCTCCAAGTGGTACTTCGGGTGGCGTATCGGTTTCCACGACAGCGAAGACGGGCGATGCTACGTTGACGTTGGCGGTGGTGCTTGCCGCCATTGCCGGCTTGGCAATGGCCATTGCGGGGCCTGCTTGCGGGAGGGGACGTAACCACAAAAGGTAGCACGCGCAAAAGGAACAATGCAGGCAAATGAAGCTGCAAGCAGCGGGCCGCTGGAGTAATCCGGCGGCCTGTTTTGCGCTGTTGGCGCATGTGTGAAAACCGCGCTGTGCCATTCGCCTGGAGAGGCTGCCGACCTAACGAAACGTAAAATGTGACGAAAATTTGAAGGCAGAACATTTCAATTGCGTTAAGCGGGGCGCCTCCCTATAATTGATCAAGTCGCATAGAGCGATTGATCGTGCGGGGTGGAGCAGTCTGGTAGCTCGCCGGGCTCATAACCCGGAGGTCGTTGGTTCAAATCCAGCCCCCGCGACCAAGCATTTTCGCAGGCTAGAGGTTAATTCCTCTGGCCTGTTTTTGTTTTGCCCTTCTGAGTCTCCTGCCGTGATCTTCGACACGGGCAGGATCGTCCCATTCCCTTCGGTAAGTCGGACCACACTGTGTTCTGCAAGGTCCTGAGCACCGAGGACATGGCAGAGGTCGGCGTTATCATGGCCGCCTGAGAATACCGTGCTAAGTGGTACGGGGAAGGCAAGGAGACGGCCGAAGCGCACGCAAATGGCAGGAAGGGGATGGAAACCGGAACCGCAAGAGCGCGCCCTGCGAACTAATGTAAAACCGCGGCGGTTCGGGGATTTTACATGCCCGATTACGTTAGTTTCCATCCATCAGGAACACGAAACCGCAGTTCAACGCGCTACACAACTAATGGAGAAAAGTCTTGGGATTCCATTAGTTCCATCGGCGGATTCCATGTGTCGAGCAAATGGAATGTAGCTAACTAATGTAATCGGGTATAGAATTACATTAGTTCGAGAACGAGATCACATTAGTTTGGAGTGCCATGATACGGAAGCTGAGCGAGATGCCCTCGTTGACCCTGCGTCTCATCGGAGATGTGGAGACCGAGGTGGTCGAATACAAGGCTGCCAAGCAGAACTACGACTTCGAGGACATCGGTAAGTACTTCTCAGCACTCAGCAACGAGGCGAACCTGCGTGGGGCAGAATGCGGGTGGCTGCTCTTTGGTATCACGAACGATCGGAAGATCCAGGGGGACGGCCTACCGCAAGGAGGCCCAGACGCCAAGCGTAGGGCTGCGTCGGCTCAAGCACGAGGTCGCCAAGTTCACCAACGACGGTATGACCTTTGAGGAGGTCTACGAGTTCGAGGTTGAGGGAAAGCGCATCGTGGCCTTCCAGGTCCCTGCAGGCACATTCGCCACGCCGACTACCTGGCACGGCATTCCTTGGTCTCGCGAGAACGAGTCGCTGGTGGAGATGCCCAAGTTCAAGCTCGAGGCGATCTACGGCCAGAGCCGCCCGGACTGGTCGCGGCAGCTGGCCTTCGAGGCAGACTTTGACGATCTCGATCCCGAGGCGGTCTCGTTCGCCTGCGCCAAGTATGTGGAGAAGTTTCAGGAGAGCCAGCCTGCGGTGCGCGATCTGGACGAGGAGTCGATTCTGCGCAAGATGGGCCTTATCATCCATGGCCATGTGACTAACGCCGCACTCGTGCTGTTGGGACGGCCCGAGTCGAGCGTGTTTTTGGGCGGCATCGAGCCGCGTATCACGTGGACACTCTACGCCAGCGACGGCGCCACCATCGCTTACGAGCACTTCGAACCGCCCTTCATGCTGCAAGTCGACCGAGTTCTGGGGAAGATCCGAAACGAGAAGTACCGCTTCTTTGACCGTGAGGACACGCTGTTCCCGACCGAGGCGCACCGGTATAGCCCCGAGGTTATCCGCGAGCTTCTGCATAATGCTATAGCGCACCAGGACTTCCGCATGTCGGGCAAGATCAACGTGTTGGAATACGAGGACCGTTTGGTGTTCAAGAACGAGGGCGCGTTCATACCTGAGACCATTGAGGCCGCCCTTGAGAGCGGCTACAAGCCTCCCTACTATCGCAACCCTCTGCTTTCGAGCGCCATGAGCAGGACGGGCATGATGGACCGCAACGCCATCGGCATCCGCAACGTATTCGACATCCAGCGGAACCGCCTGCTGCCCATGCCCACTTACGACCTAAGAAAGCCTGCCCGCGTGTCGGTGACGCTCTACGGTACCGTACTCAACGAGGACTACTCGCGACTGCTGGCGGGCAACCGCAACCTCGACCTGGTGACGGTGCTGCTGCTCGACCTGGTACAGAAGGGTCTGCCCGTGACCAAGGAGCAGTCGCGCCTGCTGCATGAGCGCAAGTTGGTGAGGGGGCGCTACCCCAAGCTCACGATCTCTGCCGAGGTGGCGGCTGCCACTGGCGCTCACGGGGAGTATGTACGGGCCAAGGGGCTGGACAACAGTGTGTTCAAGGAGCTGATACTAGAGCTGCTGCGCGTGCGTCCGTGCTCGCGCGCCGAGATCATCGCGGAGTTGGACCACGCGCTGCCGGCCGACCTCACGCCCAAGCAGAAGGGCGACCACGTGAGCTACCTGCTGCAGTCGCTGCGTAAGGCGGGGCGCATCACGAATGCTGGTAGCACGTCAGCTGCGGAGTGGCGCATCGTCGACTAAACGGGAAGGCAGCCCTTGGTGGGGCTGCGGGTGGTGTGAGACTGCAGGCCCCCTGGTGACCGTTGCAGCAAAATAATCTCTGTATGCAAGAGTCGCAGCAATTAATTGCCTCGGCTTCAAGCAGGGCTTGCGGCCTCTTATGAAAGGGAATCGAATGCGAGCTGCCGCAAAGCCCTGGACCAGAGTTACGCGAGATCTTGCAGCAGGAACTTCCATGCGGGCTTGACCTCGATGCGTATACCGCCCTCTACGATTTCCCCTTCTTCTTCTTTTGTCACGATAAGCAGCCTGCGAATAGACTCATCGATACGGGCCAGCTTCAGTAGGTTGCCTATCTCGCGGGGCTTGGCGCTTTCGGAAGGTAAATAGGCTACCTGCACCGCAAGACCCTGTTCGGGCACGTAGAAATCTACGTCAATGCCGTGTTTTGATGATTTCAGGTAATGAAGCCCCTCGCCAAATACATCACGCATTGCTACAGCCACCTCATTTTCGAGCAAGGCCGGCTCCCTTCCGATTAGGAAAAGGTTGAGCAGTCCGTTGCCGCTGAAGTAGCGCTTCGGATTCCCCTCGCGCTCTACAAACTTTGCAACGGCGTTCTTCACTTCAAACAGCAGGTAGGCCTCGCGAGCCATGGCGAGGTAGTCTAGAGCGTGGCCTTGCTGACGTTGTAGCCCAATCCGCGCAGCATCCCATGCAGTGCCGTGGCGGAGGTTTCGTTGCAGACGGTTTCGGCAACCTTCTTCATAAGTACGCGAAGGGCATCGGGGTTTCGCACGCCATTGCGTGCCACCACGTCTCCGAGTAAGACTTTTTGGTACACGCTTTCCGCATATTCGCGAGGAGAGTTATAGCGAAGCGACTCGGGAAACCCGCCATTCTGATAAAACGTATCGAATGCGCCCGCGATGGCTCCCCTGGTTTTCGTTGCGTATAGCGCCTCAGCGTCATGGGGCACATTGGCAGCGTCGAGATACTCATCAAAACGGTAAGGGGTCACGTGCTTGACGAAATAGCGTCCGCCAAGAGTGGTCGCTATCTGGCTGCTAAGCATATTTGCATTGCTGCCGGTTATCCATACGCGTTCGCCAGCGTCGGCCAAGCGCCGCGCAAATTTTTCCCAGCCATCTACGTTTTGTATTTCATCAAAGAAGAAGAAACCTGATTGCTTGCTGAGTTCGCTTTGCGCTGACAGGATGTCATTGAAGTCTCGATGCGAAACTCCGCCAAACGCTCGTCTTCGAAATTGATGTAAATGATTCGGTTCCATTCCACGCCCGATTCCACTAGGTCTCGAGCTATCTTGTAAAGCAAGGTCGACTTACCAGCACGGCGCAGGCCCGTAATCACGTAATTGGCCTGCGGATCAAGTGAATATCGCCGCGGCACGATGTGCGCATTGCGGATGATTTCATGTTGGTCAAAGATGACGCTTTTCAGTATTTCAGGATTTATGGTGAAACCGTTTGATATATCGAACGGGTGGCATGATTTTGCTGTTTTGAAGAGGAGAAAGGACTCGTCGGTTCCTGTGTTTTGAGACCTGGCATGCAGCGTATTCTTATATGGCTCAGTTATTGGAGCGCTTGCTAAAAGCGTTGGCGGAGCCGTAGATTAGATGTAGGCATGACGGCTAAGACTTGCGGAGCCTGTCAGCCCTCCAGTGTGTCCAGCCGTTGTTGGCACGATCGACGGTGTTCCGTGCTGCGCTTAATGGCGAACAGCACTCGACATCTTCCTTCAGAATCCCGTTTTCTATTCTTGCTTTCTTTCGCGTGGAATTATGCTCGAAGCCCGTTTGGATCCCATAATCGTGAATCTGAAAAGAGAATAAGTTTTGGTCTGGCTCTGCTAAATGGCTATTTGGCAGAGTATCTTAAGTCTTGTGCAAAACGGCTATACCGTGAATACGAACGAGATGAAGAAGCGGATTTGTCAGAAGGCTGGCATTGGACGACCATTGGCGAGATATCCGAGATGGTATGCCGGGGCATAACGCCCAAGTACAACGACGCGTCCGATGAGCTAATTCTTGGCCAAACTTGTATTCGAAGCAATCTAGTTCTACTCGAGAATGGCCGCCTGCATGCCCCGAGAAAGATTACCGAGAAGTGGCTTAAGAAGTACGACTTGCTGATTAACTCGACGGGCGTCGGTTCTCTTGGAAGGACCGCTCAAGTTTGGTTTGATCCTTCAAAGCTCGTTGTCGACTCCCACGTCACCATCGTTCGCGCAGCCGACCCGAGACATGCTCTTTACATGGGATTCTGGGCGTTTGAACACGAGCGTTATATTGAATCTCTTCACACCGGAAGCACAGGCCAAACGGAATTGCCACGCGATCACGTGAAGGCAATTCGTCTTGTGCTTCCCAGCGATGCAGAGCTTGAAAAGTTCAACGCCGTTGCGCAGCCGGCAGTTGAGCTGATTGTCGCAAATCAAAAGGAATCGAAACGGTTGGCCGAATTGCGTGACACGCTTTTGCCTAAGCTTATGTCGGGCGAGATAGACGTTTCAAATGTGGCAATCTAGGAGTGAGACTGTGAACGATATTCCGCAAGTTATTGATCTTGTTTCTATCGAGCTTACTGGTAGTGAATTTCGCACGGAGCAAGAATCCGCATTAAGGCAAAAGCTTAAAACTGAGCCCTTCGCGGTAATGGTGCGGGGGCAACAGTCGATTGCTGCAGGGGCTGGCTTAAGTCAAAGCCTGGTTGTGCTTGTATCTAGCGTTATTGTTCCGGGCCTTCTGTACGACCTTTTCAAGTACGTGTTGTCGAGGACTTTTAAAGCACTTAGCGAAACGATGAGCTCTGACGTCCCTCTTAGTAGGGTGACTTTCAAAACAAGAGACTGTGACTACATTATTTCGTCGAACTGTAATGCTGGCGTCTATAGCGAATTAGTCGATTACAATCAGCTGCTTTCTCGAATGGAATCATTTACTAAACGCGAAGAGAAAGACAACCGTCTTGTTGCCAAGATTGAAGCTCCGTGCGATATACGGATCGAAGAACATGGACGGGAAGCTGTGTGCTGCGGCGTTGGCAACTACTCACTTTGGAAAGTCGAATACAAAAGTGGCGACAAATGGCCGGAAGCTTTGTTTGACGCAGCCAATGAAACGTTTATAGAACTAGTTGATGACGAAATTTCTTGCCCAGAAGATAAATTCTATGCTGGGCAAGAACCTACTGAATGGTTCATCTAGGAGCAGGTGACATAAATGGAAGATACAGTTATTACGGCAATTGCGACAGCGGGTTCTCAACTCGCTGTCCTCGCCGCAAAAGGAACGGCTACTCAAGTTAGCAATAGATTTCAGGCTATTAGGCAGAAGAAAACCCACGAGGAACTTTGCAACTCGTACGAAGAACTAATGAATGAATTAGTCGCTGAGCGCGCTCAAGCGATCGCTATTGCTCAGGCATACGAATCAGAGTTGAACAGGTACGAGATAACAGACGAGGATATTGAGCACCTGCAAAACACGGTTGGGCATGCGCTAGACATCCTGAAATCCTTCTCGCCCGATAGTGATTTCTCGAACTTCGAGCGGTTCAAATCCCTCCTGTCTGTCGATACGCTAAAAGCTATGCAGCTTCTGGGATTTGACTACAAGAAGGCGATAGGCGACCCCTTGACTGAGGTATGTGCGGATGCAATCCGTGTGAATCTGGGCCAGAAAAAAACGACTGCCAACCGCAATAACCAGAAAAAGCGCAACTAAGCTAAATAGCCATTTAGCGTAACAGGCTAAAAGAACCTTTCAGCATCTCGTCAATCGAATTTGTCGCTCAATCTTGCTAATCGTTTTGGTGCTGGTGAGTGATCCATGTGCGGTCTCGAGTGCGTTCTCGGCATCAAAGAGCTCTTTACGCTGCGATTTCTCGTTCACTTTCTCGACGGCTTCCTCAAGCGTCCAACCGAATTCCCTTGCATTTTTCTGCATATGGTCGAGCAGGATCTGGTATCGATACATTGAGAGTAACGATGCTTGGTAGGCATCGAGAAAATTTGAAATGGCTAGCCCAGGTTCTCCCCTGAAAATAAAGCGAGCTTCGGTAGCAAGGGAATTCAAGTCATCGAGTTTAAGATGAAGTTTTAGCTGGTAGTCGGTTTCCGAAGCATGAGCTATACAGGGCGTAATCTCCTGCAAAAAAGTAGTGTTCGTCAGCCATGTATAGCGAAGGTCAATTGTCAGCTGTGGTCCCTCGTCTCGCTTCGATTCGCAAGCACTGTTACGGTAGAGACAAACGAGCTTTTCCGTAATGGTCCAAAGGTCAAGCCGTCGAGCGAAAAGACTCTGCCTGTTGCTTAAGCATGTCTGCCAACACGCTATTCCTAAGGCGATGATGGCAGCGATGGCGGATACCCATGCTGCAATAATTCCCGCATTAAAGTTCATGCGCACCTCGTTCCAACAATGTCGTCAATACATGCGATTCTAAGCTGTCCTTGTAATTAACTCTACGCCGACAGTGAGGAACATTATGGAAGCCGTTATCAACACCGTGCTCGCAGAGATGCAGGCCATCCTCGAACCGCACCAGCTCAAACGCCTTGCCGACACACTCAGGCAAACCCTCGGCCTCCGGCAACCCGAGTCGAGTCAGGACCTGCTCGCGCTCTTTCTCACCGCCAAAGGAGTCGAAGGTTGCTCCCCCAAAACTATCGAGTACTATGAGGCCACCTTGCGCCATATGGATAAGTCGCTCGCCAAACCCTACACTCAAATCGAGAGCGATGATCTGCGTCGCTATCTCAGTGACTACGAGACCGAACGTGGATCAAGCAAAGTCACCATCGACAACATCAGGCGCATTATGTCTAGCTTTTTCTCCTGGTTGGAGGATGAGGATTACATTGTTAAGAGCCCTGTGCGGCGGATACATCGCGTTAAGACGGCGCAGATTACCAAGGAGACATTGAGCGACGAAGAGTTGGAAACCTTGCGTGATGCTTGCGAAAGTAAACGCGACCTAGCGGTTGTGGATCTGCTCGCCTCTACAGGCATGCGTATAGGCGAACTGATACGGCTTAATGTCGCCGATGTAAACCTGCAGGAGCGTGAGTGTATCGTTACCGGCAAGGGAAATAAACAGCGGCCGGTTTACTTTGATGCGAGGGCGAAACTGCACCTGGCGGAATATCTGGAAACTCGTGCTGACAACAACTCCGCATTGTTCGTCTCGCTTGACTCCAAAGCAAGGCGAATTACTGTCGGAGGCATGGAACTGCGACTACGAAACCTCGGCAAGAAAGTTGGTGTTTCGCGTGTGCATCCGCATAAGTTCCGCCGTACGCTGGCGACTCATGCCATTGATAAGGGGATGCCGATCGAGCAAGTGCAAAAGCTGCTCGGCCATGCGAAAATAGACACCACCATGCACTACGCTATGGTGAACCAAAATAACGTGAAGGCTTCGCATAGGAAGTATTTGGAATGACCCTACTAGCTGAAGTTGCCGACATACAAACTGGACCATTCGGCAGTCAACTCCATAAAAAAGATTATGTTGCCAGCGGAAGGCCAATCGTTACTGTAGAGCACTTGGGCAAACGAGCTTTTACTAGACAAAATCTGCCGTTTGTCAGCGAGTTCGATGCGGAACGACTAAAAAAGTACCAAATGAAGCACGGAGATGTCATCTTTAGTCGTGTTGGGTCGGTCGACCGGTGCTCGTATGCCGAAAAACGAAATGAAGGATGGCTCTTCTCTGGTCGTTGTCTTCGTATTAGACCTAAAAAGTCAATCGATCCTGAGTTCCTGTATTACTACCTCTCTTCAAAAGCGATAAAAGGCTTCGTTAGGAACATCGCAGTTGGCGCTACGATGCCATCGATCAATACTACTTTGATGGGTGAAATACCCATTCCTGCTATTTCGCTCGATCGGCAACGAGCTATTGCTTGCATTATGTCCTCGCTGGATATCAAGTTGCAGGCTAATGCTAAGCTAAATGGCTATTTAGCTGAGCTTGCTCAAACGATTTATAACGACTGGTTCCGTGATTTTGGCCACTGGGGCGGTCAAATGCCGAGTCACTGGGAAACCGGCGTTCTTGGCGACTATGTAACCGTAAAAAGAGGCGGATCACCAAGGCCAATCCAGGAATATCTTTCAGACGAAGGCTTACGATGGTTGAAGATTGCAGATGTCTCTGGCATCAGTGGACCATATATCCTAGAAATAAAGGAGCATATCAAGGAAGAGGGCTTGAGAAAGACTGTTCATTTGGAGCCTGGTTCTCTGGTCCTGTCAAATAGCGCTACGCCAGGTATTCCAAAAATATTGAGCATCGACACGTGCATCCATGACGGTTGGCTCTACTTCCCTCAGTCTCAATTCACCAACGAGTGGCTTTACTGCTATTTCCTTAATGTTAGACAAGAGCTCGTACGAATGGCGAATGGTAGCGTTTTCCAAAATCTTAAAACGGATATCGTGAAGAACTTTGAGGTCATCAGGCCCGATGACGAAACATTGGCCTCTTTCCAAGAAATGGTTGCCCCTCTGTTTAACCTGATGGAGAGTTGCCAGAAAGAAAACAAACAGCTTGCGGACCTTAGAGACACGCTTTTGCCCAAGCTTATGTCAGGTGAAATCGACGTCTCGAAGGTTGACCTTACGCAGCTAAATAGCCATTTAACTGAGCGTTGATTCGAATTTTATCTGAGATGCAATCGCATAACGCGACAATTGAGTTTTGCGCCGAACGCTCAGGTAGAGGAATTGGCATTTGCGCATAGGTTTTGGCGTTGATATTGCCTCTGGTGCTGCCAGTTTTGAAAGAAGCTACCCAATCCCAATATGCCCTCGATTGGGCATAATATTTAACGAAGCGAGGGTTGACCTTGCTGGCATCCAACGAAAACTTAACGAGAAAGCCGGCGAAAGCGAATTTGCCGTCACGTGGATCGTAAAAATAATTTCTGCCGGTGCTGTTGCCTGTTCTGGCGAATACGATATCGCCCTCACTGAGCATGTATTTGCAAGCGTTGGGATCATTCACTGACTTACGATCGAGCTTATTTAGGGTGCCATCATCATTGATGTCCGTGATACGAAGATACGCAGGTAATTCCGTATCAAAATCTACAGCTGGGGCGGCAATTCCGTACTTGCCGTTATCGAGGCTCAGCTCCCCAAGAGTTGCAACCCTACAGCCCATACCCAATCGCCTCCAGATTCTTCTTGATCTGCTCTTGCAGGCGGTTGGATTCCTCGAAGCATTTGGAGATCTCGCCGGTCAGGCGGGTCATTTTCTCTTCAAAAGGCTCATCGTCTTCCTCGACGTCGGCGATGCCTACGTAGCGGCCGGGAGTGATGATGTAATCCTGCTTTGCGATGTCTTCGATGCTCGCGGCTGCGCTGAAGCCCTTCTCTTCCTCCAGCTTACCCTCGCGGAATGCATCGAACGCACCGGCAACCTTGGCGATGTCTTCATCAGTGAACTCGCGCAGTTTGCGGCTTACCATGGTGCCCATATCCCGCGCGTCGATGAATAGCGTCTTGCCGGGTTGAGCCTTCTTTTTGGTGATGATCCACAGGCACACAGGGATCTGTGTGCTGTAGAACAGCTGACCCGGCATAGCCACGACACCTTCTACCAGGTCGGCCTCAATCAACTTGGCACGGATGGCGCCCTCGTTGTTCGTTTGGCTGGAAAGCGAGCCGTTAGCTAGCACCATGCCCATGCGGCCGCTGCGATTTAGATGATGCACCATGTGCTGTACCCAGGCAAAGTTGGCGTTGCCCTCGGGTGGCACGCCGTACTCCCAGCGCGGGTCATCCTTCAGCTTGTCGCCGCCCCAGTCTTTCATGTTGAAAGGCGGGTTTGCTAGGACGAAGTCGAACTTCTCAGTACGATGCAAGTCGTTGAAGAACGTATCGGCGTTTTGCTTCCCTAGATTTGCGTCAATGCCGCGGATGGCAAGGTTCATGGTTGCCATTTTCCATGTGGTGGGGTTGCTCTCTTGGCCGTAAACGGACAGGTCGTCAATCTTGCCTTGATGGCGCTTTACGAACTCTGCTGACTGCACGAACATGCCGCCACTCCCGCAGCAGGGGTCGTACACGCGCCCGTGGTAAGGTTCGATGATTTCGACCAGCGTCTTTACGATGCAAGCTGGCGTATAGAATTCGCCGGCGTTTTTGCCTTCTGCCTCGGCAAACTTTGCCAGGCAGTACTCGTAGGTGCGGCCAAGGATGTCGCGTGTGTCGCCCTTCTCCGCCATTTGTACATTGGTGAACAAGTCTACAACTTCGCCAAGGCGGCGCTTATCCAGCTCTTGGCGCGCGAAGTTCTTGGGGAGGATGTTCTTCAGTTTGTCGTTTTCGGCTTCGATTTGTCGCATGGCTTCGTCGATGACCTTGCCGATCTCTGGCGTATGAGCTGCGGCGGCAACGGTGGCCCAGCGGGCGCTCTCCGGTACGAAGAAGATGTTCTCGGCTAAGTACTCGTCGCGGTCCTCTTCGAAGCCTTCGCCTTCCTCGACTAGCTCTTGGTGGCGCTGGTCGAACTTGTCGGAGATGTATTTCAGAAAGATGAGCCCCAGTACTACGTTCTTGTACTCGGATGCGTCTATGTTGCCGCGCAGTTTGTCTGCTGCGCTCCAGATCTGTTGCTCGAAGCCAATTTCGGCGGTGTTGTCGGCTTTCTTTTTAGCCACGATTCGCTCCTATTCGAACGTCTTGCCGTCGGCCCAGAGCTCGCATTGTCTCATGACCGTGTCCATTGCATCGTCCACGCCCTCGGGCGGGTATTTGTATTTGCGCAGAAGGCGCTTGATGGCGCGGCGCATGCCGGCGCGGGCGCTCTCTTTTTTCTGCCAGTCGATGGTAACGCTTTTCTGCAGTGTTTCGGTGAGTTCGCGTGTAATGGCCACCAGCTGGTCGTTGTTGTAGAAGTCGTGCACTGCCTGCGGCTTGGTTATGGCATCGTAGAAGGCCATTTCTTCATCGCTCAGGCCCAGCTTTTCGGCGTCGGTGCGGTCCTTCATCATCTCGTGCGCCATGTTCACTAGCTCTTCGATGACTTGAGCGTTGGTGAGCATGCCGTTCAGGTAGCTGTTGAGCGTGCCCTGCAACATGTCGGAAAACTTCTGGGCTTTTACCACGCTGGTTCTTTGGTAGGCGCGCACTCTCTCTTTGATGAGGCGCTTCAAGCTTTCGACGGCAACGTTCTTTTCCTTCATGTTGGCAATTTCGGTGAGGAACGCCTCATCGAACAGCGATATCTCGACGTCTTTGCCGTCGAATAGGTTGAGTACGCCGTCGGCATGGACCGTTTGCTTCATGATCTCGGTTACGCGCTTGTTGAACTCCGCGTAGGTCATGCCTTTGCCGCCGCCCTCCTTGCGGCCTGTGAGGCGCAGCACCTGCACGCGCAGCACGGAAAGATAGGCTGCCTCGTGCTGGTCTTCCTGCGAAACTAGACTCTTACATAGGCTGAGCGCCTGGTTCATGAGTTGGCATTGCTTCAGGAACTCTTCACAGTCCTCGCGGCGCATGGGGTCGAGCAGCCAGTCGGTGCCCTCGGCGATGGCGGCGGCAAGCTGGGTTTTCTTGTCGGTGAAGATGAGCTTGCCGTAGTTGAAGCCGTACAGCAGGTCGCGGCACACGTCTAGCTTCTCCAGGAACTTGGGATATGCGGTGGCAGCAACGTCCATGTTGCCGTAGTTGCCCTGGTCGCGCTTGGTGTAGTCCTTCATGGCTTGCTTGAGCGCGCGGGCGATGCCGATGTAGTCCACCACCAGGCCGCCCTCTTTGCCCCGGCAGACGCGGTTCACGCGAGCGATTGCTTGCATCAGGTTGTAGCCCTTCATAGGCTTGAATACATACATGGTGGCTAGGCTCGGCACATCGAAGCCGGTGAGCCACATGTCCACAACGATGGCGATCTTCAGTGGGTCGTCGTCGTTCTTGAAGCGCTGCTCCATGTCCTTCTTGTGCTTGGTGCCGCCACATACCTCGAACCATTCCTCTGGGTCCTGGTTGGACATGGTCATGACTACGCCCACCTTTTCCTTCCAAGAAGGGCGAAGCTCCATGATGCGTCGGTAGATCTTCATGGCGATGGGGCGGCTATAGGCCACGATGAGGGCCTTGCCTGCCAGAACGTCAGCGCGGTTGTTCTCGTAGTGCTCCACGATGTCGCGGCACAGCGAGTCGATGGTCTCGGGCGTGTCGAAGATGGCGTTGAGGCCTCCCAGGTCGCGCTTCGATTTCTCGATGCTCGCTTCGTCTGCCTGGTCGGCGAATTCGCGGTAGGCGGCATCAATCTTGCCCAGCGCATCGCTATCTAGATGCAGCGCCACCACGCGACTCTCGTAGTAGACGGGCTTGGTCGATTCGTCTTCAACCGACTGAGTCATGTCGTAGACGTCGATGTAATCGCCGAAAATTTCGCGCGTATTGCGATCTTCCAGTGCGATGGGCGTGCCGGTGAATCCGATGTATGACGCGTTAGGTAGCGCTTTGCGCACCACGCGCGCTGCTCCGACGGATATCTTGCCTGAAGCATCAATCTTCTCGGTGAGGCCGTACTGGCCGCGATGTGCCTCGTCCACCATAACTACAACGTTGCTGCGACTGCACAGAGGCTCGTCGCCATCGGTGAACTTCTGCATGGTGGTGAACACGATACCGTTTGCCTCGCGTCCCTCCAGCAAGCTTTTCAGGTCCTCGCGGCTTGTTGCCTGAACGGGGCTTTGTCGCAGAAACGCTGAACAACGCCCAAATTGGCCGAACAGCTGGTCATCCAGATCGTTGCGGTCAGTGATGACCACGATAGTGGGGCTGTCCAGGTGGCGTTGCAACAGGTGCGCGAAGAACACCATGGAAAGCGACTTGCCGGAACCCTGCGTGTGCCAGAATACGCCGATCTTTCCGTCGCCCGCCACTGCTTCTTCGGCGCGTTCGATTGCCTTGCGCACGCCGAAGTACTGGTGGTAGGCAGCGAGGATCTTCACGATCTTGTCGTTGATGTCGTTGAAACAGATGAAGTTCTGAATGAGGTCGAGCAAGCGTGCTTTAGGCATCATGCCGTCGAGCATGGTTTGCCAGGTGGCTGCCTTGGTTTCGGAGTAATCGCCGTCGGTAGACTTCCATGCAACGTATCGGTCTTCGTCGGCGGTGATGGTCCCCACGCGCGTTTCCGACATATCGCTCATCACGCAGAAGACGTTCGGCACGAACATGCTGGGGATGTGGTGCATGTAGTTGCGTAGCTGCAGGTAGGCGTCTGACGCATCGGTTTCCTCGCGTGAGGGTGACTTCAACTCGAACATAACGAGCGGCATGCCGTTCACGAACGCGATCACGTCGGGGCGCTTCTCGGAGTATTCCACAAAGGTCCATTGGTTAACGACGTGGAAGTCGTTGTTTTCGGGGTCATTGAAGTCGAGCAGGCGCACAATGTCGTCGCGCTCTCGTTTGCCATCAAAGAAGCGAACCTCGACATCCGATTGCAAGTAATCGTTGAAGGTTTCGTTGCGCTGTTCGAGCGTACCGCCCTCGATGTTTTGGATCTTGAGGATTGCCTCGTCGATTGCTGAGGCGGGAAGCCCCCTGTTGATGCGCGCTAGGGAATCTTCGAGAATTCCGGGTAGGAACACATCACGGTATTCCTCGGAGGTGCGGGGAACGTCGGGGCCATATAGATGCGTGTAGCCGAGTTCTTCGACCATGTGCTCGATGACGCACTGTTCGTAGAAGTCTTCGTTGAAGGCGCTCGATACGACTTCGTAGGAATAAGAGCTTGAGCCCATTGCCCTCAGCTGCCTTTCTTCGCGACGAGGTCGCATTGGAACTTCGTTCACTTAGATTACTATGCATTCGCTACCTGGCATTATACCCTTGAGCTTTCATCTTCCATCGCGACCGAGTTTGTTGATGGTGCTGGTGATGGTGCGAGATTGGTTGAATGGCGGCGCCGTTAGGTATGGGGGAGAATTTGCGGGCGAGGGATGCCTGCGCTGCATCGCCATGCGTCCTCATCGCTCCCCACGCGAGCGTTTGTGCCGCCGTGCTCCGTACCATTCCTTACCGCATCATTCCAAAGACAAGGAAGCACTTCATGATTATCGAGTTCAAGGGCATGCGCCCTGACGTGGAAAAGCAACGTTCACCGAAGAAGAGCTGCAGCGCCAGAAGAAGAACGCCGCAGTTTACACCGACGACGCAGATGAATACGCCAACAACATCAAGATCATCGGTCAGCTTGTAGCAAGACAAAGCCCTTCGCCGCGTGTTGCGACGAAGGGCTTTGTCTGGAATGGAAAGGGGTCGGCTCCGTAGGTGAGCTGAACCGCTAGTTTTGCGTGGGGCCGAACGAAAGGTCGTCGAGTTTCGCCGGTGCTTCTTCGTCGTAGCAGCGCACGTTGCCCGCTTCCACCAGGGCATCCACTTCGGCTTCGCTGTAGCCCAGGTCTTCCATAACCGCGCGTGTGTCGTAGCCGACGGGTTTCGCGCGACTGATAACTGGGTCGCCCTGGCTCTTCATGCGGATGGGAATTGTGGTAATGGAATGGTCGCCGATGCTGTCGTAGTGAATCGGACGGAGCATGTCGTTGACGTAAGCTTCTTCGTCTTCAAGAACATCGTCCATGGTGTTGCATACTGCGTAGGGAACGTCGTTGGTGTCGAAAACTTCCTTCCAGTATGCCCAGTCGTGCTTGGCGAAGGCTTCGGCCATCATGTTTACCACGGTTGCGTTGTCGCCGTTGGCGTTGATAGTTGCACAATTCGTGAAGCGCGGGTCGTCGGCGTATTCTTCCAGGCCAATCAGGCGTGCGACGAATGGATACCAGGAATCATAGGTGCCGTAGCAGATAAGGAACCATACGCCATCGGCGGTCATGTACGAATTGTTGGTGGGGCAGGGCACGGCCTTGCGGCTCTTCGGGAAGGGCACGCCGAACGGGGCGGAAACAACAGGCACCTGCATACCCCACAGCGCCATGTGGTGTAGGTTCACGGTAACGTGATCGCCCACGCCGGTGCGCTGAGCGCGCCAAACGGCGCTCATGATGCCCAAGCCAAGGGCGATGCAGGAATTGAAATCGCCGAATGCGGCGGGCATGTTGCCTGGCTGGAAGTGCTCGCCAGCCTGTGGGATGGACATAAGCAGGCCGCCACGGGCGGAATAGCAGGTGGCGTCAAAGCCCTTGGCGTCCTTCATGGCGCCTCGTTCTCCATAGCCGCGCATTTGGCCGTATACCAGGCGCGGGTAACGGGCATGCAATGTTTCGTAGTCGTAGCCCAAGCGCCTCAAGGAAGGATTGCGCAGGCTTGTAACGAACACGTCGGCCTGCTCCAGCAGCTTTTCTACCAGTTCGCGTCCTCCATCAGACTTCATGTCGATGGAAAGGAATTTCTTGTTGGCGTTGCTCATGTCGAACGCCGGGTTGTCGGGGCCCAGCTCCGGCATGCCGAAGCCAACGCCGTCGCCGCGGTGCAGGTTGCCCTTGATGGTTTCGATCTTGTACACCGTGGCGCCCATTTCGCCGAGCGCGCGGGTGCAGGCAGGCATCGCGACGTAATCTCCCAGCTCGACCACTACGAGCCCTTCAAGGCCCTTCGGCAGTTCCTCGGGCGACAGGCCCTGGAATTCTTCGGCGGGGGGCATGACGATTCGGTGATCCAGACTCACGATAACCTCCTTGGTTAGATGAACATGTTCGTCACTCTACCTCCAGGGATGCCGTATTGCAATGAGCCGCCTTAGGGCGTGCGTCACAACTGCTTTAGTGATGTGAGCAAGTGTGGGCGATGATCAGCATAAATGCAGACCGCGCAAGGCTGACCTGCATTTATAGTTTCTCGAGCGCGATTGATTTTAATAAAGTGTTGGAGCAAGAAGCACCTTGCCGGTGCCGCGATAGACGTTTACCAAACCTTCTCCGGAAGCGGCAGAGCCCACGAGCGATTTGCCTGAGCGCTCAACCGTGAAGTTGAGGGATCCGCTCCAAGCCAGCGCCATGTTGCCGTCGATCTTGAGTTCGTCGTTGTCCAGGGTGACTTCAATAAGCTCTTCTTCGGGGCAGGGGGATTCCAAGCATAGCGCGCCGTAGCCCTGGATGCCCAGGTTGAACAGCCCTTCGTTGCCAGCAACGGCTGAAGAAACGTTGCTGCGCATAACCGTTTTGTGCTGAAGGCTGGAATAGCACGCCAGGAATAGGCCGTCGTCGAGCACGATGGAATTGCCCCAATCGGCTACGTCGAGCGTGATGATGTAGCGGTAGGTGGGCTCGAGCACCAGAAGGCCCGTGCCCTGGTATTCGGGCTTGATGGCCGATTCGCTGGTAACCGCACCGCGCAGGGCCTTGCCGAACAGGTCGCCCACACCCTTAACGCCGGTGGTGCAGGTCACGTTGCCTACCATCCACTGCATGGCGCCTGCCTGAACGGTGACGGGTGCCTGGCTCAGATCGCAGATAACCTGGCGGCGACGCACGTTCATTTCGCTGGCGAAGTAAGCGTTCATGGCGGAAGCCTCGTTGACGGAAAGGTCGCGCTTCCATTCGATGGTTTTGAAGGCGCCGAATTCCTTGAGTACGGTTACGTCGTCGTTGTCGGTGAAATTGGAAATCTTGAACATAACTCTTCTCCTGTTGACGTTGGTGTGGGTTAATCCTCTTGATTGCCAAATTTGCAGAAAAGCATAGCATGCGGTGGTTCTTGCGCGGGGTGGTACGTCAGGCGCCTGGGGTGGTCGGCGGGTCGCGGTAGCGGAGCTTGCAGGGTCGACCGCGTGCGCCCCGCGCGCCTAGGGCAGCCGACGGGCGGGAGGGCGCTTCTCGCGAAGGTTTAACCGGTGCGCCCCGCGCCCCTAGGGCGTGTCGAACACCTGCGCCCCGGCAAAATCGTCGAATTTGGCGGCGTCCGCTTCCTTTTCGGCCATCAATTCCTCAAAGCCAGTCAGCGCTGCGAAGGGCATGAACTGGGTTGCTCGTTTGGGGTTGTTGGCGGCGAAGTGGACGCCGTTTTCCTTAATTCGCATTGCAATGTCGCGCAGTATGTAGCGGCGTCTTTCTGCCTCGTCGAAGGCAACGTCTTCCAGGAAATCGTCTTTGCTAAGCACGGTGGCCTCCTATTTGGTTGTTGCGTTCGCGCATGGTTGCGCCCTGCTTCAAACTGGTTCCGCGCAACAATGCGTTCTTGCCAAAGCGGTCGCGCACGGCAATGGATGCTTTGGCCAGGTCGGCTTCTTTGCCATCGTCTTCCGAGCTGAAAAGACTGGGTTGGTCGTACTTGGTGGGTTGGAGGGCGCCCAGTGCCACTGTTAGCCTGCGGATAGGTTCGCTATTCAGCGTGTGCTTGTCGAACAATTCCAGCGCAACCTTCACTATGCGATGCGACGAATCGGTTCGTTCGGAAAGCTTGGTTGAACCGCCGCTTCCCATGCCCCATCTGCCGCTTTCGGTAAGATGGGGCTGCGTGTAGCCAACGTGCACGGATATGTTCCCGCACGAAAGCCCCTTCGAGCACAAGTCCAAGCAGCTGGCATCTGCCATTTCCCGCAGTACGGTGCGTGCTTCACTGAAAGAATAGTCGCGCATCAGCACCTGCCCGTTCGATATCGAATGCGCTGCGGGGCGGTACTCTTTTATCTGCTTGATGGTGCAGGGCTCCTGTCCCCAGGCGTGGTCTAGCAAGTATCCACCGTTTTTGCCGAATTCCTTTTTCAGCCATGCGGGGTTTGCCGCGCATACGCCCGCCATATCGTGGATACCGTGTTTTGCCAGACGATGTGCGATGCCTGGGCCCACTTGCCAGATGTCGGTTATGGGCCGATGGAACCAGATTTCGCGTTTGTAACTTTCTTCGTCCAGTATGCCTATGCCGTCGGCTGCCTTCTTTGCTTCGATGTCCAAGGCCACCTTCGCCAAAAACAGGTTGGGGCCGACGCCTGCCGTGGCGGTGATGCCTGTTTCTTCGGCCACCTTGTTGCGCAGCATTTCGGCGAAGGCCTTTGCGCCCATGCGGTACAGCTTCAGGTAGGGAGTTGCATCGATGAAGCATTCGTCGATGCTGTACACGTGGATGTCCTCGGCGCTCACGTAGCGCAAGTACAAGGCGTTTATCTGCGCCGATACCTCCATGTAGCGGGCCATGCGCGGCGTTGCCATGGTGTATTCGATCCCGTTGGGAATTTGGAAAATGCGGCAGCGGTTTTTTACGCCCAGCGCTTTCATGGCGGGGGTTATGGCAAGGCAGATGGTGCCAGACCCGCGGTCGGGGTCGGCAACCACGAGGTTTTCGGTGAAAGGGTCCAGGCCTCGATCGACGCATTCGACGCTTGCGTAGAAGCTCTTCAAGTCGATGCACACATAGCTCTTTGTGCGCTTGCTGGCAAGCATGGGCCATCCCTTCCATCACATCGAAAACAGAGTTTGTTCGCTGGCTTTTATACGAACACCTGTTCTAGTATACAGACATGGACTACAGGGCGAAAGATGGCGAAATGAGGCGCGTGCACCGCGAAACGGTGGACGTGTTGGCGCGGTTCGGGCGGGATGGCCGCTTTGAGCCTTGCGTTGTCGTGCTCAAAGATTGCCGTGCTTTCCGCATTGACGAGGTGCTGATGACAAGCGGTTTCGGTCCGGTACGCCATGGCAAGCGCACGGCGCGCTTCGACATTCGCCTGGGTGGCAGGGAAACGCAGTTGTTCTTGGAGCATCAGCTGGAAAACCCCGCCGAAGGCTGCTGCTGATTCGCGCGTGGGGTGCGCGGGCGGTTTGGCGCTGCGGGCGCCGCTAGCGGCGGACGGCGTGGGTGCGGTGGCGCCTGTGGCGTCAGGGTTCGCATCGAGTCTGGTGGCGCCACCGCCGTTGTGGATGCTGCGGCCAGATGGCTCCATGGGGCGCTGCGGTGCCGTTGGTCCCCGAGCTGCGCTTTGGCGCTGCGGGGCTCGGGCGGCGCAGGATTTCACGTCCGCCTGACGCCTCAGTGTCGCGGGGCGGTGGGGTGTGGGAGCGTTTGCGGTGTGGCTGCCGCTGGCACCGCGAATGCTGTGGGTGGTGCGCTGCCATGAGGGCGGCGGCGTGGTTGTGGGCGGCTCGCGCTGTTCGGCGGCGCTGGGGTTGCGGGTGCGCGGGAGGTTTGGCGCTGGTCGGCGGCGCAGGGGTTGCGGGCGCTCGGGCGGTTTGGCGCCACGACGGATGGCAAGATCTGCGCGCCGTGCATGATTCGAGGGGCCCGTGCAGCGAAAGGCGCCCCTTCCTGGCAAGATCTTCGCGCGGTGTATTCCCAAACAGCTGTTTGCAGGGCTTTTCGGATGCATGGCGCGCATATCTTGCCAAAGCCAGCTCATTTCGGATGCATGGCGCGCGAATCTTGCCGCGAACTGGCGATTTTCCCGTCCGAAGCCCCCTCGGAGATGCATGAGACGAAAAAATTGCCACGGATAGACGCTCGGGAACGCACCGCGCGAGAATATTGCCACTGCCAGTCAGGCCAAGGGCGCATCAGGGCGCAATCCCGCCACCGTCGGACGCTGGGGAACGCATTTCGCGAGCGTTTTGCCATCGTCGAGCGCCTGGGAACGCATCAAGGCATAATCTTGCCACGACTGGATGCCCGCGCCGAACGCTCCGCGCGCCCATGCGCTACGACACCATGCGCCACGATGCCATGCGCCGCAGCACCACAACGCCCCGCGCTGCAACACCACGATGCCATGCGCCGTACGCGGCGCTTTTGTCGCCGCTGAAAAAGTAAGTTGCGGGTTACGGGTGTCAATGAGGTGAAACGAACCACCTGTTTCGGTTTAAGTGCTATCGTTCCACTAACGTATTAGCCCGATCGGCGTGCCTGGATCGAATGGTCTGGATCGAATGGCCCCGATCGACGGACCCGGAAACAAGGAGGAATCATATGCGCGTGGCAAAAGAAAAGCTCTTGCTGATTGCTGGATTCGTTTGGCTTGCTGCTGGGCTCAACATTGCCATCCTCGGCGTTTCCGCATTTACCGAAATGGGTGAGCACGCAATGTTGGTACTTGTGCCTGCTGCAATCGTTGTCTTCACGGTGTTCCATGCAGGAATGTTTTCCAAGCTGGTTGGCAAGCATGCCGGCCGTATTGAAGCTATGGAAGAAGATCGTGTGCCGTTCTGGAGGTTCTTCGATGCCAAGGGCTACCTCATTATGGCGTTCATGATGACCATGGGCATTGGGTTGCGTTCTTCGGGCATTGCCCCCACGTGGTTCATCGCATTCTTCTATGCTGGTCTTGGCATCGCGTTGGCTCTTTCTGGCTGCTGCTTCTTGGTTCGCTACTTCCGCGACGGCGGCATCGCCTGCCCCTTGGTGCCCCATACGGCTAACAAGTAGCAAAATCCCAGCGTTGGCTTCGCCGCCCCAATCGGGCGCCTGCCTTAGCTGAATCCCGGCAAAATAGCTGCGCATCATGAGAGCCGTTCAAGGCGGTTGGACGTCAAGCTTGGCGCGAATCATCCGAGTCACTCGGGCTCCAGGCTTGACGAACCTTTCGGGGTCGCAAGGTGTCAGTCCGCGAATCATTCGAAGCGCTTGGGCTCCAAATCCGGCACAAACCGTTTAGCTCAGTCGGGCTTTAAGCTTGGCGTGAGTCCTTCAGCGCGATCAGGCTTCAATCCTGATGCGAATCGTCCAAGGCTGTCAGGCGTCAGCCCGGCCGAATCATTTAAAGCGGCCAGGCCTCGAGTCTGGCCGCTTTAGTGTTGTTGGCCCCTTGCATGGCTCCCCTGCTTTGCTTGTGTAGCCATAAAGCAAGAATGTACTAGAATAACCCCCATGGATAAAGACGAGCTGAAAGAGCGTATTCGCGTCCCGCTTTTGGGCTTTTCGGCGGTGCTGATGAGCATCGTCGCTTTTTTGCTGCTCTTATACGGCATTACCGTTGTTGTCCGTTTCCTTTTCGCGCTGGGGTCGCTTGGGTAGTCATGGCGTACACCAGCAGACAAAACAACGTTTTCAAGTGCGGAGGGCGGCGCTCTGCCCTCGTTGCCGTATGGCGTATTTTCGGCAAGGCGGGGCAGTAACATGTGGCTTCGCTTTACCCTGTTTGATGTGCGTGTCGTAGCGCACTACCTTGGTGTGCTGGTTTCTTTCTTCACCATTGCGCTGGCGGTGCCGTTGGTGGTTGCCATTGCAATGCAGGAATGGGAGCCGGCTTCGCGCTATCTGCTGGCGGTGGGCATTTCGCTTATCGTTGGGTCGGGGCTGCGTCTTTTGTGCGTACAGCCGGGCAAACTCACCCACCAGCAGGCGCTTGCGGTAACGGGGCTTTCGTGGATTGTTCTGGCGTTTGTGGCTTCGGTTCCCCTGGCGCTTTCGGGTCATTACGGTTCGTACCTCGACTCCCTTATGGAAGCGGTTTCCGGGCTTACCACCACGGGCGTTACGCTCGTTATCGACCTGGAGCACCTTTCTACCGCCGACAACATGTGGCGCTTCGTAATGCACCTTATCGGCGGCTTGGGCCTTATTGTTGTGGCTCTTTCACTGGGTCTTTTGGGCAAGGCAACTTCGGGCCTGTATTCTTCAGAAGGTCGAAGCGAACACGTGCTGCCTAACATCGTGAACACGGTTCGCCTTATCAGCCGCATTTCCCTTACCGCTATTGCAGTTGCTGCGGTTATCCTGTTCGTGATGTGCGTTCTTTCCGGCATGGAGCCGGTGCGTGCTTTCTTCCATTCCTTGTGGATATCAATTTCTGGCTTCATTACCGGTGGCTTTGCTCCTACCAGCCAGTCCGTCGGGTACTATCATTCGTTTGCGCTGGAAATCGTTTGTATGGTGCTTATGCTTTTGGGCGCCATTAACTTTTCGCTATACGTGAAAACCCAGCGCGGCGAAACCGATTCCTTCTTCCGCGACTTGGAAATCCGCACGGGTGCCATCTGGCTTATTGTTGCCACCATCACGCTTATGGCCTCAACGTGCGCTTCGGGTGGCTTCTCTGATTTGATGGCGCTGCTGCGCCGCGGCGTGTTCATGGTTGTGGCCGCAGCTACTACTACGGGCTTCCAGAATGTTACGAACAATCAGCTCACCACGGTATTTTCTTCAGGCGCGTTCCTGATCATCGCCATGTGCATGGCAATCGGCGGTTCCAGTGGAAGCACCGCCGGTGGTATCAAGCTTTCGCGTATTGGCCTTATTGCCAAATCGATGGTTTCCACCATCAAGGAAACCCTTTCTCCTAGCACGGCGCGCGTTTCCGTTCGTTACTATCATCTGGGGCGCAAAGTACTTACCACCGATGCGGCAAAGTCAGCTATGACCGTTTCTGCCCTGTTCGTGGTTACGTATCTTGTTGGCTCGCTTGCGGGCATCGCGCACGGCTACGATGCCATTTCCTCCATCTTCGAATCGGTTGCCATGGCTTCCAACGGCGGCTTGAGCTCGGGCATTGTTTCTCGCGGCATGCCGCCAACCCTGGAAGCGGTGTACATCCTTGAAATGTGGGCAGGTCGTCTGGAATTCGTAACGCTTTTGGCCCTTGTCGTGAAAGTTGTCGTGTCCATCGCGCCTCGCAGGAAGGTGGTGCGCTCGTGACGAAGCTGCTTTCAAAGCGAACCGTTGCTGCGGCATGGTGCTCATGTGTGTTGGCGGCAGTGCTGCTGTGTGCCGGTGTTGCCTGGGCCGATGAAGGGCAGGAATCGTCTAAGCCCAACAATCATGTGTATGTGAACCAGCTTTCCGACAGCTCGTTTTTGTATCAAACAACTATTGCCGACTTGGCCCAGGCCGACTCGTACTATGAAGGCCAAACGGTATTTGTGCAGGGCGAAGTGGTGGGCGACCGCATCAACGATGAAATGCAACCCGACAATTGCTGGGTTACCCTGCAAGACGACGATCCTGCAAACCCTAGCGTGGTTTCGGTGTTTATGACCATGGAACAAGCGAAGAACATCGACACGTACGGCAGCTATGGCGTTACTGGCACCACGCTCCAAGTGCGTGGCACGTTCCACTTGGACTGTAGGGAGCATCAGGGTATGTCCGACATTCACGTGGAAGAGGTTTCGGCGCTTGCCGCCGGCTCTGAAAACAAGCCTGGGATGGATCCGAAACTTTTCGGTCTTGGCATCGTTTCGGTGCTGGCTGGCTTGGCGCTGTTGGCTCTGTACCAATCTAAACGAGAGGGGACGCTGTAATGGAAACTCCAGCCGTCGAAACCGGAGTGGTGGTGAAGCTCGATAGAGGCTTCCCCTTGGTTCGTTTGGGCGATGGCCGTGAGCTTCGTTGCGAGCATGCCACTTCCTTGGTGAAGGGCAGCGATCAGCGTGCAGTGGTGGGCGACGTAGTGCGCATTTCCCTTCCCGACGGGCATGACAAGGGCATCATCGAGGAGACGCTGCCCAGGCGCACGTCGTTTGTGCGCAAAGACCCTACCGAACGGGCCCTTCCGCAAACGTTGGCCGCCAACTTCGACCTGGTTATCATCGCCCAGCCCATTGAAGACACCAACACACGCCGCCTGGAGCGCGAGCTTGTCTTGGCCCACGAAACGGGAGCGGAAGTGCTGGTGGTGCTTACCAAGGCCGACCTGATGGCCTCGCCCGCTGAAGTGGAAGAAGTGCGCTCGCATATCGATGGGTTCGTGGGCAATGACGAATTGCTCGCCATTTCCGACCGCGATGAGGCGTCGGTGCAGCGCCTTGCCCAGATAATTGCCGAGGGCGACAAAACCGCAGTGCTTATCGGCAGGTCGGGTGTGGGCAAGTCGAGCCTGGTGAATATGCTCGTAGGCAGTGACATCCAGAAAACCACTGCTGTGCGCGGCGACGGCAAGGGCAGGCACACCACCGTTTCTCGCGAGATTATCTATCTGCCGACGGGTGGCCGCATTATCGACATGCCTGGCGTGCGCGGCTTGGGGCTTTGGGATGCCGACGAAGGCATTGGCGCTGCGTTTTCGGACATTGAAGAGATTGCCTCTTCATGCCGTTTTCGCGATTGCACCCACACCAACGAACCGGGATGCGCTGTCCGAGCCGCCGTTGAGTCGGGCGATTTAGCGGCAGAACGTCTGGAATCGTACGTACGCCTTCGCGAAGAAAGCGCTCAGGTGAAAACCCGCCGCGAAGAGGCGGAGCGCATTCGCAGCCGTCGAGGACATCCTCGCCGAAGGCGTTAAGAGCCGTGAAACCAAGCGCTCTTTCCGATGCGCTACAATATTATGTGCAACATCCCATCATGGGATGTTGTTTTTCTAAGGGGCCTGCATAGGGCGGGCCGCAAAGAGGGGGACCCATGAATCCTGCAGTGATCATACCTACCTTTCACACCGCGCCCACAAAGCGCGGCGCTTCAAAGCCTTCCAACCTGTACGACCATCCTACGCCCCTGAACGAACAGGGCACGTTGGGCAGGTGCTTGAATTCGTTGCAGCAAGTGCGCGGTTTGGGCCAGGTAATTATTTTGGTTGCCGCCGAGGGTGGCGTGGAAGACGAAGCCGCCAAGAAGGTTCAAAACATTGCCAACCAGTTCCCCCAAATGCACACGTTGGTAGTTGGGCGCGCTGAAGCTGAGATTGTTCAGCAGCGCTTGGATCAGCTGGGCTTCGGTGGTCAGCAAGAGGCTATTGGCCTTACGGGTTATTCCGCCATTCGCAACCTTGGTTTGGTTGTTGCCCAGGTGCTGGGATTCGATTCGGTGGTGTTCATCGACGACGATGAAACTATCGAAGACGAGGCATTTCTCGAAAAGGCCATGTACGGCCTGGGCAAGCTCACCAAGAAGGGTATTCCCATCCTTGCTAAATCGGGCTTCTACTTCAACGATGAAGGCACTTACTACTCGAAGAGCCAGAACCGTTGGTACAACCATTTTTGGCAGCAGGGTCGCGCGTTCAATAATTGGATCAGCAAGGCCATGTCCGGCCCGCGTCTTTCTCGCTCCAACCATGTATGTGGTGGCTGCTTGGCGCTGCATCGCGAAACGTATCGCCGTTTGAGCTTTGACCCGTGGATTCTTCGCGGCGAAGACTTGGACTATTTGCTCAACCTGCGTATGTACGGTTCCGACATCTGGTTCGACAACCAGTGGTCGCTGATGCACCGTCCTCCGCGCGACAGGCACGAAGGCCATCGCTTCTATCGCGACATTTTCCGCTGGGTGTACGAGTACTACAAAATTGAGTTCAGCCGCGCGCAGATCGACCTTCTGCAGATCAAGCCCTCTTCGCTTATGCCGTACCCTGGCCCGTTTTTGGAGCCGGGCATCACCAAGCGCATCAAGCGTACGGCGTTCCTGCGTTCACTGGCTCGCCCCGACAAGAAGCGCTATCGCGAAGGCGCCAAGGCCGCTGCTGGCGAGGCAACCGAATATGCTCAGGAACACTGCATGAAGTACTTCGAGTTCCAGTACACCTGGGGCGATATCATGGCGCGCATGGAAAGCGATGGCGGTTTGCGCCAAGCGCTGGTGCAGGCGGCCATTGCCCGCCAGTCGGGCGGGGAAGTGGTGGTTGAAGCCGCTGCTCCGGCGGGCGCATCGGCAGATGGTGCGGGCAACGCTTCCGACTTGCTGGAACCTGCTGCCGCCAACCTTGATCCGGGCATGACTGCCGAGATCAGGCTTAACATCAACGAAGAATAGGATTTGCGCACTTCATGGAAACCTTTGTGATTACCGCAGCAGTTGGCGTAGTTGTTGGCATTTTGTCGGGCTTGCTGGGTATCGGAGGAGGAACCTTGATGGTTCCCCTGTTCCGCTTGGGTTTCGGGCTTTCGGCTCTTGCCTCTACGGCAACTTCGCTGTTCACCATCATTCCCACCTCGCTGGTGGGTTTTATCACCCATATCAAGAACAAGACGTGCATTCCCCAGCTGGGCATTGTGTGCGGCTTGGCTGGCGCATGTACCAGCCCTTTGGGCGTGCACCTGGCAAATATGTCGCCGGCATGGATGGTTATGCTGGCAGCGGCAATTATCATTGGTTTTTCATCGTTCAAGATGTTTCGCAAGGCTGCGCGCATGCCAAAGAACCCCGCTTCGGGCAAGGCCATGGGCGTCGATGTGGAAAAAGCGGCCGTTAAGGCCGCGGTCATCGAAGAAGACTCGGGCGAAGAAGAGTTCAAGCTTACGCGCAAGAATCTGCCTGTTGCTATCGGCATCGGCCTAACCGCGGGCCTGGCCTCAGGTTACGTGGGTGTTGGCGGTGGCTTCCTGATGGTGCCCCTGTTTATTTCTGTGCTGGGCGTTATGATGCGCAAGGCATCGGGTACGTCTTTGGTTGCCATCATGATCTTGGCCATTCCCGGCGTTGTCTATCAGGGCATGCTGGGCAACATCGACTACCTTGCGGGTATAGCCATGGCGGCGGGCAGCATCCCCGGTGCGGTGATTGGTGCAAACCTCATCCGTCGTGTTCCCGAGCGACAGCTGCGCATTGCTTTTGGTGTATTTTTGCTTATCAGCGCAGTAGTGCTGCTGGGCAACGAGGTAGCTGCACTGTAATATGCTATGGTCACATTACCTGCGACGTGTATGGCGCAGGTGGAAGTAGCTCCCGTTTTCCGGAGGATCGTTTATGGCCTACCCTCGCCACAACGTCACCATTTTTCTTGAAATTGCTTCGCTGTGCATGGCGCTCATCTGCGGCTGTGTTTTGGGCTGGGCTATGTTCGGCCCCGAAACCAACTATTTGGTGCTCACCATTTCGGGCGCTTTGTTTACGGCGTTCCTGCTCATTACCATTGCCTTGATCCTCGATCCCGACCGCATCCGCGCAAACCAGTCTATGTCGGTACTGAACCTGGCAAGCGCAACGCTGGAAGCCATGCAAGAAGGCTTCACGTCGGAAGCTGCGCAGAAGGTGTGCGAGATACTGCTCCCTTCCACTTCGGCATGCGCTGTTGCCATCACCGACCGCGAAGTGGTTTTGGGCTATGCTGGCGCTGGCAGGGAAGAGCTGGGTGAATTGGGCGGGCATATCCGCACGGCTGGCACGAAGCGCACTGTGCAGGATGGCAAAACCCGTGTGTTGCGCTCGCAGCTTGAAGTGGGTTTGCCTGTTCCCATGAGCGCCATCCAGGCCGCTATTATCGTTCCCTTGAAGATGGGGTCTTCCATTCAGGGTACGTTGAAGTTCTACTATCCCAAGCCTTCGCGCATTTCTGAAACGCAGATTTCCGTTGCTGAAGGCTTTGGCCAGCTGCTTTCCACGCAGATTGCCGCTTTGCAGCTTGAAGAGCAGAAGAAACTTGCCACCAGCATGGAGCTCAAGGCGCTGCAGAGCCAGATCAACCCGCACTTCCTGTTTAATATCATCAACACCATGGCATCGTTGGTGCGCACCGACCCCAACAAGGCTCGCGTCATGTTGCGTGAGTTTGCGGTGTTCTATCGTCAGACGCTCGAAAACAGCTCGGATCTTATTTCCCTTTCGCGCGAGGTTGAGCAAACGGTGCGCTACCTTTCGCTTGAGCAGGCACGTTTCGGCGAAGATCGCCTGGCGGTGGAAGTTGATATCGGCGAAGAGGTGCGCGCTATGCAGGTGCCCGCCTTCATGGTTCAGCCGCTGGTTGAAAATGCCGTAAAGCACGCCATGCCCGCGGAAGGCAAACTCACCATTTCCATTTCTGGCACCCTCGATGGCGACGATGTGTACTTGCACGTAAACGACGACGGCATCGGTATGAAGGAAGATGCCTTGAAGAATATCATGGCGCCGAAATCCGAAACGGGTCTGGGCATTGCCGTAAAGAACATCAACGACCGACTGCGTGGCTACTACGGTGAGAAGGCTTATATGGATATCCAAAGTGAGCTGGGAAAGGGAACTTCTGTTACCCTGTTCCTTCCCGATTGCGCGAATCTGTAGAAGCGTTGCCTGACAAGAGCTTTGCAGATAGGTCGGCGCATATTCGGTAAGTGGTCTATAATAGGAATGATAAATTCACGAAACACGAGGAGGTTGCGTTGCTGAAGGCAATTATCGTTGATGACGAAGCGCCAGCGCGTTCCGAGTTGCGCTTCCTGCTAGGCGAACTCAACCAGACTGAAGTTGTTGCCGAGGCCGCAAGCGTCCGCGAGGCTATCGAAAAGCTCAAGGAATACCCTTGCGACGTTATGTTCTTGGATATCAACATGCCCGAGGCTACCGGTATTCAGCTCGCAGAGGCTCTGCAGCATTTGAAGTACCCGCCTGCCGTGGTATTCGTTACTGCTTATAGCGAATTTGCCCTGGATGCGTTCAAGGTCAATGCCATCGATTACCTGGTTAAGCCTGTTGAAACCGAGCGTCTTTCCCACGCTCTTGCCCGTGTGCGCGAACATGTGCTGCTTCATGCAAAGGCCCAGAAGGCTGAGCGCATTCCCGTTGAAAAGGGCGGCAAGAAGATCCTCATCAACATCGATGACATTCGCTATGTTATGGCGCGCGACGATTATGCGTACCTGCAAACTGGCGTTGACCGTTTCTTCTCTACCGTAAGCTTGGCTCAGCTGGAAAAAACGCTCGATGGTCACGGTTTCTTCCGCGTTCATCGCGGTTACCTGGTTAACCTTGCTCTGGTCAAGGAAGTTGAGCCCCAGTCGGGCGGCACCTTGCTTCTTACGCTCGACGGCGTAGACGAGAAGATTCCTGTTTCCCGTCGTCGCGTATCTTCCCTCAAGAAGGCGCTTGGTCTGTAATCGCTCTTTGCGTTTGGCTGAAGGGTGCGTTGTCGCTCGGGGCGGCACCAATTACAGACTATGACCCGTCGCAGTACGGCGGCGTGCGCGCCCCGTTGCAATACAGCGTTGCGTTCGCCTCGCGCAGGGTGGTGGCACTATGGCCCATCATCGCAGTACGATGGCGCGTGCGTTCCGTCGCATGCGGCGTTGCGCGCTCCCCGTGGGCGGTACCATATGCTTCAACTAATTGGTTGGGTCGGCATCAAGCCGGCCCTTCTTTTGTTTTTGTCGGCTTTCACTGATGTTCGCCGGTGCCTATCTTCTCGGCTTCGGCCGAGCGATTTCCCTGAAGGAGCCCCCTTGCGGTTTGAAGGGGCCCTTTGCAGATTCGGATTCTTTGAGGGCGAAGGGGCGAGCTTGGCGTTGCCCCTGTGGCTGGCCCGATCTTCTGTTCCGCAGCAGGGTGGGTTTTCTGCTTCGCAGCTGAACTGCGCCCTGTCTGAATCGGCTCGTTCCCTGCAAGTTGGGCTTCCTGCGTGAGAACGCTAAGGAGCGGTAAGGGGTGGCAAGATTTGCGTTTTTACTCTAGGGCAGATTGCGCTACGCGCCTCCTCGCGGTGGCTTGCCGCGTACGAGCTTGCTCTTCCCGCATTGAAGCGTCCTTGTATCGACCGGCTGAACGCGGAGATGGGCGCCCCCCCCCTCGCAGAAACGCCGGTGCCGTGGCGGGCATGGTCAGCTCCCATGTCGGGCGGCCCTCGACCTCGTGAAATGCCTTGCCGGGCACGGGCTTGATGGGCCGTTGTACGGGGTGGCCCTTCCTGCATCGAAACGCTCCTTCGGCGGCACGAAGTGTGTAATGCCCGCTTTGCCGTTTTACTCGTGGGTTTGTGAATGGTAATGTTCGGTCTTGCCCCTGAATGCAGATCATTTTTGAAAGAAGATAATTCATTATGTCCGATACCTTTATTTCCCTGAAGCCCAAGCGCGATGTGGCGCTGTTCGACTTGGACGGCACGGTGCTCGACACCTATGCTCCCATTTTGGAAAGCATGCGCTACGCCACCAAGACGGTGTTTGGGGAAGCCCTGCCCGATAGCAAGCTTGTTTCCATGGTTGGGCAGCCTCTGGTAACTCAGATGCAAGCGTTTGCCACCGAACGGGGTTGCGGCTCTGAGGTTGCCGACGAACTGACGCGCGTCTATCGCGAATACAACGAGCGCGACCTTGACGAAAAGTCCTTCCCGTTTCCGGGCATACCCGAGGCGATTGCCTCTTTGAAGAATGCGGGCTTCACGGTTGGCGTGGTTACGTCAAAGCGCGCAGTCTTGGCCACGAAGAGCCTGAAGGCTCATGGGTTGTTCGATGCGTTTGCCTGCGTGAATGGCGCCGAAGATAGCACTGCCCACAAGCCTGATCCCGATCCGCTGCTGACGGCGGCAAAGAAACTCGGGGTTTCGCCTGATAGGTGCGTGTATGTGGGCGACAGCCCCTACGACTTACAGGCTGCCCATGCCGCAAACATGCCATGTGTGGGCGTTACCTGGGGCAAGTTCTTCGGGCGCGACATCTTGCTCGAGCAGATGCCAAGCGTGCTTATCGCCAGCCCCGAAGAGCTGGTCGGTGCGGTTGAGTTTGCGGCAATCCATTAAAGGACTGGTCGGCGCGGTTGAGCCTGCTGCAGCCCATCAACGGGCTGGTCGGTGCGGTCGAATTCTCCGTATTCCATCAACGGGCTGGTCGCGCGCGGTTGAATTTGCCACAATCCATTAAAGTAAAGCCGGGAGGGTTGTCCCTCCTGGCTTTTGTTGTATTGTGGCGCTAAGGCCGCATGCGGTGTCGTCACTCGCTCGCGCCGATCTTTGCCAGCGCGAGGCGAGCTAAGGCCGCGCACAGGGGGATTGGCGATGCGTGCGGGAGACTTCTGGGTCGTCAGGACCGCTGTTGCTTACGGTCTTCGGGGGGGAGCGATGCGCGCGCGGGCTTCTTCCTTTAGTGCGGTGCTGGGACAGAATAGAAGCTTGCGGCATCCGCATTCCCGCGCAGGCGGCGAATTGGACATCGGATCACATGCGGGGGCTCGCCCCGAGCCGAAGTGCGCCTTCGTGTCCCATGCTGCATCGGACGTCATGCAAAGGCCCGTCCATACCAGGGGCGTGTGCATAGAGCGCGCATTGAGCCGCACGCAAGGAGAGCAAACGGCATCTGCTTCCGAGCAGACGATCGGGTGCACTTTGACCACGTAGAAAGGGGATTGCTATGGCGTTTTGTACGGATACGGTTTGCGCGGGCGAAGGGGTGTTCGCTCTTGAAGCCGTGGTCACGGTAACCCCGCGCGGTATCGTGGTGTACGCTTGTACGCCTGCTTTCGCTCACGTGGGCGCGACGGCTCAGGCCATTCCGCGCCCAGAGCCAGGGCGCACGGCAACGGTTAGCTTGCTTGCCGTCCCCTGCCATAGGGATGAAATTCCCGCCCATGATATTGCCGCCGCTCTGGCAACGGAGTTCGCCATGCCCTGCTCCGCTAGCACGGGCTATCACGTGGAAAATGCTTCTCCTGCCGATTTGCAGAAGATGCTCGAAGTGAACCAGCAGCTCATCGAAGCGCTGAAGGAGCGCGTTGCGGCGATGCTTGCCAGCTTGAGCGAATAGCTGCCGCCCACGCCGTCGCCCGCACCGCGCCAACCGAGCCGTGCGTCAACCGATGCGCGCTCGCTGACACCGTCTGGGCCCCGACCAGCGCCAACCGAACCCCGGCCCTGCGCCGCCGCCCGCTCCCAGGGCGCCCGCCATGCCGCGTCACCATCCCTGCCTCGCGCCGCTGCCCGCCCCACTAGGCCTACGATTCCGCGCGCTCCTCGGCCTCGGATTCGTCCCACCGCCCGGGCCCAGCCCTGCGCCCATTGCACCTCCATCACCTACGCGCTGCTCCCGTCATCCGCGTCCCTCTGTGTCGCCACCGAGCAGATCCAGAATCGTCGTCTAGGTCGTTGCCATCGGGAAGTCCCGCCCGCATCGCCCCTATCGCGCCTACCGTGCGCCGCCGCCCGCATTGCGCCCACCGTGCGCCGACATCCGCGTCACCCCCCCATCTCTCTCCTCGCGTTGCGGCGGCCCCAGGGCCCTGGCTGGCAAGAACCGCGC
>OIXV01000018.1_pt1 | contig 146251 bp, 128 predicted proteins | sample 1587771 | NCBI WGS metagenome assembly OIXV01 (sample SAMEA3888893, study PRJEB22519) | human gut metagenome | biome: human gut; feature: human-associated habitat; material: faeces | place: Denmark | collected 2010
TGGAGCGGTGCTCTGATTATCTTTTGAAATATTAATTTTATTTTCTCTGCTCCGCGCCCTTTCTTCGGAAAGGACGCGGAGTCGTCTAGTGCGCCCGGTGAGCGCACATTCTATAGGGTGAAAGTCCCGAATCCGCCCGGTAGTGGGAAGGGTTAGCCAAAGGCAAGGGTGCCCGTCGTGAGGCGGAATCTGAAGGAAGCCGGAATAGGGGCTGAAAGTTCCCCGAATGGGCAAAGCTCTGGTCTGACGAACAGAAATCGCATATAAGGCCGGAGGCGAGGGTAAGTTTGCATAGCAAAACAAAGCCCAATCGCTACACGGAATCGCTTTTCGGTAAATGCGGCAGGTAAAGAGGAAAAGAACGTGTGAGTACCCGGGGAGGTCTTGCGGACGCATTGGGGAAAAAATGCGCAGTAACAACGAACCGCAAGAAGTCAGCAGAGGCCATAGTACCGGAAAAAAACTGGGAATGACCGAACAATCGTTAGTCCCAAGTAAGTTACAGAAGGAGGTCAGCATGATGAACGGAAATACCGCAAAGAGGCGGGCTGCCCACAAAGAGATAGTGCGGAACACGAAGGGTATGCGGGAGCGCAGAGTGTTGGCAGTCAGGAAGGAAAGGAACAGGGCGGTGCGGATTTGCTTGAAAGGATCCTGAGCAGGGAGAACCTGAACAGAGCCTGCAAGCGGGTCAAAGCCAACAAGGGAGCGCCTGGAATTGATGGGATGACGGTGGAACAGGCATTGCCCTGGTTGAGAGAACACCGGGAAGAACTTCTGGAAACAATGGAAGAAACCCAAGACGAGAGTAAAGAGCCTCATGCAATTGGGGATACCAGAGTGGCAGGCGTGGGCTGTAAGCAATTGCCGGAAAGCCTACTGGCACATGGCAAAGAATGGTCATGTACAGAGGGCACTCTCAAAAGAAAGACTCGCACAGGCGGGATACTATAGCATCCTTGACCGGTACGAGTCTCTGCACTTATGCGATTGAACCGCCGTATACCGAACGGTACGCACGGTGGTGTGAGAGGTCGGCTGGAGAATTAGCCTCCTACTCGATTGGGAAAAGAGGTCAGCGGTTGCTGATGCCGGAGCAAATCTGGCCAAAGGCCTCGGCGGCTTCCATGGCGTACTCCGGGGCGTTGGCCAGATCTCCCAGGGTGATCATGCCACAGAGCTTGCCACGGTCCTCCACCGGCAGGCGGCGGACTTGTTCCCTGGCCATTTTTTCAGCGGCGGCGGCCAAGCTCATGTCTGCGCCAACGGTGACTACGCGTCCGGTCATAATGTGGCGTACAGGCACCTTTTCTGGGTTCCGGTCTGGGGCGACACACCGGAGGACGATGTCCCGGTCTGTAATCATCCCGCAGATTTTCCCGTTTTCGTCGCAAACTGGCAGCGCACCCACATTGTACCGGGCCAGCATTCTGGCGGCCACGGCTGCTGGCTCTTCGGGGCCGACCCGGATGACCCGGGGGGTCATCACGTCCTTTACCTTCATATAATGATACCTCCCAAGCCGCATAAGCGGCGTTCTGCCTGTTAGTATGGAACAAATTGGAGGCTTTTATACGGCACGACTGGAATTTCCCAGGAAATGGAAGGGGATGATAGGATCTCCATGCATAAATTTCGCCGTTTTCTGCAACCTATGAGTAGTATCGTACCGAGGAGGGTGAAGTATGAAGGACGAAGAAAAGCGGGAGACCATTCCCTGGGAAGCCAAGGACCCAAAGCCTCCGGTTATCCACAGTGCCATTCCCGGGAGCCGGGGCGAGTGTCACCGCCGGGGCTGAGTTATGCGCTGCTACGATTGCCGCCGGGGACGGGAGGGCGCCTGCCCTTGGCTGGGGCGGGGTGGTATTTGTCTATCGCCTGACCGGGAGGAGAATAAGCCGGCATGCCCAGGGCATGGCGAAGCGCTGTCCAGACCTCCAGTGGCTGGGACCTCATAAAGCAACCACGTCAGGAAAGGACAGCGCTCCATTTCTGGCGTGGTTGGCATTTTGGGCCTCTATTTCGCTGTGACAGGGACCTTTAGGATATTCTGGCAGTAGAGCTCCGGGTCAAAGGGATTCAAAGGCGCGTCTTTCCGAAGGTAAAGGGGATGATGGGGGTGCCCCTTTTTGGAGATAGGACCGGCAGTGAACCACCGGGCGCCTGCCCTCTGACCTAGGGCAATTTGATCGGACAAACAGACGGCCAAGTAATCCCGCTTTTCAATGATGGCTCCCCAGGCCGCCCACACGGCAGGCTGCGGGCTCAGGGACAGAAGGTATTGGAAGGCCCGTAGGTTTTCTTGGTGCAGCCTTTCATTGCAGCGGCGCTCCATGGAATCTGGATCGGTGGCCCGCTGGGCGTAGACGTTGAACATAAGGAAGCTATCAAAACCATTGGCCAGGGCGATGCGCTCCACGGACTTGAGGGTATTATCTAACCGGTCCGGGATGGCGGTGGAGGGATTGATGCCCATACAAATGAGGGGCTTTTTCCCTCGGGTCCCCAATATGTACCGGTATTCGCTGTAGACCTTGGGAACATAGAGCCAGCGGCTCACGTCATAGTCCGGCGCTGGCTCCTGTGCCAGGCGTAGGGCGTCGTCAAAGGGGAGCAGCTCCAGCTCCCGGGTTTCTCCTTGGGGAATGTGTTGCATAGCGGCCTCCTAATGTGTTTCATCGGGCTGGTCGGGAAACCAGCGGTGATCTGCGGGATTGTGCCAGTCCTGAGCCTGGGGATCCAGACCTTTTTGACGGCACCAATTGGTATAAGCGGTTTCCAGGAAAGCTGAAAAGCCCTGCATGTTGCTGTAGAGGACTACATTTCCTTCCTCCGTGCACAGAACCAGACAGACAGTTCGGCGGGAGATGGCTACCCGCTGCCCCTGGATTTGGCTGAAAGAAAAGGTTTTCAGCTGGCTGCCTGCGCGAAAAGTGAAGCAGTCGCTGGTGTAATCAATTCCGGTTCTGTGGTAGGTCCAGGCAGCGTAAAGGGAAATACCTGCTAGCAGGACGGCCCCGGCGACAAACAGAGGCGCTGCATGTGTGACGCCATACCAGGCGGAAACCGGAGCGACCAGCAACAGGAGAACGCAGAGCAGGGGATAGCGCAGAGGGAGCCGCACAGCTGGCCGCCTTTGAGCCCGCGCCTGCACCTTGCCAATGCATCGGTCTGCAAAAAAGCACAGGCCAAACACGGCGGCCAAAAATAACACAAGCCAAATGTATTTCATACCAATTCCTCCGGTACCTGTGCCCACAAGACCTGGTCCACGGGAATATCGTGGGGATCAGTCTCCAGGCAGGGGAAGAGCTGAAAGCCGTAGCACAGGGCCAATGTGGGATGCTCCGGCTCCTGCGCCAGGAATTTGTCGTAGAAGCCGCCGCCGTAGCCGACGCGGTGGCCCGCCGGGTCAAAGGCCAGCCCGGGCATCAGGACCAGAGCGTGGGGATCGTCAGCCTCCGGACTGTCTGCCAGAGGTTCCGGAATGCCGCAGTACCCGGGGGCGACGTCTTGCAGACTGGTGAGCCAGATGAAACGCATGGTGTCTCCAAACACCTTGGGCACGGCAACCCCCTTGCCGCTGTCCAAGGCGGCCTGGAGGAGCTCCAGGGTACGTACTTCTTGATTATAAGGCAAATAGCCATAGACCGATTGGGCAGCTTCATAGAGGGGAGAGGCCAGGGCCTTCCGGGTCAGCTCCCGGCTGCAAGCCTCAATCTGGGCCGGAGTCATGGCCGCCTTTTGGCGCCGAATTTTAGAGCGCAACGCTTTCTTATCCACAGACAACCCTCCTGTTACTTTCTTTTTTGTCTTTATTGTACCGGAAACGGGAGGATTCGTCAATCTAAAAGAAAATACCGCCCAGGCAGGGTATGTGCCAAGTAGACTTGTCAAGTTTTTTTGGATATTCCCCAGGCCTTATTCCCGAAAACGCCACCTCGCTGCTTTGCAAATCGGCATAGAACACCTATGTGTTAGCTCGTCAAGTCTAACGAAGTCGAAATTATTTGTGTTTAAAATAGAGATATTTTTGCTGTCTCTTCATCCACTCCCGTTTATGCTAATCTTGACGTTGTCCAGAACTCGTAGCTGTGTTTCGATTTCAGAGGGTAGTAATTCTCAATGAAATAAATGACAAAAGACCAGAACGTAGGTATTTTGCCCTCATTTTCTTCAGATTAGTAAAGCAGTGCTCTAAAAAGAGCGTCAGCTTACTCAGGAAAAAACTTGCCAATGGCTACTTGACACATACGTTTCCTGAAGATTCTTCTGTGACAGATTGACAATTGTCCCCTGGGACGGTATAATATCCTTGGGAATTGTGGGATTCCCCGAAGTGATTCTACTATGGACTGGGTATGGGCCCGGTCTTGGAAAAGAAAGGAATATTGCCATGATTTACTCAGCAGAAGTGCAACACATGTGCTCCGTGGCTAAGGGCGCATATCACGGCCCTGCCCCCATTCCCGAAGAGGGCAAATGGGTTCAGGCCAAGGAGATTCGGGATATTAGTGGCTTCACCCACGGCGTGGGCTGGTGCGCTCCTCAGCAGGGCGCTTGCAAGCTGACTCTGAATATCAAAGAGGGCGTCATCGAGGAGGCCCTGGTGGAGACTCTGGGCTGCTCCGGCATGACCCATTCTGCCGCCATGGCCGCAGAGATCCTCATCGGTAAGACCATTCTGGAGGCGCTGAACACGGACTTGGTCTGTGATGCCATCAACACCGCTATGCGGGAGCTGTTCCTTCAGATCGTCTACGGCCGCAGCCAGTCTGCGTTCTCCGAGGGCGGCTTGGCTGTAGGCGCCTCCCTGGAGGACTTGGGCAAGGGCCTGCGGAGCCAGGTGGGCACCATGTTTGCCACCCGGGCTAAGGGACCCCGCTATCTGGAGATGGCCGAGGGCTACGTGACCCGCGTTGCCCTGAACGGCGATGACCTGATCACCGGCTATGAGTTTGTAAACCTGGGCAAGATGATGGACTTCATCAAGAAGGGTGACGACGCCAACCAGGCTTTGGAAAAGGCCAAGGGCCACTACGGCCAGTTTGATAACGCCGTAAAGTATATTGACCCCCGTCAGGAATAAGAGGAGGACAGCACAATGGCTTTGTTTGAAGGTTACGAAAGAAAAATCGACAAAATAAACGGTGTCCTCGCTCAGTATGGTATTTCCTCTGTGGAAGAGTGCAAGACCATTTGCGAGGAGAAGGGTTTTGACCCTTATACCATCACCAAGAATATCCAGCCCATCTGCTTTGAGGATGCTGCTTGGGCCTATACCGTAGGCGCCGCCATCGCCATCAAGAAGGGCGTGAAGACTGCTGCCGAGGCAGCAGAGGCCATCGGCATTGGCCTGCAGGCCTTCTGCATCCCTGGATCCGTGGCTGAAGACCGGAAGGTGGGCCTGGGCCATGGCAACCTGGGCGCGATGCTCCTGCGGGACGAGACCAAGTGCTTTGCTTTCCTGGCTGGTCACGAGTCTTTTGCCGCAGCAGAGGGCGCCATCGGCATTGCCCGTTCGGCCAACCGCGCCCGGAAGGAGCCCCTGCGGGTCATCCTCAACGGCCTGGGCAAGGACGCGGCTCAGATCATCAGCCGGATCAACGGCTTCACCTATGTGCAGACCCAGTTCGATTACTACACGGGCGAACTGAAGATTGTGAAGGAGTACAAATACTCCGAGGGCGAGCGGGCTGCTGTCCGCTGCTACGGTGCGGATGATGTCCGCGAGGGCGTGGCCATTATGCATCACGAGGGGGTAGATGTGTCCATCACTGGTAACTCCACCAACCCCACCCGCTTCCAGCACCCTGTGGCCGGCACCTACAAGAAGGAGTGCGTGGAGCAGGGCAAGAAGTACTTCTCTGTGGCCTCCGGCGGCGGCACCGGCCGGACCCTGCACCCGGACAACATGGCGGCAGGCCCTGCCTCCTATGGTATGACCGATACGATGGGCCGGATGCACAGCGACGCCCAGTTTGCAGGCTCCTCCTCCGTCCCGGCTCATGTGGAGATGATGGGCTTCTTGGGCATGGGCAACAATCCCATGGTGGGCGCAACCGTTTCCGTGGCTGTGGCTGTGGAAGAGGCGCTGAAGGGCTGATTTCTGAAGGATTGCCTTTGGGCTTGTCACAAGATTCTTTTGTCTTGTGACAAGCCCAAATTTTGTGTAAATATTTCAGAGTAGCTGGCGGTGATCACGGAGCGTCACAGCTCGGTGAAGGTAAATCGCTGGTGGATGCTGCCGGTGTAAACGTCAAAGACCAGGCTGGCGCCGGCTTGGCGTTGGTCGATCCGGAGGTGCTTTTCCAGGTGAAACAGGTCCTGCACATAGGCCGCCGGATCCTGGAGGGTAAGCTCCTCCATGGTGGTTTGGGGGTGCCGGTCGCCGGAGCAGGCGGTGAAGCGCTCCCGAATCAGCTCGTATTTTTTCATGCTCATGGCTCCTTTTGTAGATTTTCTTTAGAGTATCACACAGAGGAGGCAAAAGGCAAGAAAAAGATTGAGAGTCAGGCATTTTCTCTGGGGTCGCGGCGTAGGATTTTTTCCAGGATTTCAACGAGGGGGCTTGCAGCGGCCTCCTGGGCGGGGATGGTGCAGATGTGCCGGTTTTGCTGGTCATATAGATACCAATTGTTAAAACCAAGTTGGGGCCTGCCAAGGGCCTGCCAGGGGTAAAAACGAATGCCCTTGAGGCTGTAAACGGCAAGGCCGTCCGGCTCCAGGGCAATGCCCCAGGCCCAGTTCCAGAGGGCGACAGAGGCTGCCAGCAGAGAGAGGAAAACAAGGAGCAGGGAGATGGTCAGGGGCAGAGCAAAAACGCCCAGGGCGGCAAAGGCCAGAAGCATGATGGAAAAATACAAGGGCGTCCCCACCTGAGAAGGGGAGCGCTGAAACGTCATCCCTGCCTGCCGGGGTAGGCGGAAGGGATGTTTCCGGTGCAGGTGGAATAGAAGGAGGGCAGCCAAGGCAGTCCCCAGCAGGGTGGAAAGGGAAAGCCACCAGCAGCCCAGGGCGCAGAAGGCTGCAAAGACCAGGGCTACCAAACCAAACCAGAGGCAGGAGGAGACTCCGTGCAGCTTCAGACGGGGGTCCGTCACAGGTGTGGGCAAATAGCTGGCGGCCAGCAGCGCCAGCAGCCAGAACCCGGCCTGGCGGGACCAAAAAAATGTGGCAAGACTGACGGTGGTTACAGAGGCGATGGAGGCGCCAATGATCCAGGGAACGGTTGTCCCGCCCTGGTGGTCAAAGGCGCGAGTGCAAGGGTGGTCATTCATGGCGTTCTCCTGTCTGCAGCGGGGGCTGCATGTTTTCATAGTTTGCCGGCGACCCAGGCGCGAATGTGCTCTGGGGTGACGCCGGTGTGCTGGGTTCCGTCCCATGAGGCGCAGGGACCGTTTCTACAGGACCGCTGACATCCGGAAATGTGATAGCTGAAGTTGCCCTGTGTGCTGACGCCGCCGGGCCTGACGTCATAGGTCTTCTCCACAAACTGGGTCAAACCCGCTTTGGAGCAGTTGGGGCCGCCGCAAAGCTCTAACCGGTGGGCGGCTCCTGCCAGCCGGAGGCTGGGATACCGTCGGACGATGGCGGCCAGGAAGGAGCACTTCACCCCCAGGGCTCCGGCAATCTCCTCCAGAGCGGCCTGGGGCAGGGACCCTCCGCAGTGGTCCTGCACCTCCCGCAGAAGCGTCAAAAGGGCCTGTTGATTGGCTGGCCCGCCCAAATAGCGGCAGCGGGCCAAAGCCTCTTCCAAGTCAAAATTCCAGTTCATAACAGTACCTCCTAAAAGCTGACTTGTGCCAGCTCCACCATTATAGCATAATTATATCCGAGATAAAATATGTTTGTTAGAAAATAGTGAAAAAAATTTTCGGGGCGAGAATTGGGATGCGGTGTGGAAGAAATTTATCTTGTGGAAATAAAAAATGGAGCAATATGCCAGAATTTTCCAGAAATTTCCAGATTCTGTCTCCAGGGGGATTTTCTTTTAAAAAGGATGACATAAAGGTGCTAATGAAGTGCGGAATGGGTGGATTCTGCTTTTTGAAAAACTCCCTATTGACATTCTCCCCTTTTAAGCTTATAATCAAAATCAAGATATTTAACGTAAGGGAGCGGCGCGGTGAGCGCAAAGCATAGCCTTTTTTCTTTGAAAAGGGAATATCTTTTGACGTGAAAAGTAAATATGCTGCATCGTGTCACCCATTAAGACTGCCAAAGACGGCAGGTGCGGTGATTAGGAAATCCGGTTAGAGTCCGGAGCTTTGCCTGTTGCTGTAAATGCAGGAGCTTGTATTCATGGAGCAATCCGGTCACTGGGGAAACCTGGGAAGGCGGAATCCAAGCGCAGAAGCCCTTTGCTTCCCAATGCATGAGCCAGAATACCGACGATGCTCGAGCTTGAAGGGCGCCCCCAGGGGCGAGGGACAAGAGTGAGGCGAGAAAGGACGGTCGCATTGGCATGAGGATACCAGTGTGATCTTTTTTATTTGCCAAAAACTGGAAACGATGCAGCGCATTTGGAACCCTGAGATTGCCAACAGCCCGGGCTGTGACAATAAATTCTCCTGCATACAGGCTCGCTGCCTCTCTGACGAGAGGGGCGCGCGGCGCTGTATCCCATTTGGACATGCGGACCTGCCCGCAGTTTCCCAGGTGGCAGGTTGCTGCGGTACCTTTCGGCCCGCAGTGCAAAACCTTACGAAAAATACATATTCATATTAAAGGAGAGTTCTCATTATGAAGAACATCAAAAAGTTCCTGTCCCTGCTGTTGGTGTTGGCCATGGTCTTTGCCATGAGCAGCTCCGTATTTGCAACCGAAGCCACTTCGTCTGGCACAGTCACGGTTTCCGTTACCTATAACAAGTTCACCAAGGGCGGTATCGATGCTAACGGTAACGCTGTCGCACAGGCTTACAAGGGCGGCACACCTACCATGGCGGACGCCAATGCGAACTACTATATCCTGAACTATGAAATGAGCATCGATGACATCAAGGAACTGGTTGTGGATGGATTGATTCGCGACTCGGTATACAATGCTCCGGCTGGCCTTCAGGTCAATGTGCTGGATGCCATCATTGCGGCATTTTACAATCATGACGTCTATGTGATCGAAGGCGGTTGGGATGCCAACCCGGTGGAGGGACCTGCAGGCGGTTACATCCACTATGTGGAAGGCCAGAACATTACATACAACCCCACCCGCCAGGAAGTTGTAAACGGGATTACCTATGATGTATTCAGCGGCACTGGCTGGAACATTGCCTGCACTCAGAATGGTGAGCTCACTGCCCTGTCTCTGTATGGCACGTCTTACGAGCTGGTGGATGGCATGGAGATTGTCTTCGACATCAGCGAGTATGAAATCTATTATCCTGCTGCCTAAGTGAATTGATTCGGTAGGCTGGTTGCAAACATGGGGCGTCAAGGCCTGACCCTGCTGGAGGGACGGGAGTACCTGGCAGGGGACGGCCTTGACCGTCCCGCTTTGCGGCAGTCCATGGACTGGAAAGGAGAATGCAAACATGAAACCCAAGATTTGGCGGAGGGACTGGAGTAGGCGGGCGGTGTCACTGCTGCTGGCGCTGGCGCTGCTGGCCAGTCTGCTGCCAGGGACGGTGACAGCTGCAAGCGGGGAGGACATCACCGCCGCAAAAGAAGCCAACCTGGCCTACTATGAGCGGAAGTCAGAATATTCGCCCCTCACGGCGCTGGCGGTATATGCTCTGACGAGAGACTCTGGGCAGACGGCGGGAATTCTGCTGCAAGCGGATTTTGTGGGGGACGGCACGGCCTACAGCAGCGGGAGTAGTGTCAAGCTGGGCTCGGGGGAAGCCATGGCTGCCATTGATGTGATGGCGCGGGGGGAGGACCCCCGGCAGTACCATAAGCGGGACTACGGGTTCCCTGCAGAGACCGCTTCTGATTTGATTGAAGAGATTTTATCCAATTTGGGGGAGGATGGAAACTTCACCCCCACCACGGCGTCCAAGCCGATCCCTGTTGGGGCCAGCATCACCAACACCTATTCTCTGCTGGCTTTGGAAATGTACTATGCCGGCGGCAACTGGCAGCTTGCAGGGGGGAATGAACGGCAGACGCGGACTGGCGCCATTGAGACCTACCTGGAAAGCTTTGGCGATGCCAAATACGAAAACGCAAAAGGCGTTGTGTGGGAGATCCCCAATGGACGCATGATCGGTCAAACTGGATTGGATATGCTCATGGCGTCAGTATTTTATACACAAACCGATGCTGCGTTGCTCCTGGCCCGTTGGCTGGAGGATGAGACGCCGGTTACCGTGGGCGGAACTTCCTATCAACTGAAGGACATTGCGAGGAAGGAGCTCACGGGCCTCCTGTACACTTTTGAGGTGCTTTATCGGGAGAAGGAAGGCTCCTACCAGGGATCAATTCCCCAAATGACAGCGGCTATCAAAGGGGACAAAATATTGCCCCAATATATTTCTGCCCTGATTGCAGCCGGAGAAAAGGAGAAGGTGGATGAGCTCGGCCTGATGGACCGGCTACTGCTTAACTTTATAACTCAAGAACATATTGATAATGAAAATAATAATAAGTTTACACACGATGATTTGGGATCATATTTTACATGGCCTAATCGGAATTTACCGATTTCAACGGCAAGGATTGACGGCGCAACTGTATGGCGCGGCTCTGTGGCACTGGGGGATTATCTCTACAATGATGCCGTGATGGCGACCTTTGTATATGCGCCGGAGTTGTCGGAGGCAGACACAATATCCCGTGACTTGGATACCCTATCCATTCCGACTACGGCGACAGAAAATTTGTTTCTGCCCACCTCTGGACGGTTTGGCAGCAGCATTCAATGGATCTCCAGCAACCCGGCAGTCATCGATCCGGTCACTGGCGTGGTAAATAGACCTGCCGAAGGAGAGCCTGCCGTGGTTGTGACTCTGACGGCGAAGGTGACCTTTGGCTCCGCGGAAGCATCCAGAAGCTTTGCAGTGGAGGTTATTCCCCATGGCGGGCGGACAGACAAGGCTGCGGTTCATGATGACCGGAACGCCATTGTCATTCCCCTATTTGTCACGGAGAACATCGACCTGCCTGTCAGCGGAGCAAACGGGAGTGCCATTTCCTGGAGTAGCTCGAATCCCGCCGCCATTTCTGATACCGGCAAAGTGACGGTGTCGTATTCGGAGCAGAAGGTGACGCTGACGGCTACTGTAACCAAGGGCGAGGAAGCCGCCACCCGGGCCTTTGCGGTTACCGTTGGCAGAACCGTCAGTGAGGATGACCTGGTGACCAAAGCGGTCTATCAGCTGCGGGAATATTACCAGACCAACCGCAACCTTACGAGTTCGTACTGGGATGTTTGGATGGCGAAATCGGTACTCCGGGAGGATTTCGACCAGTATGGCTTCTCTGTGTACAATCTCAAGAACCATAAAGCAGGACGGGAATGGGCCGGTACGGATATCGGCGCAGCCATTTTGCAGATTGTTGCACAGGGTGACAACCCCTATGATTACCAGGGGGTGAATTATGTCCAGCGGCTGCATAGCTATATCAACCAAACAGAGGATTCCTACTATTGGGGCGCATGGACAGAGCCCATTTTCCTGTTTATGGGCCTGGAGGCCTCCGGCTCCACGACGCCGGAGCTTTTGGAGTCAGTGACAGAACGTTGCCGCGGTATGATGGCCTCCCTCAGCCAGGGGGCAGATTACGGCGGCTGGGCTATGGTTCCGGTTGCAAATTACATTTACACCCATCCGGATGACAAAAATGTCGAAACGTACAAGGGCTATTTTGACGTTTTCAGGGAAATTTGCTTGGAAGCGTTGGTCCATGACAGCACCGATGACCAGTATGGGCTGATTGGCGGGCATCCCTATGATGGGTATTCTGCATCCGTGGGAACCAACAGCGTTTTGATTGGCTCGGTTGCCGCAATGAGAAGCGGCATTTCTGGCTGGGACTTCCGGAACGGGGAAGAGTGGATTCAGGAGGACGGTACCAGCATCATTGGATTGCTGTACAAAAAGTATTTTGAAAATGCCGACGGGGAGTTTAAGACACAACCGGGGATTGCTTTCGCAGATTTGTACCATGGCAGCAATGTTTGGGTCAGCGAGAACCCCACAACGGATCAGCTGTCTGCATACATCAGGGAAGCGGAAAGCATATTGGCTGAAAGTGACACCTATACAGAGGCCTCCATTGCTGCACTTCGGGCGGCAATGGAAAGCGCAAAGGCTGTAGAGAATGCAGAGTATGGGTTTGGCCGGGCTTATTTTGAGCTCAAGGCGGCGCTTAAAGATCTGAAGCCGGTAGGCAGCATTTCTGTCACAATTTTGGGGACTGCTAACCAGGGAACGCTTTTCAGTACGGCACCTGTTGATGCAAGTGGCAGTACATATCTCGAGATTTTGCAGAAAGCATCGCTGGAATATGGATTTAGCTTGACACCCACTAGTAAGGAGATTGTGGAGGTCTGTGGCGTTTATGCCGGTGAAGGAACTGGATGGTATCTGTATGATGGACAGAAACGTATTACAGATATGAATGGCAAGCCGGAGGATGGAGTTGCACTGACGTTGAAGTATTGCAGTGACATTTCCAAGTTGGAAGATGACGCAACGTTAGAGCAACACCTCACTATGGATGCAACTGAGGCGCTGGACTTGGGTGATGTCTCTGCTGTGATAGCAGACCTTGAGCTGCCCAACAGCGGCGCATTTGGTACTTCTATCGTCTGGCTGTCGGATAAGCCCTTGGTCATTTCCAATGATGGAAAGGTGACAAGAGGTGCGTCGGATATCCATGTTACACTGACTGCAATTGTAACAGGCGCTGGTAGTGAAACGAGTATTCGCAAAGAGATAGCTGTTACAGTGAAGGGAACCCAGGACGATTCCGAGGTAACGGAGCAGTACGCCTATATTAGCGTGGTGGATCCAAAGGGAGAGACTTACCTGGAAAAGACTCGCTATGAAATTGAAGAAGGAGAAACGGCATATACCCTGCTGAAAAAGACCGGCCTTGCTCTCGATGTGGATGAACATTCGGAGTATGGTGTGTATGTCAAAGCAATAGAGGGCTGGGGAGAATTCAGCGATGGAAGTATGAGCGGGTGGATGTACCGCATCACCCATGATGGTACGACCAATTTCCCGGGACAGTCTGCCGCATTGGAGCTAGTCAGCAATGACGATTATGTGGAATGGCTGTATACCAGAGACCTGGGCGAGGATATCGGCGGAGGCCCAAATGCCGAGGAAAACCATAAGGCTGCCAAAGCTGTGGAAGCCTTGATCGATGCCATCGGCACCCCCGTCACCCTGGACAGCGAGGCGGCCATTGTGGCGGCCCGGGAGGCTTATGACAAGCTGACGGAGGCCCAGAAGCTGCTGGTCCGGAACTACGACGCCCTGACTGCGGCGGAGACGGCTCTGGCAGAGCTGAAGAAGACGGACGAGGACCAGGCAGCAGCCGACCGGGTAAAGGCCCTGATCGACGCCATTGGCACGGTTACCTTGGACAGCGAAAAGGCCATCGGGGAGGCCCGGGCGGCTTACGATGCTCTGACGGATCTCCAGAAGAAGCTGGTGAGCAATTACCAGAAGCTGGTGGATGCCGAGAGCGCCCTGGCCTATTTGAAGATGCCCCATGCAGACGCGGCTGCCGCCTACAAGACCACGGGAGATTACCTGACTGCCTTGGGCAAGGAGCATACCCCCACCGTTGGCTCCATCGGCGGCGAGTGGATGGTGCTGGGCCTGGCCAGAAGCGGCAGAGAGGTTCCCGCAGGCTACTACGACAACGTGGTCTCTTATGTGAACAAAAAAATCGACCGGCAGGGCCGCCTCCACAGCAGCAAGTCTACGGATAACTCCCGGCTGATCCTGGCCCTCACGGCCATGGGCAAGGATGTGACCAACGTGGGCGGCCACAATCTGCTCCAAGGCCTGACGGACATGAAGTTTGTGAAGAAGCAGGGAATCAACGGCCCCATCTGGGCTCTGATCGCCCTGGATTCCCACGACTACGAGATCCCCGCCGCAACCTCCGGCGCAGACCCTGTGACCAGGCAGAAGCTCATTGACGCCATTCTGGCCGGGCAGCTGCCTGACGGCGGCTGGACCATCAGCGGCCAGATTGCAGACGCGGACATGACAGGCATGGCCATTCAGGCTCTGGCCCCGTACTATAAGACCCAGGAGAAGGTCCGGACCGGGGTGGATCGGGCCCTCCAGGTTCTGTCCAAGCTGCAGCAGAACGACGGTGGCTTCTATACCCTGGACCCCAGCGGGAATCCCTACTCCAACAGTGAGTCCTGCGCCCAGGTGGTGGTAGCTCTGACAGCCCTGGGTCTGGATCCACACACCGACTCCCGCTTCATCCAGAACGGCCACAGTGTGCTGGACGCCCTGTGCAGCTATGTGGTAGAGGGCGGCGGCTTCCGGCACCTGACCAGCGGCGAACGCAACGGCATGGCCACCGAGCAAGGCTATTATGCTCTGACCGCCTATTTCCGGCTGAAGGACGGGAAGACCAGCCTCTATGATATGAGCGACGTCACCATTCAAAAGGGGAACCAGGAGGATCCGACGAAACCTACGGACCCTGCAAAGCCCACCGATCCCTCGAAACCCACGGATCCGGCGGCGCCTACAGACCCGGCGGCTCCTACGGACCCGAAGAAGCCCAGCAATTCCGGAAAGAAACCCAGTAACCCGGCCACCGGGGATGACAGTCCCATTGCCCTGTACACGGTGACCCTGATCCTGGGCCTGCTGGCTGCGGCAGCTCTGCTGGCTCCTCAGGTAAAAAAGAAGCGGACGCAGAAATAAACAAAATTTCCATGTAAGGTAGGCAAAACCCTGGCAAAAGAGGGCGTCAAGACCCGCCCCTCCCCTTGCGGGAGGGCGGTGCCTTGACCGCTCTCCTTTGCCGTTCTATGCGTATAGACCGGATGAGCGACAGATACCCAAATATGGGCTTCCCTTGCTCCCGCGCCAGTACATAGCTTTCGGCTCTCCTAGCCCTTAGCGGTACGCACATGCCCCCAGGGGGAGCCAGGGGGCTGCCAGTGATTTGCCGGTTCTCATTTGTGCTATGACAGGAGGATACTGCCCGATGAAAAAACGGAAGGTTGCAAATTTAATCATGGTGATCCTGATCCTGGTGATTGCGGCGGCCGGGGTCCTGACGGCCGGCTTCATTCGTGGCTGGTTTGACCATGACGCCCAGGCGGCTACCCTGAGGGAGATCCGGGGAGTTGTCACCATGCAGCGGGGGGGTGTCGCGTATCCGGTGGATTCGGATACGGTGCTCCGTAAGGGGGATACCATTGTCACATCTTCCCGCGGTACCGCTTCCATTCAGATTGGGGAGAGCTTGATTTCCCTCAATGAGAAGACGGAGCTGAAGGTCCAGGAGTCTGCGTCTGCGGCCTGCGCTCTGGGAATGAGCGCAGGAGAGGCGTTCTGCTTGGCAACATCTGCAAACCCTATCACCTTGACCCTGGGGGAGGATCAGCCGCTGCATCTTCAGGACACCGCCGCCTTTGCCAGCGTCCGCAGCGGAGCCCGGAGCCTGAGCGTCTACGCCGGCCAGGTTTCCTGGGGCGAGCAGACGGCAGCGGCCGGGCAAATGCTGAGCTGGGCAGGGGATACCCTTTCCATAGAGGCGGCGTCCCTTCAGGCTCTGAACGAGTTCGCCATCTCCTGTATGCGCCGGGCCAATGAAGTGGTGGAGCTTTGCTACAGCAAGGAAGATCTGGACCGGCTGGAGGCGGATCGCGCCGCCGCCATGCAGGAGCAGCTGCAGCAGCAGTTGAAGGTCACAGAGCCGGAAACCCGGCCCACGGAACCCACGGCCCTAACAGCCCCCACGGCCCCCACAGAGCCTACCATGACAGAGGGGGAAACCCAGCCCATAGGTACCGATGCCCCCGATCTGAGTCCGGCGGCCTCAAATCCCCAGCCGACGCAGCCTCCGGCGACGCAGCCTCCGGAAACGAAGTCACCGGAGACGGAGCCCCCCGCCACTGAGACGGAAGCCACGGAACCGCCTCCCCCGGAGACGGAGCCGCCCCTCTCCTGTTCCATTGCGATTTACTGCAACACAATTTTGGACAATTGGGATAACCTAGATGGGGATAAGGCGGGCTATGTCCCCTCCGATGGGGTTCTCCTCTATCCGGTTACGGTGGAATTCGAGGATGGGGAAACGGTATTTGACGTTTTGTGCCGGGCCTGTTCTTCTGCTGGCATTCAGCTGGAGTACAGTTGGACGCCAATGTACAACAGCTACTATGTAGAGGGAATCGGCAACCTCTATGAGTTTGACTGCGGCAGCGAGTCCGGCTGGATGTACAAGGTCAACGGATGGTTTCCCAACTACGGCTGCTCCAGCTACACCCTGAGCGATGGGGATGTGATCGTCTGGTGCTACACCTGCAACGGCCTGGGGGCTGATGTAGGCGGCGGAATGGGTTAACGGTTATGGACAGAGATCCCTTTTCTCGCTGCCATCCTGCAGTCCAGTTTCTATTCTTCCTGGGGGCCATCGGCTTTGGGGTGGTGATCCAGCATCCCGCCTACCTCCTGGCCGGGTGGGTGGCGGCGGCTGGATACTATCTGCTGCTCCACGGCCCTGGGGGATGGAGACAGGTTATCATGTGGCTGCCTGTATTTGTTGCTCTGACAGTTCTCAATCCGCTGTTTAATCCCCGTGGTGAGCATGTCCTCTTTACGATCTTTGGGCGGCCCTACACCGGGGAGGCCCTCGCCTATGGTGGGGTCATTGCCGGAGTGTTTGTGGTGATGATGCTGTGGTTTGGCTGCTACAACCGAGTGATGACCAGCGATAAATTCATGTGCCTGTTTGGAAACTGGGCTCCCTCTTTGTCTCTCCTTCTGGTTATGGTGTTTCGTTTGGTTCCCCGCTTTTTCCGTCAGACCCGGCAGCTGATTGGCGCGAGAAGGTCTGTGGGAAAGGGGACTGGGAAGGGATACCGGGACAAGGTGGCCGCCGGCATGACGGTTCTGTCGGCCATGACATCCTGGGCTTTGGAGGGCAGCGTGATCACGGCGGCTTCTATGCGCAGCCGGGGCTACGGCAGCGCCAGGCGCAGCTGCTTCCAAGTTTTCCGTGTCACGGCAGGGGATAGACTCTTGCTTGTGATGATGCTTGCTTTACTGGCAGCGGTGCTTGGCACCGCCACCCTGGGCGGTATGGCAGCGGACTTTATTCCCCAGTTGTCCTTTGCGCCGATATCCGGCGGCTACGCCTGGGGCTTTCTTGCATATTGCAGCTATCTTTTGATTCCAACGGTACTTCATTTTAGGGAGGCTCTCCAATGGCACATTTTGAGATCCAGGATCTGACGTTTACTTACCCCACCGCAGGCGGGCGCCCGTCTCTGACGGATGTCAGCCTTTCCATCGCGCCGGGGGAGTACGTGGTGCTCTGCGGCAGAAGCGGAAGTGGAAAGACTACGCTGCTGCGGCACTTGAAAACGGTACTGACGCCTCAGGGGAAGCGCAGTGGACGGGTCCTCTTTTGCGGGAAGCCGCTGGGGGAGGTGACTCCGGAGGAACAGGCCTCCCGGATTGGCTATGTGATGCAAAACCCGGACGAGCAGATTGTGACGGACAAGGTCTGGCACGAGCTGGCCTTTGGCCTGGAAAGTCTGGGCTGTGACCAGAAAACCATGCGGGCCAGAGTGGCGGAAATGGCCTGCTATTTTGGCATTCAGGACTGGTTCCATCGGGATGTGGACAGCCTCTCCGGTGGGCAGAAGCAGCTCCTGAACCTGGCTTCCGTCATGGCTATGCAGCCGGAGGTGCTGATTCTCGATGAGCCTACCAGCCAGCTGGACCCTATTGCCGCTTCTGACTTTCTGAATACAGTTCGAAAGATCAACCTGGAGCTGGGTACTACGGTGATCATGACGGAGCACCGTCTGGAGGATATTTTTCCCGTGGCGGACCGGGCGGTGGTGATGGAATCAGGTAAAATCATTGCCGCGGACACGCCCCGCAAAACCGTCAGCCTCCTGTGGGAGCAGGGCCACGCTATGTTTTCCGCCATGCCGGCCCCGGTGCGGGTCTTTTACGGAGCCCAGGGAACAGGCCCCTGCCCCCTCACCGTACGGGAGGGCAGAAATTGGCTGCTGGAAGCCTTCCGGAAGCCGCCGGAGGTGGCGTCACTGCCGGAAGCGCCCTCCCAATGGGAGGGGAAGCCTACGGCCCTATCCCTGAAGGAGCTGTGGTTTCGCTACGAAAGAAATAGTCCCGATGTGCTCCGGGGCGTCAGCGCAGAGGTGCCGGAAGGGAGCCTTTTTGCCATTGTGGGCGGCAACGGAGCGGGGAAATCCACCACCTTGAAGGCAATCTGCGGGATTTGCAGGCCATACCGGGGGAAAATCCGGGTGTTTGGCAAGCGTGTGGAGGCCTACAAGGCGACAGAGCTGTTTCAAAATTGCCTGGCCATGCTGCCACAGGATCCCAAGAGCCTGTTTGTGAAAAAAACGGTTCGGGAGGACCTGGAGGAAATGTGCCAGGACCGGGAAAAAATTACCAGCGTAGCCAGAACCTGCGAAATTGAGCCGCTGCTGGATTCCCACCCCTATGATCTCTCCGGCGGGGAGCAGCAGCGGGCAGCTCTGGCCAAGGTCTTGTTGACGGAACCCCGTCTTCTCCTGCTGGACGAGCCCACAAAGGGTATGGACAGTTACTTTAAGGAGAAGCTGGCCCAAATTCTGAAAAAGCTGAAGGCTCAGGGTATCACGGTGGTGATGGTCTCCCACGACGTGGAGTTTTGCGCCCAATACGGGGATCTGGTCAGTATGTTTTTTGACGGGCAGATTCTGACCACTGCCACGCCCCGCCGTTTCTTTGGCCGAAACAGCTTTTACACCACGGCGGCCAACCGGATGAGCCGGTGTGTGTTCCGGGATGCAATTACGGCAGGGGATGTGGTGGAGCTATACCGTGTCAATGGGGGAGGAGACCGAAATGAAGCGTAATGTTCACTGGAACGGGAGCAGGCGGGGGTGGCTGACGCTGCTGATTTTACTTGTTGTGATTCCGGCCACCATTTACCTGTGCTACCGCGCCGGGGGACGGGTGTACTATCTGGCCAGTGTGCTGATCATTTTGTATACTATGGTTCCCTTTTTCCTGGTTTTCGAGCGTCGCAAACCCCAGGCGAGGGAACTGGTGGTGTTGGCGGTCCTGTGTGCCATTGCCGTCGCGTCCCGGGCGGCGTTTAAGATGATCGACCACTTTAAGCCGATGACGGCCATTATTATGATCTCCGGCATGGCCTTTGGCCCGGAGGCCGGTTTTTTGGTGGGCGCGGTCAGCGGCTTCAGCAGCAACTTCCTCTTTGGCCATGGCCCATGGACGCCTTGGCAGATGTTTGCCTTCGGCACGGCGGGCTTTCTGGCCGGGGCGCTGTACCGTTTGGGCTGGTTAAGCAAGAAACGGCTTCCCTTGTCCCTTTTTGGCTTTTTTGCAGTCCTTCTCCTGGTGGGGCCGCTATTGGATACCTGCGCGCTGTTTACCCAGACGGCGGCGATCAACTGGGAGACGGCCAAGGCCATTTATCTGTCTGGAGTTCCGATCAATTGTATCCATGGGGTGGCGACCTTTTTGACCCTATTTTTCTTCAGCCGCCCGCTGTTTGAGAAGCTGGATCGGGTACAGCTAAAATATGGGATGATGGAGGACGGCTATGGGGTTTGAGCGCTGCCATCCGGCGGTGAATCTGATTTATTTTACCGCAGTGATCGGGGGTACGGTGTGCTTCCGGCACCCGGTGTATCTGGCCATTTCTCTTTGCTCCGCCTTCCTGTACAGCGTGAAACGCAAAGGACGCCGAGCTGTGGCGTTTGGCCTGTGTTTGGTTCCTCTGGTTGTGGCTCTGGGGCTTTTTTACAGCAGCTATCATCATTTTGGGGTGACCAATTTGCGCCAAAACTTCATTGGCAACCAGATTACCCTGGAGTCTTTGGTCTATGGCCTGGCATTGGGATGTACCTTGGCTGGGGTGGCTATGTGGATGAGCTGTGTGTATGCAGTCTTCTCCGCAGATAAGGTGGTGTATCTTCTGGGGAGAGTCAGCCCCAGACTGTCCCTGTTTCTATCCCTGCTTCTTCGGCTGGTACCGGAAATGTGGGTGCAGGCCAGGAAAATCCACGTGGCACAGCAGGGCATTGGCAGGGGGCTCCGTCAGGGGAACATACTGCGAAGGCTCACAAATGGTCTTCGGATCTTTTCCATACTCATCACCTGGACGGTGGAGGCCCTGGCTGCCGCATCAGAATCCATGCGGAGCCGGGGCAGTGGACGAAAAGGACGTACCGCCTTTTCCATTTACCGGTTTGACAACCGGGACCGTGGCTTTGTAATGGGGCTTTTTACCTGCCTGACGGTGGTATGGATGGGGGTTTTACTGGGCCAGACCAGGATGCGGTACAATCCCAGAATTATGATGAACCCGGTTACCCCGGTATCTTGGGTATTCTTTGGGGCATATGCCCTGCTATGTCTCCTGCCTGTCGGTCTGGAGGTGTGGACAGAGTATCGCTTCCACCGGGCCAGGAGAATGCTGCTGTAAGCGGCAATGGACAGAAAGGGTGGTTCTATGAAAAAAAAGGTTCGTGTGGCGGCCCTAAGCGTTGCTCTCTTGGCCGTGGCAGTCTCAGCCTACCGACTCTGGGAAATCTACGCCGGTTATCACCAGGCGGACCAGGTTTACCAGGATACGGCGGCGCAAGTTATCCACACAGAGTCAGCTGGGGCTCCTGAGGACGCGCCTACATGGCCTGGGGAAAAGCCGAAACGGACTGCCCCCATTTCTGTGGATTTTGCTGCCTTGCAGCAGGAAAATCCGGATGTGGTGGGATGGATTTACTGCCCCGGTACCGTGATCCAATACCCAGTGGTTCAGGGGGAAGACAACGAACATTACCTGAGCCGGATGATAGATGGCACCTATAACTCTGCCGGAACCATCTTCCTGGACTGCCGCTGCGATGGGAGTTTCCAAAGCAGCAATTCCATCCTCTACGGCCACAATATGCAAGATGACAGCATGTTTGGGACCTTGGAGTATTATGAGGAACAGGCGTACTTTGCGGCGCACCCTGTTTTGTATTTGCTGACACCGGAAGTCGATTACGAGGTGCAGCTCCTGGCAGGACTTCATGTACCTTTGGATGACGAAATCTATGAGACCGACTGGACGGAATGGGACTTACAGGACTACCTGCGGGATATCATAGAGCGTTCCGACTTTGACTCTGGCGCCAGCTACACCGATGCAGAGCGCATCCTGACGCTGTCCACCTGTGGCGCCGGCTCCCGGGACACCCGCTATGTTCTCATTGGCGCTATGACAGAGCTGGACCGGCGCGAAACGCCGCGAGTGGCGGCAGAGTGAAGGGCTTCTCAAAGGTCAGACAACAGTGTGTTCCGGTGCCGCCGGTAGTATAGGAGCCCTGCGCCATCGGCTAGAAGCCAGCCGATGGGAATGGAGATCCATATGCCCCGTACCCCAACGGGGCCGGCCAGGGCATATGCCAGGGCCACGCGAGTACCCAGGGAGATCACAGTGAGAATCAGGGACATAGCAGGACGCTTAATTGCCCGGTATAGGCCATACAGAAGGAACAGACAACCGATGCCCCAGTAGCATGTACCTTCGATCCGGAGATAGGTCACACCGGCTGCAATGGTAGCGGTCTCTTGGGGCTGGACGAAAATCAGCATCAGAGGCCGCGCCCAGAAAAGAACCAAAACCGATACGGCCAGGCAGAAGACAAGGGTCAGCCTGACCGCTTTTTGTATGCCTTCCCGGATCCGCCCATACTGCCGGGCTCCATAATTTTGGGCGACGAAGGTGGAAAAGGCGTTTCCAAAGTCTTGTACGGGCATGTAGGCGAAGGAGTCAATTTTCACCGCTGCCGCAAAGGCTGCCATAATCACAGGACCAAAGCGGTTGACTAACCCCTGAACCATGAGAATGCCGAAATTCATCACCGACTGCTGCATGCAGGTGAGGAGAGACAGGCTGCCAATTTCACGAAGAATGCTGACATTCCAACGAAGATCTGCCAGGTGAGGCCGGAGATCCTTGCGGAGGAGCAGGGTGTACAGGATGATGCCCAAACCGGAGGCAAATTGAGCAATCACCGTGGCCAGAGCCGCACCGCCCACGCCCCAGGGGACCACCAGGACCAGAACCAAGTCCAACACCACATTTAATACGGCTGAGATCCCCAGAAAGAGTAGCGGCGTCAGGGAGTTGCCCAAGGCGCGGAGGAGGCAAGCAAAAAAATTATATAAAAAAGTGGCCAGAAGCCCGGAAAAAACCACCAGTAGATACTGACGGATCAGGGGATATACCTCTGCAGGTACCTGGAGGAAGGTGAGTATCGTCTCCAACCCCAGATAGACAACTCCGTACAGCCCCATGCAGACGATGAAAATCAGCAAGAAGGCTTGCACCACGGCGGTGCGCAGGCGTTCGGTGTCAGAGTGTCCCTGGTAAATGGAAAATAGCGCGCCCGCCCCCATGGAAAGTCCCAGGAGGATGGACGTGAGAAAGGTCATGAGGGTGTAGGCCGATCCAACGGCCGCCAAGGCATCCCGGCCCAGAAAGCGCCCGACAATGAGCGTATCGGCTACGTTGTAAAACTGTTGCAGCAGATTTCCCAAGATCATGGGCAGGGCAAAGTATATCATTGTTTTTGTGATATTCCCTTGGGTCAGGTTCTGGTACATGAATGCTCTGCTCCTTTTGTGCCATGTTTTCTATATGATACCGGATGGCGATGCGCTTCGCAAGCCCCATTATGCGATGGAAAGGAAAAAGGAAATGCGGCTGTCCTGAAATATTGCCAAGGAGCTACCGGATTTTCTGCATTGGGATGTGGAACTACCGATCCTACGCAGTCTATTTCGGGTGGAGATCCGGACTGGACAGATTCCTTGCACGGTTTGATGCAAAAATGTATCTGCAACATTGAAGATAGCACTTGCGAAATTGTAGAAACTGTGATATACTCTAGCTAAAGGGAGCTGCGCTGCTGCTTTGCTGTGCAGGCTTGCCAAACAACACGGAAGGAGTACATCATATGAAACGAGGACTTAAGGACAGAGCGCTGTCGTTGCTTCTGGTGCTGAGCCTACTTTTGGGCCTGGCGCCGGCTGTATATGCCAGCGGGGGCGGGAAGAGAACTGTCACCTTCGAGGAGACTTCCCCAGACAGCGTGACGGCAAACCTGACGCTGGAGGAGCGGCAGGTAGAGGAAAGCCCCAAACAAGAGCCGGATGAGAACGACATGGTGCGTGTATCCGTTGTTTTGGAAAAGGCGCCTGTGCTGGCTCAGGGCTACTCCACCATGGGCCTGGCCTCCAACCAAAGCGCTCAGGCCTACCGGCAGAGCTTGATTGCCGACCAGCAGGCCGTGACGAACCGGATTTCCACGGCCATCGGCTCCAAGCTGGACGTGGCCTGGAACCTGACTTTGGCGGGCAACATCATCTCCGCCAACGTGCGCTGCGGGGACATCGAAAAGATTGAAGCCACCCGGGGCGTATCCCGCGTGGTTCTAGAAACCAAGTATGAGCCTTGCGAGACGGAAGAGGGCGCCGTTCAGCCCAACAACGGTGCCTCCACCGCCATGACTGGGGCCAGCACCGTCTGGGCCTCCGGCTACACCGGCGCCGGTTCCCGGGTGGCCATCATTGACACCGGCCTGGATACGGATCATCAGGCTGTGGACAATGGCGCTTACCTGTACGCCATGGCCGACAACGCCAAGGCCGCCAACATGACCACCGAGGACTACATGGCCTCCCTGAACCTGCTGGAAGAAGAGGAGATCGCCGCCGTCCTGCCCCAGCTCAACATTTACAAGGGCTACAACGATGTGGAAGGCAACTTCAAGAAGGACGAAACCCTCACTGCTGACGTCCTGCATCTGAACGACAAGATTCCCTTTGCCTACAACTACATTGACCGGGATCTGGACGTGACCCATGACAATGACGGCCAGGGCGGTCACGGCTCCCATGTGGCCGGTATCTCCGCCGCCAACCGGTATGTGCCTCAGGGTGAGGGCTATGTACCCGCCATGGAATCCACCTTTATGGTTGGCGCTGCTCCCGACGCCCAGCTCATCATCATGAAGGTCTTCGGTAAAGCCGGCGGCGCTTACGACTCCGACTACATGGCCGCCATTGAGGACGCCATTCTGCTGGACTGCGACGTGGTGAACCTGTCTCTTGGCTCCGGTAATCCTGGCTTCACCACCAGTGAGCTGTACCAGGACGTCATGGACAAGCTGACCGAGACTGACACCGTAGTCAGCGTCTCCGCCGGTAACTCTGGCGCCTGGGCGGAGAACTCCTATAACGGCGAACTATACGCCGATGATGTAAATTTCCACACGGGCGGCTCTCCCGGGGCCTACGCCAACGCCTTCACTGTGGCTTCTGTGGACAACGCCGGTATGATCGGATCCACCTTCCGGGCCGCTGACCGGGATGTGGTCTACACAGAGACGCTATATTATAATGCGGCGCTGTCCTCCATGGACACCTCCGAGGACGGCGCTGGCACGGAACGGGAGTACATCTTCCTGGATAAGCTGGGCAACCCTGAGGATTACGAGGGCATCGATGTCACCGGCAAAGTCGTCTTTGTCTCCCGGGGTGAGCTTAACTTCTCCCAGAAGCTGACCAACGCCGCCAATGCTGGCGCTGCTGCCTGTGTCATTTATAATAATGTACCTGGCGCAGCCATTAGCATGGATCTGTCCCAGAGCTATGCGAACATCCCCTGCGTGGGTATCACCCAGGCCGACGCCGATGCCATTCGGGCATCCAGCGCTCCGAGGAAGGATGGGGATGGGAACGCGCTGTACTACACTGGCAAGATGACCATCGGCCACAAGACAGGCGTTAGCGTCAACCTCTCGGAGGATTGCGTCTACACCATGAGCTCCTTCAGCTCCTGGGGTGTCCCCAGCAACCTGACTCTGAAGCCGGAGATTACTGCTCCCGGCGGCAATATCTATTCCATCAACGGCGCTACCCCGAAAACCGACCAGTATGTCATCATGAGCGGTACCTCCATGGCTTCTCCCCATAACGCGGGTTTGGTGGCCTTGCTGTGTCAGTACTTCCGGGAGACCAAACTTCCGGAGACGCTGGGCGTCTCTCCCAGAGTACTGGCCCAGAGCCTGCTGATGTCCACCGCCACGCCCATTGTGGATGAAACCACCGGTCTTCCCTATCCTGTGATTCAGCAGGGCGCCGGTTTGAGCAACGCCAACGATGCCATGAACGCCGATTCCTATATTCTGGTAGATGGCCAGCCCGACGGCAAGGTCAAGGCGGAGCTGGGGGACGACCCCGACCGCACCGGCGTCTATACCTTTGATTACACCCTGCACAACATGAAAGACGAGGCCCGGCAGTATACCCTGGACACCAACGTCTTCACCCAGGCCAGCGGCCAGTACTTCCTGGAGGAGCACGGCGAAGAGGACTGGTACTCTGACTACACCCTGACGAAGCTCGCTGCCGTCACCACCTATCGCGTCAACGGCAAGGAGATTCTGCCGGAGGCCGGGCAGCTCACCGGTCTGGACTTCAACGGCGACGGCAAGATCAATGAGGCCGACGGCCAGGCCCTGCTGGACTACGCCGTGGGCAAGCTGGACAGCCTCACCAACCAGGATAAGGCCGACCTGAACGAGGACGGCAAGATTACCGCTTACGACGCGGAGCTGTTCCTGTCTCGGCTGGGTCAGTGCGTGGTAGAGCTGCCCGCCAACGGCGAAGTCAAAGTGACTGTCACCATCACCCTGCCCGATGCCGTGAAGGAAGAGCTGGACAAGGTCTTCACCAACGGCGCTTACATTGAGGCCTACACTTACGCCACCCCCTTCGCCACGGACGAGGGCGTCCTGGCCCCCGCCCACGCCATCCCCGTGCTGGCCTTCTACGGCGGATGGGACGAGCCCAATATGTTTGACCGTGTGACCCACACCCAGCTTTCCACGGGCACCAACGAAAAGGCTTCTTATATTCCTGCCGGTATGTTCGGCGTTTCCGACTATAACTATGTGGGCATATCCCATGTAGACGATGACCCGGAGTATCAGTACTACCTGGGCGGCAACTCCTATGCCACTGACGATGAATACCTGCCAGAGCGCAACGCCATTCGCTCGGGCGTCGGAGATGCCGTCACCGCCCTGAACTTCTGCCTGATCCGGGCAGCCGGCGGCCTCCGCTCCGCCATCACCAATGTTGCCACCGGCGAGGTTTACAAATACGAGGAATTTGACCACGTCTATCCCGCGTTCTTCTTCCCCAACTACAACGCTTGGCAAAACTATAGCCAGTCCGTAGTACCCGGCGCGGCTGATGGCGAGTACTGGATGGTCACAGACAAGGCCGGAAAACCCCTGCCCGAAGGCACCACCGTGGAGCTGATGCTTCAGGCTGCCCCCGAGTACTACTTGAACGATGACGATGCCACCATCGATTGGAATGAGATCGATCCCAAGAACACCACCCTCTCTCTCCAGGCCACAGTGGACAACACGGCTCCGGAGTTGAAATCCATTTCTGTAGGCACCGAGTTTGACCCCGCCACCGGCGAGAGTTATGACTATGTGGAGGCCGTGGCCCAGGACAACCGGTACACCGCCGCCGTCATTCTTCTGACCCCCGGCGGCACCAAGGTGGTTGACCGTCAGTCCGCCAACCAGACCGTAGAGTGCGCCGAGAGCCGGGTGCGCTTGAATGTGACAGGCATCTTTGGCACAACTTTCAAGCTGGCTGTGGTGGACTACGCCGGCAACGCCACCTACTATAATGTGAACGTCTCTGAGCCTTTCTCCGGCCCCACCGCCACCCTGATGGGCTCCACCCAAGCATTCATGGGCGGTCAGTGGCAGCGCTTTTCCAGCGACGCCAACTATGATTGTGAGCTTGTTTATGACGCCATAATCACCCTTTCGGGCGCCGCTTACGGCGACGGCTACCTGTTCTACTCCTCCACGGAGCTGGAGGGTTATCAGTCCGTGCCTTACATCTACGTGGTGGATTACCCCAGCTTTGAGAACCCTGTCAAGATTGGCAAGGTCGTTGGCTCTCCTTACTATGATGCCCCTGTGGAAAATCTGTGCTACAACACCGATGACCAGAGCCTTTACTTCATCCGTGGGAATCAACTGGTAAATGTGGATGTGGCCACCGGCGAAGACACTGTGGTGGCCGCTATCGATACCGATCTGGAGCTCAGTGGCCTGGACTACAGCGAGAGCGAACACTGCTTCTATGTGGTGGGTGCGGAGTATGTTTATGACTCTGCAGCTAAGCAGTTTGCCTGCCCCACCAGCCTGTATACCTTCACCTTGCCGGAGGAGGGCCAGGACATTGCCCTGCTTCAGGCCGCCGACTTCGGCATCTGGCCCTCCCTCGGCAGCAGACTGGCCCTGGACGAGAAGCAGAATGCCGCCTACATCCTCCGGAGCGGCAACCTGGAAAGCGACCTGTTTACCTATGAGTTTGCCACCAAGACCCTGACCCAGACCGGCAAGCTGGAAAACCACGGCAACCTATTCCTGGAGCCGGACGCCAACGAGGCCAACCGCATCACCCGGGATGAACCCACCTCCGTGACCCTCAACGTCAATGCCATGAACCTGTTCGTAGGCGGTCAGAAGAAGCTAGTGGCTGAAGTAAAACCCTGGTGCTTGGCGGATCAGAGCATGGTCTGGACCTCCTCCGACCCCGCTGTGGCCACCGTGGATGAAAACGGCGTTGTCACCGGCAAGACGGAGGGCGCCGTCACCATCACCGCCGCCTCCAAGCTGGATGAATCCGTCACCGCCGCCTGTGATGTCACCGTCATCGGCTCCAGCTTCACCATCCGGGCCGTGGGCAGCAACGACAAGGGCGAAAGTACCCTGTTCACCTATGACCTGAAGGCTGGCAAGGCCTCCGGCAAGACCGCAGTCACCGATGAGAGCGGCAAGGCCCTGCCTGTGGAGAGCGCCTCCCTGGATTCCTCCGGCAAGCTGTGGGTCCAGGACAACGTGACCGACGAGGAGGGCAACGGCTATCGCCTGTACAACATCGACCCCGCCACCGGCAAGGCCACTTTCACCTCTCCTGTGAACACCAACAACCGGAGCACCGATTCCATGCTCTTCAGCGACATGGCTGTGGACGATACCCAGAACGTTGTCATGGCCGTCAACGGTGAACAGCCCATCTTCTTCAGCGAGGATCCGGAAGCCAACGACATCGGCACTTCCTGGTTCGGTAGTATCAGCAGCGAAAGCTTTGTGGGCATGGCCGCAGGCGAGACCTGGAGTAATTACGGCTCCAACTACACCCGGTTCTACGCTCTGGACGCTGCCGGTCAGATCATCACCTGCGACCTGAGCTGGAGCTCCTGGGTGGGCGGCTGGACGATCACAATGGCCTACTACGAGTTTGACCAGGAAATGACCTTCACTGCCGATGAGAACGGCGTGTATCAGGACACTCTGGTCTACAACGCCGAGACCGACACGCCCATCCTGTTCCACTACACCGAGGATGGTACCCAGGTTTACGCCCTGAGTCTGGACGCCCCTACTGAGTCTGTCTTCCCCATTCTGCTGGGCGAGATCGATGGCTTCGACACGGTGGCCGCCTATGAGGCTGTGTACACCGGAACCGCCCAGGAGACTGCCGCTCCCACCTTGGACGAGCAGGCCCAGACGGCCGTCCTGACCACCGCTGAGGAGACCATCCCCATGGGTACCACCAACGTGGCCGCGAAAGCTTCTGTCAAGGATGAGGACGGCATCGTCACCGTGACCGTCCGGGCCGAGGAGGACGCCGCCTCCGGTATGCTGGAGATCGCTCTGGACAAGAACGTCCAGGTGATCGCTCTGGAAAGCCCCGCCGCCCTATCCACCTATACCGAAAAGGACGGCAAGGTGATCTTCGCCTACGCCGGTTACGACACCATTGCTAAGGGCCAGGTGATCGCCACCCTGCGGGTGAAGCTGAATGCCCACAAGGCCACCGTCACCTTCACCGAGACCGAGCGGGGCGGCAAGACCCTGGAGGATAAAACCACCGTCACACTCCGCAACTGTGATGGCAAGACCGACTGCCCCAGCTCCGCTTTCACCGACCTGAACACCGGCGCCTGGTACCACGAGTACACAGATTACGTCCTGGAAAACGGCCTGATGCAAGGCATGGGGAACGGCATCTTTGCCCCCGATGGCTCCGCCACGCGGGGTATGGTGGTTACCATTCTCTACCGCATGGCGGGCGAGCCCGAGGTCAAGAGCGCCATGCCCTTTACCGATGTGAAGGAAGGCCAGTACTATGCCAAAGCTGTGACCTGGGCCTATGAGAACGGGATTGCCATGGGTATGACCGAAACCCTCTTTGCCCCCAACTGCGCCGCTACCCGGGAACAGATCGTGACATTCCTGTACCGGTATGCTCGGCTCGCCGGACTGGATGTGTCTACCAGAGGAGATCTCGCTGCTTTCCCGGACAGCAGTGCCGTGTCCAACTACGCAAAGGATACCGTTTCCTGGGCGGTTGGAACAGGACTCCTGGTAGGCGATGAGGCAGGTCGCCTCCTGCCGAAGGTAAGCGGAAGCCGGGTTCAGCTGGCCGCCCTCATTACCAGATTCCTGGCGCAATAAGCGTTTTTCAAGTTTTATCCTTTCTGGACCCGCCCCCGGCTTCACCGGGGGCGGGTCAACCCTCTAGGGTGCATATGTACAGCCAAGGAACCCATAGAAGTTTGCCAGGGGGTTTTTGCGTTGTGCAGTGGTGAGAAGTTTGGCCTGATGTTAGGCCCGATACAAAGTAAATGCTACTGTTATCATAGAACAAAAGGAGGTGTTGCGTCTGTACGGAAAAATTGGTATAATGTGCACAAATCCAATCCGGGGAGGCGTGCCTGTGAAGGTGACGATTTATCAGGAGCCCTGCTGGCTCCTGGAGGCGGCGGAGCTGGTGTATGGTTTAGTCAACCAAATTCCGGTGGAGAAATTGGCGGGGAGTGGGCCCTATTGCATCCCGCCAGACCAGGTGCGCCGCATCCAGGCGGAGGCTTGCACCGGTTTGGACGTGCTGGATGAGCTGACGCAATTTTATTTTCGGGGTGTTCCTCTGGAAGGGGTTTCTGGGAGGCTTTCTTGTTTAGGCTGCGCCCTGCTGTACAGTTTTTTGGAAATTGATCATCCCCAGGTGGACGATTTTGTCCGGTCCATGGAGGCGGACTGGCGTGCCTTGTGTGAATCTGGCTTCCATGTGGAGGGAATTGATGGCTTTTCTCTGAGCTTCGAACCAGCGCCTGCTGGGAAGCTGCTATCTTTAGCCCGGGAGCTGGCAGCTTTGCAGGTCCCGCCCCTGTACCGGATGCAGCTGCTGGAGGTGTTTTCCGCCTTTGACCGACATTTGGAGCGGGTGGTGGAGCTGCTGCGCCCGATTGCGGCGGTGTTGCCGGATTATATGGCCCCCTGGACCCGGCAGATTCCGGATCTGGCGGAGCAGTGGGACACCTTTTTTCAGGGAAACTCGGCCCAGGAGTTTTTCCTCCAGCGAGCCCGTATTCAGAGTGGGGAGTTCCGGGAGCTGAGATTGGCCTTCCGGTTCTTTTCTCCCTATGGCTCGCCGGGGAAATTTCTTGGTGAGAAGGGGCGGTTGCTGTTTCACATGGGGGTCAACATGCAGCCTGGACTGGGGAATGCCGGTCAGGCCCAAGCACCGGAGGAGTGGGAGCTTACCGCCCTGCGGCTCATGGCCAATGGTTCCCGTATGGAGATGCTCCACGCCATGGCGGAGCGCCCCATGAGCGGTCAGGAGCTGGCCCAGAAGCTGAATCTCAACTCCGGCTCTGTGTTCCGGGATTTGAACAGCTTGTATAATGCTCGGCTACTTTTGATGGAGTCCACAGGAGGCCGGAATTGCTACCGAACCAATCTACCGGTGGTTCGGAACATGATGGAGCGGATGCTAAATTATTTGCAGAATCAGGGGTAAAAACGGGTGCCATTTTCGATTAACTTTGTACCGAAATTCCGGAGAGTGCATTTTTCCGTTGTCAGCCTTGGGCGAAGTTGCTATGATATATTCATCTTACGCCGCCAGTGGGCGGATGGTTGGGAGGATACAACATGGAACAAGCAGTATACGCATTTCGCGTGGAGGGCAAGCCTGTGACCTGTGAGCGGTACGGCTTTGGACATATCAACAAGACCTATCGCATTGTCACGAGTTGGGGCAACATGTATGAGCTGCAAAAAATCAACCGGCATGTATTTACCAACGTATCGAATCTGATGGAGAACATTGGGAACGTGACCCGGTATGCGGCCCAGCGGGTGCGCCATCCCATGGAGGCGCTGTGCCTGGTCCCCACCGTGGACGGGAAGGACTGGTTTGAGGATGAGGACGGCAACTGCTGGCGGATGTACCACCACATTGAAAACAGCATCTGCTTCCAGCGGCCTGCTTCCACCACGGATTTTTATGAGAGCGCCAAGGCCTTTGGCAGCTTCCAGGAGATGATGGCCGGTTTCCCGGCGGAGAAGCTCCATGAGACCATTCCCGATTTCCACAACACCCCTGTCCGCTATCGCCAGTTCCACAAGGCGTTGGAAGAGGACAAGCTGGGCCGTGCCCAGGGGGTGCAGAAGGAAATTGACTTCTTCCTGACCAGAGAGTCCGGGGCGGGCCTTCTGGTGGACCTGTTGGCAGAGGGGAAGCTCCCCCTGTTGGTGACCCACAATGACACCATGCTCAATAACGTGCTCTTTGACCGCACCTCCCGGAAGGCGGTGTGTGTGGTGGATCTGGACACGGTGATGCCGGGTCTGTCCGCCTATGACTTTGGCGACTCCATTCGCTTCGGCGCCAACCTGGCGGCGGAGGATGAGGTGGATGCCTCCAAGGCCGGTTTGGATCTGGAGATGTATCAGGCTTACCTGCGAGGCTATCTGGAGACCTGCCCCAGCCTCACCGCTCAGGAGCTGAAGCGCCTGCCCGACGGCGCCCGGTTGATGACTCTGGAGTGTGGCCTGCGGTTCCTGACGGATTATCTCCAGGGAGATCCCTATTTCGCAACAACCCGGCCCGGCCAGAATCTGGACCGCTGCCGGACCCAGATGGGCCTGGTGCAGGATATGGAGAACCAGTGGGACGCCATGGCGGCGGCCCTGTGAGGAGGAAAGAGCCATGCGTGTGATTGTGACCAGTAACTACAGCGAGACCGGCGAGGTTGCCGGCGGTATGATTGCCAAGGTGGTGCAGGACAAGCCCACCGCCACCCTGGGCCTTGCCACAGGAAGCAGCCCCGAGGTGGTGTATGCCAACCTGATCCGCGCCTATGAGGCGGGGGAAGTGGACTTTTCCAAGGTGCATACGGTGAATCTGGATGAGTACCTGGGCCTGGCTCCGGACCATCCCCAGAGCTACCGGTACTTTATGAATACGAAACTTTTTGACCACATCAATGTGCCCAAGGAGAACACCTTTGTGGCCTCCGGCGTGGGAGATGAGGTGGAGTGCGTCAAGGAGTTCCGCTCCATCCTGAACCGGACCCATGTGGACATTCAGCTCCTGGGCATCGGAGAGGACGGCCACATTGCCTTCAACGAGCCTGGCCAGGTGCTCCACAACAACGCCCACATTGAGGCCCTGACGGAGAGCACCATTGCAGCCAACGCCCGGTTCTTCGCCGATGCGGATGCAGTGCCTAAGAAGGCCATCTCCATGGGTATGGGCGACATTATGCGCGCTTCCAAGATCATCCTCATTGCCACCGGCCCCAAAAAGGCCGACGCCATCCGGGGCCTCATCATGAACGAAAACGTGGATGTGAACAATCCCTCCACCATGCTGAAGATGCACCCGGATGTGACGGTGATCATCGACCGGCCCTTGGCGGATTTGGTGGGGTATACAGATTGATTCCCAATGATCACAAATGTGAATGCAAAAAGTGGACGGGTTCAGGCGCGTCCACTTTTTGTCATGTATGCGGTGGCGATGAAGGAGCGGCCTATGGAAAACATCATTGAAATATCCCATTTAAATAAGAGCTTTCAGGAGATTCAGGCTGTGGTAGACTTGAGTTTCCGGGTCAAGGAGGGGGAGTTGTTTGCCTTTTTGGGTGTGAACGGCGCGGGGAAGTCCACCACCATATCCATCCTATGCGGACAGCTGGCCAAGGACAGCGGCCAGGTGAAGATTTGCGGACTGGAGCCGGAGGAAAATATAGAGGCCATCACCCGAGAGCTGGGCGTGGTGTTTCAGAGCTCCGTGCTGGACGGAGTGCTGACAGTGCGGGACAACCTGCAGAGTCGGGCTGCCCTATATGGAATCACAGGCCGGGCCTTCCGGAAGCGCCTGGATGAGCTTGGGGAGCTGCTGGGTTTCCAGGAGCTTCTGGGGCGAACCGTGAACCGCCTGTCCGGCGGCCAGCGTAGGCGGATCGACATCGCCCGGGCGCTGCTGCACCGGCCCCGCATTCTCATCCTGGATGAGCCAACTACAGGCCTGGACCCCCAGACCAGGAGCCTGGTGTGGCAGGTGGTGGAGCAGCTTCGCCGGAAAGAGGGGATAACGGTATTCCTCACCACCCATTACATGGAGGAAGCGGCGGACGCCGATTATGTGGTCATTCTGGACAAAGGGAAAATTGCTGCCGAAGGCACCCCGCTCCAGCTGAAGAATACCTACACCGGAGATTTTCTCACCCTCTATGGGGTGACGGAAAGCCAGGTCCAGGCCTTGGGGCTGCCCTATTCGGTCATACGGGATGCATTTCGCGTGTCGGTTTCCAACACCGCAGTGGCAACGGAACTGATTGTGAAGCATCCGGCGCTGTTCCGGGATTATGAGATCACCAAGGGCAGAATGGACAACGTTTTCCTGGCTGTCACAGGCAAAAAGCTCATGGGAGGAATGGCGGAATGAAGGGATTGCTTGCTCTCATCAGACGGAATGTCAAGATCTTTTTTAAAGACAAGGGAATGTTTTTTTCCTCTCTCATCACGCCTGTGATTTTGCTGGTGCTGTATGGGACGTTTTTAGGGCGGGTCTACCGGGAGAATTTCCTGTCGGCCATGCCGGCAGGCGTCCACATTCCGGAGTCCCTGCTGAACGGCTTGGTGGGGGGGCAGCTGATCTCCTCCATCCTGGCTGTGAGCTGCGTGACGGTGGCCTTTTGCTCCAACATGCTGATGGTGCAGGACAAGGTGTCCGGCGCCCGGGCAGACCTGATGGTCACCCCGGTCCGGCGGTCTGTTTTGGCCATGGGTTATTACGTTGCGTCTCTGCTGGCTACGTTACTGGTCTGCCTGGTTGCAGCCGGAGCTTGCCTCATTTACCTGTCCCTTGTGGGCTGGTACCTCAGCATCTGGGATGTGTTGCTGATGCTGTTGGATGTGTTTTTGCTGGCCATGTTTGGGATGGCGTTATCTTCCATTGTCAATAGCTTTCTCTCCACAGAGGGGCAGATTTCTGCGGTGGGTACGATCATCAGCGCAGGGTATGGCTTCCTATGCGGCGCGTATATGCCCATCTCCCAGTTTGGGGAGGGACTGCAGCGGGTGCTTGGCTTTTTCCCCGGTACTTATGGCACATCCCTTCTCCGTAACCATGCCCTGGGTGGTGTGCTGGCCGAGATGGAGTCCCAGGGCGTCCCGGCGGCTGTCACCAGCGCCATTGGGAAGGCCGTGGACTGCAAGCTTGATTTCTATGGGAACCAGGTGGGGAGGAATGCCATGTACCTGATTGTTGCCGGATCTGTGGCGGTTTTGCTGGGGGTGTACGTGGGAATCTACATTTGGAGAGGGAAAAAGGCCCGGAAATAAGGGGCCCAGGTGGAAGCTTTTCTGCGGGGACACAGCACAAGTGGGGCTGTTGCAAAATGGTTTTTTTGCAACAGCCCCCGCTCTAAAAGTGAAAGATAGGGGGAGAAAACACAGAAATTCGTGCTTTCTCCCGCTAAAATATTAGGGATCATTTTAGAAAACGCTATTTCGCAATGCCGCCCATTTTTGCGCTATGTTGTTCTTTTGCCGGACAAGGGCGAGCGCTTCCAGATGCCTACGGCTAAGGTAACCCCCAAAGCTTGGCAGTGCTCCAATTTTCGGGTTAGCATCTCCCAGGTGTCATAAAGGGCAAGTTCTACGCCAGCTTCGTTCAGACGGCTGTAATAGCGGCAGTGGAGGTGCGGATCTGTGAAGGTGGGCATACTCTCTGACTCTGCCTCCAGGAGTTGGGGATTTTCCAGGGTCAGGGAGGGACCATCCGGCCCCAGGGCTACCCGGCATCCACAGGTGGCTGCTTCCAGCCAGATCTCGCGACCCTGGAAGGGTTCCAACACCTGCTCCGGCGGGCGGTGACAGGGCAGGGGAGGCAGGAAAACGGCGGCCTCGGAGCCATGGTCCAGGTAGCCCGGAGGCATCCCAATGGGGCAGCCCGCCTCCCGGCAGCACTGGGTCAGGCAGTTGGCCAGGCGGAGGGTCTCCTCCGTGGGCGGCCGCTCAAAATCCAGCAGGAGACCGGCGGCACCGGTGCGTAACAGGACGTCGGTTGTCTCCTGACACACGGATTCCAAGCTGTGGCCGCACCAGGGCGTCAGGTCGTCCAGTAGCACCAGGCTGCCTGGAGGAAGCCTGTGAGGGCGGCCACTGAGTCCCGGGCCGGAGACGGAGAAATGCATCGCCATCCAGGCAATGCGGGGCGGCAGAGCCGGGGCCGTGGAAAATTCTGCCGCTGTCATGGCAAGATACAGGGGAATAGACAATGGACAACGCCTCCCGGCTGTGATATAATAGTATAGGACCATGCTTATACTTATGTGCGTGTGAGGTTCCCTATGCGTATCTCTCTGCTGCCCAGGGCAATTTTTCCTGCCCTGACCCAGATTTCCCCGGATTACCTGCGCCGCCAAGGAATCCGGCTATTGATGCTGGATTTTGACAACACCATCGTCCCCTATACCACAGACACGCCATCGCCGGAGATGGAGCGTTGGCTCCGGAATTTGGCCCAGTCGGAAATTCAGGTCTGCGTGGTATCCAACAGCAAGAAAGGGCGCGTGCAGGCATTTTGTAGCCGGTATGGCCTGGCCTGCATCACCCACGCCCGGAAGCCGTTTCCCAAGGGCATTGACCAGTGCCTGAAGCGGTACGGGCTTCCCCCGTCTCAGTGCGCCCTGGCGGGGGATCAGATTTATACGGATGTGCTGGGCGCCAATTGCGCCGGCGTATATGCCATCCTGGTTTCCGCCATCGACAATCACACCATTTGGCTGCGCCTACGCCATGTTTTGGAATTGCCTGTTATATTTTTTGCGAAAGGAAGGAACATACAATCATGAAGAATCTGGACAAGTACAAGTCTCTGCTGAGTGGGGAAGTGGAGGGCCTACTCCTCACCAGCCGCTACAGCCGTCATTATGCGGCGGAGTTTGATATCGCCGAAGGGGTGGCTTTGGTATCCCGGGCTGGCTGCCGGTATTTTACGGACAGCCGTTACATCGAGTCGGCGGAGAAGAATCTGGTGGGCTTTGAAGTCCTGGCCGTAGACCGGGAGCATACCTATACCGCCCGCGTCAACGAGGCCTGCGCGGACTTTGGCGTCAAGACCCTGGGCTTTGAGGAGAGCTATCTGACGGTGGAGGAGTTCCGGACCTATGAGGAGAAGCTGACTGCCACCCTGAAGCCCTGCCAGAAGGCCATCAATGCCTTCCGCGCGCAAAAGGAGCCCGGCGAACTGCGTCTTATGGAGAAGGCCCAGGAGATTACGGACAAGGCCTTTTCTGAGGTCCTGACCCGGATCCGGGTGGGCATGACAGAGAAGGAGCTTTGCGCAGAACTCATTTATTGCCTGTACAAAAACGGCGCAGACGGTCTGTCCTTTGATCCCATTGTGGTATCCGGCCCCAACACCAGCATGCCCCACGGCGTCCCTGGGGAGCGGGTGATTCAGGAGGGGGACTTCATTACTATGGACTTTGGTGTCCTCTATGAGGGCTACTGTTCCGATATGACCCGGACCGTGGCTGTGGGTTACGTCACAGATGAGATGGAGCGGGTTTACAACACCGTCCTGGCCGCCCAGCTGGCGGGGATTGCCGCTTCCAAAGCCGGCGTTCCCGGCTGCGAGGTGGACGGAGCGGCTCGCAAGGTCATTGCAGACGCCGGCTATGGCCAATACTTCGGCCATGGCTATGGCCACAGCCTGGGCCTGGAAATTCATGAGGCCCCAAACTGCAATGCTGCCAATCAAACTCCCATGCCCCTTGGGGCAGTGTGCTCGGCAGAGCCTGGCATCTATCTGCCTGGGAAATTCGGTGTCCGGATTGAGGATGTGGTGGTCTTCCAGGAGAGCGGCTGCCAGGTTCTCACCCACAGTCCTAAGAATTTAATCGTAATTTCCGGGAAAAATGCATAAATAGCCTTGCAATCCCCGGACCAATCAGTTAGAATAGAGCAGGTATTTTTTGAGAACCGGTATACGCCCGTCTGCCGGTGGCACACTAGGAGGAGAAATTATGATTTCTGTCAGTGATTTTAGAAATGGCGTTACCTTCGATATGGACGGTAAGGTCATGCAGATTGTGGAGTTCCAGCACGTGAAGCCCGGCAAGGGCGCGGCTTTCGTCCGTGTGAAGATGAAGAATGTGATCACCGGCGGTGTGACGGAGACGACCTTCAACCCCAACGATAAATATCCCACGGCATATATTGAGCGCAAGAAGATGGAATACTCCTATTCCGATGGCGACCTGTACTACTTCATGGACATGGAAACCTATGAGATGACCCCCATTGAGAAGAGCGTCCTCGACGACAGCTTCCGGTTTGTGAAAGAGAATGACACCTGCACCGTCATGTCCTACAAAGGTAACGTGTTCGGTGTGGAAGCGCCCAACTTTGTGGACCTGGTGGTCACCAAGACCGATCCCGGCTTCGCTGGCAACACGGCCACCAACGCCCTGAAACCTGCCACCCTGGAAACCGGCGCAGAGGTGAAGGTGCCCCTCTTTATCAACGAAGGCGACAAGATCAACATCGACACCCGCACCGGCGAATATCTGGGCCGCTCCAAGGCCTGACTTACAATAAGGAGAATCATTATGACACTTTCTGAGAAGTCCGCATACCTGAAGGGCCTGATGGAGGGCATGAAGCTGGACACCGAAGCCAACGAGGGAAAGCTCCTGGCCGCCATTGTGGACCTGCTGGGCGATATGGCCAAGACAGTATCCGATGTGGAAGAGACCACCCTGGCAATCTCCGATGAGTTGGATGAAATCGAAGAGGATCTGGACGAGGTTTATGACTATCTCTCCGAGGAAGAGGACGACTTCGACGATGAGGATGACCTGGACGACGAGGAAGACTTCTCCGATGAGGACGACGATTACGACTTCGACGACACCACAGTCTATGAAGTGACCTGCAAGTGCGGCGAGGTCATTGACTTTGACGAAGAGACTCTGGAGCACGGCAGCCTCACCTGCCCCAACTGCGGCGAAGTTCTGGAATTCTCTACGGAGGACGTAGAAGAATGATGTATCTGTCCGGGGCGCGGCATAGTCGCGCCCCGGAAGACAGGCTCCAGAAAATGACAGATTTTCCAGTTGACAAGGAGCTGGATATGTGGTAGAATGTTGAGGTCTCTGATACGGAGAGATGTCCGAGCGGTTTAAGGAGCTGGTCTTGAAAACCAGTGACTCAGCAATGAGCCGTGGGTTCGAATCCCACTCTCTCCGCCACATTTTTCCGCCCAATTGCATAACCTTTGATTCGGAGTGATACCCAAGAGGCCGAAGGGGCTCCCCTGCTAAGGGAGTAGGCGTGTAAAAAGCGCGCGAGAGTTCAAATCTCTCTCACTCCGCCAGAATGTGTTGCTGAAAAAGATGCGCAGCAAAAACGTCGCACAAAAGTGCGACGTTTTTGCTGTTGTGCGCCCGGCATGGGCAAAATCTAAAGGGTGAAAGTCCCGAGCCCGCCCGGTAGAGGGAAGGGCATAGCTGAACACCAAGGGTGTCCATCGCGAGGAGGAATCTGAAGGAAGGTGTAGGCAAACCTCCGGACTGATGAACAGAAATTACATATAAGGCCGTAAACAAGGATAAGGCTGCAATGCAAGTCGAAGTCCAAAAACTACCCGGAATTGCTTTACGGTACATGTGGCAGATAGATGCATGTAACGATTAATCTTTGAAAAAGCTACCTGGTACAGATAATGACCGCCAAAATAGCAGCCCTTTTTCATGCACCCCATTCCCAGCCAGTTTCACCGGCACCCACTTCAAAATGATATTTCACAATGCCCAGGTCGATCTTTGCGTAAAAGCCCATGCCCGCTTTGACCGACACCTGGTTGTCCTTCAGGGTAAACATGAATTTTTGCTGATTCATGGCTGTGGGTGCCAGCAGAGCCGCTTCAATTCCTTTCTCAAACCAGTTGGGAACATCGCCTTCAACCTGTGCCACATCCCCGAATGCTTTCGATTTGTGTGGAGCTCCCTGGGTCAGCCCATATCCGATTGCGATCACGATACAGAGCTTTTCACCGCTTCGCACTTCAAAGGCCGTTCTGATCTTGCTGTAGGTCATGGCCACCCAGCAGGTGTTGAGTCCCAGTTGCTGGGCCAGCAGCACCAGCCGCTCTCCGTAGTAGCCGCAGGTCTCGTCCAGGGTGGGACCTTTCTTTCCAATCATTGCGATATAGTCCGTAGCACCGCTGAATTTTCCATAGTGGGCCATAAAGCCATCAAAGGCCTTCGGCTCGTTTGTGACAAGCTGGATATGTAATCCGCTCTCCTGATTGCAGGCGTCAATCTCTTTTTGCAGGGCGGAGATCACCGCTTCATCAAGAGGCTGGTCCGTATACTGCCGGACGCTGTGACGGCCTTTCATTGCTTCTGTAAGATTCATCTTGATACCTCCGTTAGATAATGTAGTTGACTGTAATCATGACAATGCTCAAAGCCAGCAGGCCAAAACCGAGCATCCGGTTCATGACCTTTGCCGAAGCCTTATTGGCAAATTTCGCTGTAGCCATGGCAAAAAGCAAGGTTGAGAGTATACACATCACCAGGATTGACCAATCGGTAATTTCGCCGCCAATGGCGAAATGGGAAAGCGCCCCGGTCAGCGCTGTAAAAGTCATGATAAACACGCTGGTTCCCACGGCAGTTTTGATCTCATATCCAAGTACGACAACCAACACAAGAAGCATCATCATTCCGCCGCCGGCGCCCACAATGCCGCAGATGAGTCCCACGATCATACCGCAGACAACAGACTGGATGGCCGCTTTCTTTTTACTCCTGTTTCTGTTGCTTTCTTTGGCTTCCATGACGGGCCGGAAAATAAATTTCAAGCCCATCAGCAGCGTCATGAACATGGAGAAACCACCCATGGTTGCCTGCGGAAGAAAAGAGGCCAGATAGCTGCCCACAAGGGTGAAAATCAATACGGATACCAGCATGACTAATCCATTCTTCACATCGATGTTTTTATTCTTCTTATAGGTGTGGGCGGAAGCGGCAGAAGCCAGGACATCGGATGCCAGCGCAATACCAACGGCTTCATAGGGCTTCACCTGTAAGAAAGTGACGAGCATAGGCGCAATGACAGCGGCAGCGGACATACCTGCCAAACCGGTTCCAAATCCTGCTCCAGCGCCTGCAATTAAACAAATAATGACTTTCTGTAGCACGATGAATTCTATATCTCCTTTATATTTCTACCGTCTGTTCTTGAATTATTATGCCATGATTGGCTGCTACCAACAGACACCGTTCATCCGCAGCGCAGTCGTAGACCCATTCCAGAGACTTTTGGGCCAGCCCAGTATCCACTGTGAAGCCGGGGATCATTTTTTCCTGTATGGATTTCTGCGTATAGACCGTATCTCCGGCCAGGATCACATATTTCCCGCCGCTGCTAATTTTTGCACTGAACAGTCCGTGGCTGTGTCCCGGTGTGTTGACAAGGACAACACTTCCATCACCAAATACATCGTAGGATCTTCCCACAGGCCCAATCCCTGTCTGCTCATATACAAACGGTTCTATATTGGTAAAGTCCCAAGTGCTTTTCACATAGCGGAAAAAGTATTTTTCTGTCCGCAATTTCCTCTTTTGCCGCCATAATTTGCTTCGCATCCTTTACAAGCCGCAACCCGCCGGCGTGGTCAAAGTCCATATGGCTGAAAAAGAGATAGTCAATTTCAGACGGAGCTATGCCGAGCTGCTTTAACTTGCAATCTACACTTTCATCCTGCTTGATAACCGGTCTGCTGATGCTATTCAGGAAATAATTTGACCTTTCGGTTGCATACTTTGAGTCCCAGCCAGTATCAATCAAGACCTTTCCCATTGGATGTTCAATCAGGTAGCAGGACACCGGAAGTTCCAGTTTCTTGCTCTTACCGCGCAGGAAGCCAGTCACAGCCAGCGGATTTTCCTCTCGATGGGGAATTGCCTGATCGACAATCACGCTTCCTGTATGAAAATGTGTATCCTTATCATTTTATACCACTCCGATCCGGCAGCCGTTCCATAATGCTTCTCGCATGTTCGAGCATTTGTATCAGTCTGTTCATCGCCTCAAAGTTTGCATCAAAGTAGTAATAATTCTTCGTGCCTTCACGCCGCATTTTCAAGATACCGGCTTCCTTCAGGATCTGGATATGATGAGACACGGCAGGGCGGGAAAGATTTGTTTTTTCTGTGATTGCACCAACGCGGGTACCGCCGCAATGTTCCATCCGCATCATTTCCAGCATGAGGTGCTGGCGGTTCTCATCCCCAAGGGCCAATAGTATCTTCTGGCAGCTTTCAAATTCTTCTGCCAGACGGTTGATTTCCTCTCTGTGCTCCGACATAGGTTCGCCCTCCTCCGTTCGTTCACGTAAACCATTATACCATACTTTTTGAAAAAAGTGTGAATGGTAAAGAAAATCGAGACAATTGAATTTTCCCTTGACTTACGTCCGATTTCACACTACACTATCCAAGTCCGATTTTGTGCTGTTTCGACTTGTATTTGCCAAATGCACAATAGAGATATGGAAGGAGAACAAATCGCATGTCAGAGGTAATTGCCCGCCGCCAGTTTTCGCCGGGCTATATTGGGTTTGATATTGCTTTTTTGCTGGTTTTTGCGGGACTGCTGCTGTGGCGAAAAAAGTATATGACTGTCTTGATCGGGGTTCTTTTTGGATTCGTCTACATGGCGGTGGACTACGGCATTTTTCATTTGCTCACCCATTCCCGGACAATCTCTGAGGGTTACAGCCTGTTTTGGGTTCTTCTGTGGATGTCCATGAGCTACGGGTTCACCAATTTCGCATGGATCTGGCTGTGGCTGAGTAAGGACCGGCGTTTGTTTGAGTGGTCGCTTCTGATCCTGTCGTGGTGGTTCTGCTGCCCGCTGCTGGCCGGAACCTTCGCCCCCAGTGAAAATCCCATTGTGATTCAGCGCACAACCGGCGCTTATCATGGCTGGATGGCACTGATCCTGTTTATAGGCTACCTAGCTTTAATCATCTACAACCTTTGGCAGAAAGAGCCCAAAAAGCGGGTAAATATCCCATGGCTGCTGGCCATCGGCATTTTGGTTCAATTCGGCTGGGAGTGTGGGCTTCTGATCGGCGGCATTCGCAGCGCGGGCTTTGCCACTGTGGAAGAGAAGCTGCTCCCGCTGATTGTAAACTCGCTGCTGGAAACCAATCTGGGGATGCCGTACATTTTTGCAATTTTCATTGCCTATTCCCGCCGATTTACAGAGCAGCTATCTAGGCGGAAGCAACCGCTTGCTTTCACAGAGCGCATCAAAGAGTGGAACGAGCAGCACGTCCGCGATGTGGCTTCTTGTTGACCTCCAAATAATTGCGCACCTCAAAGGGCTATCATGAAGGGATTCATGATAGCGGAGATGGGCGCGTTGCAAAATACGGCAAAATGAAGTAATAGCGCGAGGAGAAAAATAAGAAACAAATCGGTCAACTCCGAAAAAGGGGTTGGCCGATTTGCCTTATCTGCCACCCGGCGCATGTTGTAGGATTTACAATGCGCTTGTCCTGAGAGGCAGGGAAAAATTCTTGACTTTTTCCGGGAACAGGTGATATAATCATACTGCTGCGTAGCGGAATGCGTAAGTCCAGGCCATGGACTTGCGCATTTTTTTCGCGCAATTTGGTTTATCGGAGGCAAAAAATGAAACAAGAGCAGAACAAAATGGGCACGAAGCCAGTCAAGGTCCTTCTTCTCACCATGGGACTGCCCATGATTCTATCCATGGTAGTTCAGGCCTTTTACAACATTGTGGACAGCTATTTTGTCAGCGCCATCGGAGAGGGAGCGGACGAGGCGGTGCATGCCCTGACCCTGGCCTTTCCCATCCAGATGCTGATGGTTGCAGTGGGGGTGGGAACTGGAATTGGCGTCAGCGCCTGGATCTCCCAATATCTTGGTATGAACAACCGGGAAAGGGCCAGCCGGCTGGCAGGCAACGCGATTTTTTTGGGTGTCTGCACCTACGGCCTCTTTCTCCTCTTCGGTCTGTTCCTAGCGCAGGCCTATTTGCGCACACAGACAGGGGAGCCCTTGGTCTTGGAGCTGGCGGGGCAATACCTCTCCATTGTCTGCATCTGGTCTCTGGGCTGCAACCTGTTTATGACCTATGAAAAGCTGCTGCAGGCCACAGGCAAAGGGCACTTTTCCACCATTGCCCAGCTGGCGGGAGCAGTGGCCAATATCATTCTGGACCCCATTTTGATTTTTGGCTACTGGGGACTGCCGGCCATGGGCGTGGCTGGTGCGGCCTGGGCGACGGTGATTGGGCAGCTGCTGTCCCTGGTTCTGGGGATGGTGTTTCATCACGGCTGGAACCGGGAGCTGCCGTTTCATTGGAAGGATCTGCTGCCGGAGGCCGGACTCATTCGGGAAATTTACCAAATAGGCTTGCCGGCCATTGTGATGCAGGCGCTGATGTCTTTTATGACATATGGGGTTAATATTATTCTCGGACAGGTGAGCAGCGATGCGGTGACGGCCTATGGTCTGTATTATAAAATTCAGCAATTTGCCTTTTTTGCCGCATTCGGGTTAAACAATGCCATCCTCCCCCTGGTGGCGTATAACTATGGCTTGGGGGCCCCGGAGCGGGTCAGGGACGGCGTGGTTTATGGCACGGCGTATACCGTTGCCATGATGGCGTTGTGCGCCGCCGTCCTCTGGGGATTTGCCGGTCCCATTGCCGGGGTATTTCAGGTCTCAGAAGAGGTTCGGATGCTGTGTACCCGGGCGCTGCAGGTGATACCGCTGGGGTATCTGTTCGCTGGCGCCAATATTTCCTTCCAGGGGATATTTCAGGCCTTGGGAAAGGGTGGGTACTCCTTGCTGGTGTCCCTTTTGCGCCTGGTGGTGGTGGCGCTGCCCCTGTGCTGGCTTTTCACCTGCTTGCCTGCCCCGGAACGTACCGTTTGGTTTGCCTTTCCTCTGGCGGAGGCGGTGGGCCTGATTGCTGCGGCGCTGCTTTTGAGAACGTGCTACAGGGAAAAGGTGCTCCCCCTGAAATCCGGGAGGGCATAGGGCGCTCAGTACAGGGGCAGCTCCCCTGTGAGCGGGTCCACCTGCTCCGGAGGAAGGGGCTCCAGGGCCAGGCAGGTGAAGGTGGGCTGACCGTGGAATTCGGTCATGCCGGCGTCGCAAATCAGGGCGGAGAGGATGCCCGCCTCCTTGGCCCGCCGGTCCAGGTCCAGCAGAGCCTCTTCGGAGTCCACATAGACGCAGACCTTGGCGGTTCCGTGCTGGAACCAATCGCTCAGGGGGGTGGCGGGGCGGTCCGACGGCCGCAGGCAGAGGCCATCCCCCTGGGTATACACCTGCCCCAGACGGTTTTCCCGCTCCAGTGCCATAAGCACCGCGGTGACACAGGCATGCCCGGCCTGGGCGGCGATTTTTCCCTTGCGCATGTGCAGATCCCGGCGCATGACGATCATTTGCTTTGCAGTGTACATAAAATTCCTCCAGTGGACTGGATCCTGCCCTCAGGCCGGGGCGCTTGGGGACGCAAGATTGCTGAGAGCAGTTGACAGTGGCTTGATTGCCCGGTATGATGATACCAGAAATTGGGGAGCCCTTGGCTTATGAAAATTGAGCAGAAAGGGTCTGGGAAAGGAGCTACAAATGTGAAGATGACTTACTATTGCACCACGTATTCATCCCCCCTGGGCCCTGTGACCCTGGCGTCAGACGGGGAGGCCCTTGTGGGGCTGTGGCTGCAGGGACAGAAATCCGTTTCTGACGCCGCCTCCACAGAGCTGGAGCAACGGGACAGCCTGCCTGTTTTTCAGGAGGGAAAGGATTGGCTGGAGGCATACTTCGCAGGGGAAAGGCCGGATGCGTCTCAACTGGCCCTGGCGCCTGCCGGCAGTCCCTTTCGCCAGGCGGTGTGGCGGATGCTCCGGGAGATTCCCTATGGTGCAACTACCACCTACGGCGAAATCGCCCGAAAAATGGCGGCGCTCACGGGTAAGCCGGGGATGGCTGCCCAGGCGGTGGGCGGGGCTGTGGGGCACAATCCCATTTCCCTGATCATTCCCTGCCACCGGGTGATCGGCGCAGGGGGCAGCCTCACGGGCTATGCCGGGGGCCTGGCTCAGAAGGTCTGGCTTCTGCGGCATGAGGGGGTAGACCTGGGGGGAATGACATGGCCTGGTGTGGGGCCGGTCAAATGAGCCCGAAGTGGCGCAGACCTTGCTGAATGCCGTTCTCTAAGACGGTTCCTGTGGTGTAAACAGCTGCCTGCTGAACGGCCAGAGGGCTTCCGCCCATGGCGATGGGGGTGGCGACGCATTGGAACATGGGCAGGTCGTTGGCACTGTCTCCAAAGGCAAAGGCGGCCTCCCGGGAGAGGTGGTAATGATCCAGGATGCGATGGATTCCTGTGGATTTGCTGTTGCCCAGAAGCACGGCCTCTGTCATCCCGCCGCCTCGGTCAATGAGCGTAAAATCCCGGCCCGCTTCCGCCTGGAAGCGGGTCATATCTGCCTGCCCCAGATCAAAGACGACAAGCTTTTCAAAGGTAAAATCCGGCCTGTCCGGGTCCAGGGTCACGGGAATTCCTTTTGCAGCCATACGCTGGGCCTCCAGCTTCACCTGCGGCCCCTGGGGCCGAGTTCCGTCCAGAATCATGCAGCCGTTGGCCTCAAAGAGGGGATCCAAATTGCAGGCCCGGACCAGCTCCCGCATCCGGCGGCACAGGGCGGGGTCTGGCAGAACCTGGTGCAGGGTCCGGTTCCCCGCCCGTACCTCCATGCCGCATCCACAGACACAGCCGTCCCATGTCCCTTGCAGCACCCGGGGGTCTATGTGGCTATAGGGCCGGCCGGTGTTTAAAATGGCCAGGTGCCCTTGCCGCCGCAGGGCAGCTACGGCTTCCAAGGCGCTTTCTGGCAGAGTTTGGGTGGCATCGTCAATCAAGGTGCCGTCAATATCAAAAAATACAATCTTTTTCATAGCTAACTTGTTCCTATTGGTTTCACATTCTGGCAATGGCTGTCCGGCGCCTGCATGGCGCCCACCGGGCAGAATTTCTGGCAGCAGAGCAGCTCAAAGGGCTGTAATCATGTGCATCATGCGTGCTATCTATTATACTACGATTTTCCTGCTGCGGCAAGGCCTCTTGCCGGTCATATTGCGGCAAACCCGTGCGCCGGTGCTTTTCCCAAACCCTGGAAAGGCTGCCATCCTTCCGTCGATGCGTCTGGGTAGCCACGCCCGATACCCCCTGGGTAATTTCTTAACAAAAGCGTGGCAAATTGGCTCCATAAGACGACCCCATGTCGCCCAGGATGGGAGGCGGCATGGGGCAATGGATGGTTGATTACGGGGTAGGCGGCTGGGGCTGGGCCGCGGTGGTGAGGATGGGGAGGTTGGCGTTGTAGATCTGCGGGAATTGGCTCAGGGGCAGGGGGCTGACGCCCCGGCCCACCTCAATGGTATAGCCCGGCCGGCGGTATTGCTGGATGAACCAATCTTTGAACCCGGCAAAAGCGGAGTTGTACGGAGTTTCCTCCAGGGAATAGCCACTGAGAGCTGCAAACTTTTCTCCCAACTCCCGGGCGCCGGGCACATAGATGTCCTGGAATTGCCAGTAAATGACCTCGCCCTGGCTGTGATAGGCCAAGACCAGGGCCGGGTTCAGGGTCTGAGTGTACCGGGCCAGAGCCTGGGTTTCCCGCTGATCCAGAGGGGCCCGGCCTACGTAATCCCGAGGGCCGGGACGGGTGAAGCCCTGCTCGAACTTGATCTCCCGGGCAGTTTCCCACCCTGCCGGGTAATTCAGATTCAGGTCAATCCCCAGGAGATTTGCTTTCCAGCCGTTGGGGAAGGGAATGCTGGGGTAATAGGAAGCCAAGCTCCGGGCAAAGGCGTAGTCTCCGCTGTCTGCCGGCAGAGCGCCGGTGACCAGATCCACGCCATCGGGGTCCACCATGGGGACCATATGGATGGTAGCCACCTCCAGCAGTTCCCTTCCGGGATAACCGCCGATGACGGCGCCAGCTATGGCGGCCTTGGCCAGGTCCTCGGCAAAGGCCAGCAGCAGCGTGGCGGTGATCCACTCATTGGCATGGTGGGCGGCTGTGTACAGGACGCGCCGCTGCCCTGAGCCCATGGTGAGCGCCTCCACAGGCCGCCCAAAGGCAGTGGTCGTGAGGGCTTCCATCCGGCAGAGCCCGGGATACCGGCCCACCAGGCCGCGGATACACAGGCTGCACAGGTTCGAGGTCATGGGCACATCGGTTGGGACCACAGGGAAGCCCAGGGGCACCCGCATGGGGGCGCCCACAGGCAGCCGCTCCGGGTCCAGGGAGGGGTTGGCAGTGGCAATGGCCTGGGAGGTGGTGCCATAACGGGCAGCCAGCTCCCAGTAGGTATCTCCGGGCTGAATCCGGATGGTGCGGAAACCCAGTAGATACGGCTCCAGGGCCAGCTGGGTCTCCGGATCGGCCTCGCCGGTTTGGGGCAGCCCCTGGAGGGCCTGAAATTCTGCCAGGGTGTTGACCCCGGCGCGGCGCAGAGCCAGTGCAATTAATTCATTCATAGAAATCGCCTCCGGCTATTCTATGCGCATAAAGAACCATAGGTGCTGGGGAAGTGGGAAAATTGTCCAACAAATTTCGTTATAAACCTGGGAATTTGTGAAAAACGGGACTTTACAGCCGGAAACGGATCTTGTATAATAATGCTGTCTGGGGCCTATACTCCAAACTATGTGGAATGCGCCGCTTTGGCGGCGAGATTGAAATGGAGGAAAATAACCATGTCTATCAAAGTTGGTATTAACGGCTTTGGCCGGATCGGCCGTATGGTCTTCCGTGCCAGCATCAACCATCCCGAAATTGAGATCGTGGGCATCAATGATCTGTGCCCCGCTGACTATCTGGCCTATATGCTGAAGTATGACACCATGCACGGCCAGTTCCAGGGCACTGTGGAGTCCACCGAGAATTCCATCATTGTCAATGGCCATGAGATTCCCATTTCTGCCGAGCGGAACCCCGCCGACCTGCCCTGGGGCAAGCTGGGTGCAGAGTATGTGGTGGAGTCCACCGGCCTGTTCCTGACCCAGGAGAAGGCTGCCGGTCACCTGGCTGCCGGCGCCAAGAAGGTTGTCATGTCCGCCCCCTCCAAGGACGCTACCCCCATGTTTGTCTGTGGCGTCAACCTGGATAAGTACACCACCGACATGAACTTCGTGTCCAACGCTTCCTGCACCACCAACTGCCTGGCTCCCATCGCCAAGGTTTTGAACGATAAGTTCGGCATTACCGATGGCCTGATGACCACGGTTCACTCCACCACCGCTACCCAGAAGACCGTAGACGGCCCGTCCCTGAAGGACTGGAGAGGCGGCCGCGCCGCTGCCGGCAACATCATTCCCTCCTCCACCGGCGCTGCCAAGGCTGTGGGCAAGGTCATTCCCGAGCTGAACGGCAAGCTGACTGGTATGTCCATGCGGGTTCCCACCCTGGATGTGTCTGTGGTGGACCTCACTGTGAACCTGGCCAAGCCCGCCACCTACGAGGAGATCTGCGCTGCCATGAAGGAAGCGGCTGAAGGCGAGCTGAAGGGCGTTCTGGGATACACCGACGAGGCTGTGGTTTCCTCTGACTTCCTGGGCGATACCCGTACCTCCATCTTCGACGCCAAAGCTGGCATTGCCCTCACCGACACCTTCGTAAAGGTTGTGTCCTGGTACGACAACGAGGTCGGCTATTCCAACAAGGTGCTGGAGCTGATCAAGCACATGTACTCTGTGGATCACGCAGAATAATTCCCCCATGTGACATCGTAAAGGGGCCTGTTGCAAAATGCGTTTTTTGCAACAGGCCCCTTTTCAAAGTGGAAGATAGCGGGAGAAAACACGAAAAGTTGTGTTTTTTCCCGCTAATATATTAGGAATAGTTTTATAAAAAGCTATTTTGGAACAGGCCCCTTGCGTCCACGTATAGATGTTTTGCCTGGAGGTTTCGCTGTCAGGGGCAGTGAAGTCGCTCCTCTTACCGTTGACAGCAGAGCTGGGCGGGGTGACACAGACGCTTTTGAAGCAGGTGTGGCGTACGGCCTGTGGTCCTGATGTGGAAGGTTACAAGAGCTGAATATTGGGGCGACAACCCTTTTTGACTGTCTGCGTGATTTTTTAAAATAATTACGAAAACCATATTGACAGTCGCGCGACCGTGTGATACAATCTAGACATCTCGAGAGACAGAGGAGTGATTCAAATGAACTGGATTCTGCCCGGCACGGTTCTGGAGGTAGATGGGTCCCGGCCGGAGGCAGCCGATGAGCTGTTTTCCTCCCTGTTCGTCACCGGCGGCCTGGTTCTGTCCCAGGTGTGTCAGATCACCGGTCTGGAGCCCTACGCGGTCCAGAACTGGGTGAAGCGAGGGTTTTTAGCCCCGCCGGTGAAGAAAAAGTACAACCGCCGCCAGCTCAGCCGCATCATCATCATCAACATGCTGAAAACCGCCCTTCCCATGGAATCCATCTGCCGGATTCTGTCCTACGTCAACGGCCAATTGGACGATGAAAGCGACGACATCATCGACGATAGCGTGATGTACCTCATTTTTCTCCGCCTGGCCGCTGCCAACCGGGACACCTGGCCTCCCCGGGGACTGCAGGAGACCCTGGACGCTGTGCTGTCTGGTTACCAGGAGCCCTGCCCCGGGGCCCGGCACCGGGTGGCAGACGCCCTGGAGGTGATGCTCACGGCCTGGTTCTCTTCCCAGCTGCAGAAGCAGGCGGCGGAGCAAATGCAGCAGCTGGGCATTTAATCCAGCAGCACATTCATTTTAAAAAAAGGAGATATGCACATGGAAAACGGAACCTATCACTGGACGCCCGATGGCGGAGATGGGAAAAAATCCCGCCCCAAGAGGCCCAGCGGAAAGCAAGTTGGTAAGTTTCTCATTGCCGCAGTGGCCGTGATCCTGGTCCTTGTGACAGCCAGCACCTGTTGGTACACCGTAGACGACAAGCACCAGGCTGTGGTGACCACCTTCGGCAAGGTCACCGACGTCACCGGTGCAGGCGTTCACTTTAAGCTTCCCTTCGGCATTCAGAAGGCCCAGAAGGTAGCGGTCAATGTGTACCAGAAGATTGAGCTGGGCTATCGCACCGATGACAGCACCCCGGAGGGCTACGAGGTGGTGGACGATGAGGGCAAGATGATCACTGGCGACTACAACATCGTCAACGTGGATTTCTTTGTGGAGTACAAGGTTTCCAACCCGGAACGGTACCTCTACGGCTCCTACTCCCCGGAAGAGGTTCTGCGAAACCTGATTCAAAGCCAGATCCGCAATGTGGTGGGCTCCACTCAGGTAGACGCTGTCCTCACCGACGGCAAGGAGGCCATTCAGATGCAGGTGAAATCCCTGGTTACGGAGGTGCTCCAGGAGTATGACATTGGCCTCACCCTGGTGGATGTAAAAATCCAGGACGCCGAGCCCCCTACCCAGGAGGTCATTGAGGCCTTCAAGGCGGTGGAGACCGCCAAGCAGCAGGCCGAGACTGTGGTCAACCAGGCCAAGGCCTACCAAAACGCCCAGATTCCCAAGGCTGAGGGCCAGGCGGACCAGTTGATTCAGAATGCCGAGTATCTGAAGCAGGCCCGGATCAACGAGGCTACAGAGCAGGTGGCCATGTTCCAGGCCATGTATCAGGAATACCAGCGAAACCCGGAAATCACCCGCTCCCGGATGTACTATGAGGCCATTTCCCAGGTGCTGCCCGGCGTGAAGCTGTACATCAACACGACAAACGCCGATGGGGTGGATATGGTCCTGCCCCTGGAGAGCTTTGTAGACGCCGGCGAACCGGCCACGGAACCCACAACCCCACCGACAGAGGGAGGAGACTGATCAGATGAAAAAGAAAATCATTCTTGGCGTCCTGGCACTGCTGGCTCTGGTGTGCCTGCTGAGCTCGGTCTACACCGTAGAGGAAAACCAGTATGCCTGCACTGTCCGCTTCTCCAAAATCATCCACACCACCCAAACGCCAGGGTTGCACTTCAAGGTGCCCTTTCTGGACAGCGTGAAGTATTTCCCCAAGGCCATGATGCTCTACGACATTCCGCCCTCTGAGGTGCTCACCTCCGACAAGCAGAACATGACCGTGGACAATTACATCCTTTGGCGGGTCTCCGATCCCCTCCTGTTCTACCAGTCCCTGGGCTCTACGGTGGTGGCGGAGGAGCGGCTCAACGCCCTGACCTACAACACCTTAAAAACAGTGATGGGCACCCTCTCCCAGGCGGACATCATCAACATGGACGACGCTTCCGAGCGCAACGAGATTTATGCGGGCATTGCCTCCAGTGTAAACGCCTTGGCGCAAAATTATGGCATTGAAGTCGTAGACGTGAAGATCAAACGGTTCGACTTACCGGAGGCCAATGAAAATGCCGTCTACGCCCGGATGATCTCAGAGCGGAACCAGATTGCAGAGAAGTATACCGCCGACGGAAACTACGACGCCTCCATCATTCGCAACGATGTGGATAAGCAGGTGAACATCATCGTCTCCAATGCCAAGGCGGAGGCCGCCAAGCTGGAGGCGGAGGGCGAGGCTGAGTACATGCGGATGCTGGCGGAGGCCTATGATACGCCGGATAAGAAAGAATTCTATGAGTTCACGCTGGCTCTGGACGCCCTGAAGCAGTCCCTGGATGGGGGGGAGAAGACCATCATCCTGGGAGAGAACTCGCCCCTGGCGCAAATCCTCCTGAATCCCTAAAACCGAATGAGCGGTTTGCTGATTGCACGAACGGTTTGAGCTGCCGTGAAATGTGGAGATTTGTTCCGGATTTTCCAGAAAATCCGGAACATTCTCGAAAAAATAAGATGAAATTTGCTGTAGCCTATTGACCTTTTACTGCAAACCTGCTATGCTGTTCATAAGATATGAGGAAAGGAAGATGTGTACATGGAAATTGCAATTTGGCTGGGACTTCTGGTCCTCTTTGGCATCCTGGAAGCTGCCACGGTGGCGCTGGTCTCCCTGTGGTTTATGGCTGGCTCCCTGGCCGCCCTGATTGCCGCTCTGTGTGGTGCAGGCTTGCCGGTGCAGGTTGGTGTGTTCCTGGTGGTGTCGGCCCTGCTTTTGGCCTGCCTCAGGCCCTTGGTGCGCCGGTATGTGACGCCGCGGATCACGGCCACCAATGCAGACAGTGTCATCGGCAAGGTCGCCGTGGTCACCGAGGCTGTGGACAACATCGCGGCCCAGGGCGCCGTGAAGGTGGGAGGCGTGGTCTGGACAGCCCGCAGCTCCACAGAGCGGCCCATCCCCGCAGGCACTCAGGTTCGGGTGGATCGGATCGAAGGTGTCAAGCTTTTTGTCACCCCGGCGGAGGTTCCCGCCATGCAAACGTCAATATAAAAATTGGAGGTAACAAATATGGAATGGATTTGGATTGCAGCCATTATTGTGATCGCCCTGATCGTTGTGATTCGCAACATCCGGGTGGTGCAGCAGTCCCAGGCTTATGTCATTGAGCGTCTGGGCGCCTTCTCCGCCGTGTGGGGTGTAGGCATTCACATCAAGATTCCCTTCTTGGAGCGGGTGGCCAAACGGGTCAGCCTGAAGGAGCAGGTTCTGGATTATCCCCCCCAGCCCGTTATCACCAAGGACAACGTCACCATGCAGATTGACACCGTGGTTTATTTCCAGATTACGGACCCCAAGCTGTACGCCTACGGTGTGGAGCAGCCTATGATGGCGATGGAAACCCTCACCGCCACCACCCTGCGTAACATCATCGGCGACCTGGAGCTGGACCAGACCCTCACCAGCCGGGACGTGATCAACACCAAGATGCGGGCCATTTTGGATGAGGCCACGGACCCCTGGGGCATCAAGGTCAACCGGGTGGAGCTGAAAAACATTCTGCCTCCTGCTGACATTCAGAGCTCCATGGAGAAGCAGATGAAGGCGGAGCGGGACCGCCGCCAAGCCATTCTCCAGGCTGAGGGCACCAAGAAGTCCGCGATTCTCATTGCTGAAGGTGAGAAAGAATCCGCCATTTTGCGGGCCGACGCTGAGAAGCAAGCTGCCATTCTGAAGGCCGAAGCTGAGAAGCAGGCCGCCATCTTGCGGGCCGATGGCGAGGCCCAGGCGATTCTGGCTGTGCAGAAGGCTCTGGCTGACTCCCTGGCCATGCTGAACCGGACCGCTCCCAACGACCAGGTCATCAAGCTGAAGGCTCTGGAGGCTATGCAGAAGGTGGCCGACGGCAAGGCCACCAAGATCATCATCCCCAGCGAGATCCAGGGCCTGGCCGGCCTGGCAGAGGGACTGGTGGAATCTGTTAAAGAGGTAAAATAATTCCTTGACGGGCCCGTCCCCCGGGGAAGGCAGGGCGCTCCCCTGCCGGAGCGTCTAAGGCGGCGCTGCAGTGGACGGCCTTGGCTGTGGGGCTGCCGGAGGGCTTGCTCCCGTGAAAATTTTGGCCGGAAGTGGAGAAAACGCTCCATTTCCGGCCATTTTCACACAGGATATATGACTTTTTTCTTTGCGCTGGGAAATTTTTCAGAAATAGCCCTTGTAGACCTGCTGAATTCGTAGTATAATAAACTTTATGAAACGGGGCAGGCCCCGTCCCCGGAAGTACATGACATGGAGGATCCTGAAATGTTTAATGCGATGATTGAAGTCCTGAAAGCGAATCCCCGGAAAATTGTCTTTACCGAAGGCCCCGATCCCCGAATTCTGGAGGCCACGGACCGGCTGAAAAAAGGCGGCTTCCTGACCCCGATTCTCATTGGTGAGGTGGAGGCGGTCAAGGCTGCTGCCGCCGCCGGGAACTTTGACGTGGAAGGCGTCGAGATCATCGACCCTGCTACTTACCCTGAGATGGACGCCATGGTGGAGAAGATGGTTGCCCTCCGCAAGGGCAAGATGACCGCTGAGGATTGCCGGAAAGCGCTGTCCAAGGGCAATTACTTTGGCACCATGCTGGTGAAGATGGGTTACGCCGATGCCCTGCTGGGCGGCGCCACATACTCCACTGCTGATACCGTCCGCCCGGCTTTGCAGCTGGTGAAGACCAAGGCTGGGGCTCACCTGGTGTCCTCCTGCTTCATCCTGGTCCGGGGCGAGGAAAAGCTGGCCATGGGCGACTGCGCCATCAACATTGACTACCAGGACACCGTGGACAAAGACGGCAACGTGGTGGTCTCCGCCGCCCAGAAGCTGGCGGAGGTGGCTGTGGAGACGGCCCGCACCGCCAAGGTCTTTGGCATCGATCCCAAGGTGGCCGTCCTCAGCTTCTCCACCAAGGGCTCCGGCAAGGGCGGCACTGTGCAGCTGAGCCACGATGCTACGGTGGAGGCCCAGAAGCTGGCTCCCGAGCTGGCCATTGACGGCGAATTGCAGTTTGACGCCGCTGTGTCCCCTGTGGTGGCCGCCACCAAGTGCAAGGGTTCTCCGGTAGCTGGGCAGGCCAACACCTTTATCTTCCCCTGCATTGAGGCCGGCAACATCGGCTACAAGATCGCCCAGCGCCTGGGCGGCTACGAAGCCTACGGCCCCATTCTCCAGGGCCTGAATGCCCCCATCAACGACCTGAGCCGGGGATGCAACGCCGATGAGGTCTACAAAATGGCCATCATCACTGCTGCACTGGCATAACCACACGACCTTCCGGGCCGCCGCGGGACTCCTTGTGCCCTGCGGCGGCCTTTCAGACCTATTGAGGTGAGAGACATTGACAGACCTATCCAAAATCCGTAATTTTTCCATTGTGGCCCACATCGACCACGGCAAGTCCACTCTGGCAGACCGGCTGCTGGAGGAGTGTAACGCCATTGACCGCCGGGAGATGGAGGACCAGATTCTGGACTCTATGGACTTAGAGCGGGAGCGGGGCATTACCATCAAGGCCCGGGCGGTGCGTTTGCAGTATACAGCTGACAATGGGGAGACTTATGACCTGAATCTGATTGACACCCCAGGCCATGTGGACTTCAACTATGAGGTCTCCCGTTCCCTGGCTGCCTGCGAGGGTGCGGTGCTGGTGGTGGACGCCTCCCAGGGCGTGGAGGCCCAGACCCTGGCCAACACCTACCTGGCCATTGACGCCGGCCTGGAGGTTCTGCCGGTGATCAATAAAATTGATCTGCCTGCTGCCCGGCCTGCCGAGGTGAAAGCGGAGATTGAGGACATCATTGGCGTCCCGGCGGAGGATGCGCCGGAGATTTCCGCAAAAAACGGGATCAACATCCACGCCGTTCTGGAGCGGATTGTTTCCGACATCCCTGCCCCCACCGGCGACCGGTCCGCACCCCTCCAGGCACTGATTTTTGACAGCCAGTACGACGCCTATCGGGGCGTCATCGTCTACCTCCGGGTGAAGGAGGGGACCATCCGGCCCGGCATGGATGTGAAGATGATGGCCACTGGGGCGGTGTACAAGGTGGTGGAGGTGGGGGCGATGCATCCCCTGGGCTTGCGCCCCACCCAGGAGCTGGGAGCCGGGGAGGTAGGCTACCTTACGGCTTCCATTAAGACCGTCTCCGACACCCGGGTGGGCGACACGGTCACAGAGGCCGCCCGACCTGCCGGGGAGGCACTGCCCGGCTACCGGGCGGTGCAGCCCATGGTGTTTTCCGGCGTGTACCCTGCCGATGGCTCCAAGTACCAGGATCTGAGGGAAGCTCTGGAAAAGCTGAAGTTGAACGATGCCTCCATGACCTATGAGCCGGAGAGCTCCATTGCTCTGGGCTTTGGCTTCCGCTGCGGCTTTTTGGGCCTGCTGCACATGGAGATCATCCAGGAGCGACTGGAGCGGGAGTACAATCTGGATCTCATCACCACCGCCCCCAACGTGGTTTACCGGATCACCAAAACCGACGGCTCGGTGGTCATGGTGGACAACCCCCTCAACTATCCGGACCCGGCGGAAATTGAGCTGGCGGAGGAGCCATATGTGAAGGCCAGCCTCATGGCCCCCCAGGAATATGTGGGTAACATCATGGACCTGTGTACCGCCCGGCGGGGAGAGTTCCAAGACATGGTGTATCTGGACAGCACCCGGGTGGAGCTGCACTATGAGATGCCCCTAAACGAAATTATCTATGACTTCTTCGACGCTTTAAAGTCCAGAACCCGGGGCTACGGCTCCCTGGACTATGAGATGGATGAATACCGGCCCTCCAAGCTGGTGAAGCTGGATATCCTCCTGAACGGAGACATGGTAGATGCCCTCAGCTTCATTCTCTTTGCAGACAACGCCTATCCCAGGGCCCGGAAAATCTGCGAAAAGCTGAAGGAAAACATTCCCCGGCAGATGTTTGAAATTCCCGTCCAGGCCGCCATTGGCGGAAAGGTCATTGCCCGGGAGACCATCAAGGCCCTGCGCAAGGATGTGCTGGCCAAGTGCTACGGCGGCGACATCACACGGAAAAAGAAGCTGCTGGAGAAGCAGAAGGAGGGCAAGAAGCGGATGCGCACCTTTGGCACTGTCTCGGTCCCCTCGGAGGCCTTTATGGCGGTTTTGAAGCTGGATGAGGATTGAACCGGTGGTGAATGGACCGGAATGGCGTATGATCCGTGTGGCAAACAGATTTCACCTCTGTCCAAGTATTGCCCTGACTGTGGAAACCGCGATGCTAAGGTGCCACGCCCGGCTGTGCCCCGGGCGGACGCCGCCGAGACCCGGTTCCGGATTCTGCATCCCAATCCTATGACGCGCCAGCAGGGGGCGGGGTTCCCTCCTGGTTTGCACAGAGGGAACGAACCTGGAGAAGCCGGCTGATTCCATCCCTGATTCGGGCTGCTTTGGCGGCTGCCATCTGGTTTTTCTTCTTCTATTAGAATGGGGTGAATGATGGGGGAGATACCGGCGGTTATGGTTAGAAAGGAGACAAGCGGTGCCTGTATTTGCACAACAAGAAAAGATTCCCTTGGGCATTTATGTCCACGTACCCTTCTGCCGCAGCAAGTGTCAGTACTGCGACTTCTACTCCCTGGGCGGCTCCCAGGAGAAGGGACTTATTGAGAACTACCTGGAGGCGGTGTGCCTGCACATCAAGGAGGCCGGGGCTCTGGCCCCAGGTTACCAGGTGGACACGGTGTATTTCGGTGGCGGTACGCCCTCCTTTCTGGGCGCCGATGGCCTGGTTCAAATTTTGAACGCCGTTCGACGCCGGTTTTCGGTGTCGGGCAACGGGGAAATCACCTTTGAGGCCAATCCTGATTCTGTCACGGAAAAGCTTCTGAAGCGTCTGCGGGCGGAGGGCTTCAACCGGATTTCCCTGGGGGTCCAGAGCGATGACGACGGCCTTCTCAAGAAGCTGGGCCGCCCCCACAGCTACCGGCAGGCGGTCCAGGCGGTGGAGCTGGCCCGGAAGGTGGGCTTCCACAACCTGTCCCTGGATCTGATGTACGGCCTGCCCGGCCAGAGTCTCACGGCCTGGGAGGAGACCCTGGAGCATGTTCTGGAGCTGGCTCCGGAGCACATGAGCTGCTACGGCCTGAAGGTGGAGGAGGGAACCCCCCTTTGGCAGTACAAGGATGCAGTGAACTTGCCGGACGATGACGCCCAGGCGGATATGTACCTGTCCGCCGTTCGAATCCTCAAGGAACATGGCTACGCCCAGTATGAGATCTCCAACTTTGCCCGCCGGGGCTTGCGGTCCCGGCACAATCTGAAATACTGGACCGGGGGAGAATACCTGGGCTTCGGCCCCGCCGCCAGCTCCGACTTTGGGGGCAAGCGGTTCACCATTGCCCCGGATATTTATAAGTATATGGACGGGGTGAAGCATGGAGGCCCCATCCTGTCTGAATGCCAGGAAGTCCCGGCCCGGGAACGGGCGGGAGAGTACCTGATGCTGCGTCTGCGGACCTCCGAGGGTATCGACGGGGAGACCTACATGCGGCAATATCTGCTGCCCTTTGCCCCCCTGGAGGAGCTGCTGCAGCAGTACCAGGCCCAGGGCCTGGCTACCCTGGAGGGGGGCCGCTGGCGTCTGACGCCACGGGGCTTTCTCATGAGCAATTCCATTTTGGTGGAGCTGCTGGAGGTTCAGGAGCACACTGCCCCTCTGGCAAAGCGGCGATAGGCCAGCCGGAAACGGCGGGCGCAGCCCATTTTGACTCTTACGCCAGATGTCTGCCTTACCGGCGTATGCCGAGGGCTGGAAGATTTTTCCAAATTTTGACAAAAATCTGGAAAAGCCTTGCTTTTTCGGGGGGCTTGTGCTATCCTTAAGTCAACTTCATACGTTGCCATGAGTTCCGCGAGGATTGAAAGGGAAACCGGTGTAAGTCCGGTACGATCCCGTCGCTGTAATGGGGAGTCCTGCGCAAGATGTCATTGCATCCTTGGATGTGAGAAGACGCGCCGGGCGAAGAACCAGAGTCAGAAGACCTGCTCATGGCCGGAAATGTTTGCACAGTTTCTACGAGCGATGGAAATTGGCCGGTTTTTTATGCCCTTTTTATAGGGGCAGTGGGCCATTTGGGGACTGTGAAAGCAGTTCCCTTTTTTGTTTGGTCCGGCCCCTGCCGTTCCAAGATAGAATACGAAAGGAAGCGATCCCCTATGAATTGGAAGAAATGTCTGGCCCTGCTTCTGGCTGCCGTGCTGACCTTGGCCCTTGCGGCCTGCGGCCCTGCTACCAACGAAGCGACTACCCCCAGCGAAAGCAATGCCCCCAGCGAAAGCAATGCCCCCAGCGAGGGAAGCACTCCCGATGAGAGCACCGGTGATGAGACAGCTCCTGCCGCCGGCTCGAAGCACGTGGAGAACCTGGTGGTGGGTATCACCGGCAGCAACGACACCTTCAATCTGGCCTCCCAGAGCGGCGCCTTTGGCCGGATGAATTACAACAACGTGGCCAATGCCTACTTTGCCTACACCAATTCCGAAAATGAAATCAAGCCTTATTTCCTCACCAGCTATGAAATTTCTGAGGACGGCAAGGAGCTCTATATCACGTTCCCCTTGGACAAGGTCTGGCACGACGGCCAGCCAGTGACGGCGGAGGATGTGCAGTTTACCTTTGAATATTATCGGGATGTGTCGAAAAACAGCTACATCAAGAGCCTGGAGAGCATTGAGGTCACTGGGGAGAACTCCATGACCCTAAAATTCTCCAAGGCGGACGCCTATTCCTATATGGCCAACGGCGCTACCAGCCAGAGTGTGCTGCCCAAGCACATTTGGGAGAAGGTGGACGCTCCCAGTGACTACGCTGCCGAGGATGCAGCCATTGGCTGCGGCCCCTACAAGCTGGTGAGCTATGATCTGGATGCGGGGACCTCCTATTACGAGGCGGTGCCCCAGAACAGCTACCTGGGAGAATTGACGGTAGACGCACTGACGGTGCGCACTTACAGCAGCCAGGACGCCCTTCTCATGGCTCTGCTGAATGGAGAAATTGACGCCATTTATGACTATGCCAACCCTGTGAGCTACACGCTCCTGGACCTCATTTCCGGCGACAGCAACATTGACACCGGCGAAAGCGCCTATACAGGCAACTATCAGGTCTGCTTCGGCATGGAAGAGGGCCGGGTGTTCACCGATAAGGCCGCCCGGGAGGCCCTCGTCAAGTGCCTGGACTGGAATCTGCTGTGCAACGTCATCAACGGGCCCTACGGTCAGATTCCCGGTAGCGGCGTCATCACCCCCGCTTGTAAGGGCTTTGACGGCAGCCTCTGGACCTTCTATCAGGATGTGGACGAAGCCAAGAAAATCCTGGACGACGCCGGTTACCTGGATGTGAACGGCGACGGCCTGCGGGAAAAGCCGGACGGCAGTGAGCTGTCTGTGAAGGTGACCCCCCAGTATACCTCCAAGAAGCAGGAGCTTTTAAACCGGATTGCCGACGTGATCATCGACAGCCTGAAGAATGTGGGCGTCAGCGCGTATATGGACACGGAGAGCCTCCAGAGCAGCGAAATCTGGGAGGCCAACATGGTGGACGGCAATTACGACATGAACATCGGCTACACCACCTCCGGCGTGGCCCAGTATCGCACGGCTTTCCGTTATTTCGTGGCCGATGTTCTGCCTGACGATACAGAGAATACCGCCGGCTCCACCTGGATCTGGGGCACCAACCATGACCCCAAGCTGACTGAAGAGACCTGGGGCATTACCTACGCCGCCTCCGAGGCAGAGTACCTGGAGCATGTAAAGAACCTGCAGAAGATGGCTTCGGAAGATCTGTTTGCCTTTGCTTTGTGCTGGGAGCGGGCTTTCTTCCCCTACCGGACTGACAAGTACGAGGGCTTCTCCAATTGGAACAGCTGGGGCGTGATCAACACCGAAACATGGTACCATGTAACCGCAAAATAAGTTCCCGAACCTGCCCCAAGGAAGAAGGCGCTTCCTGGGGCGGTGAACGGGGAGGTGGAGGAAACCCATGGCAGGACATCTGTGTAAGCGGGCGCTCATTGCCCTTTTGACCATCTTTATCATCATTACGCTCAGCTTCCTTATGGTGCGCTTCATGCCCGGCGATCCACTCATCCACCTGGTGGGTGAGGAGAACTACTACTATATGAAGGAATTCAACCCCCAGGAGCTGGAGCGCCTGGCGGAGAAGTACGCCATGTCCGGCACGCTGGGTCAGCAGTATGGCAACTATCTGAGCAGCATTCTCCATCTGGACTTTGGCACCGCCTATTCCAACAACCAGCCGGTGCTGCAGAACATTTTGGATAGCTGCAAGTGGACCCTGATTCTCACGGTTCCCACCCTGTTACTGGGGTGCTTCCTGGGCGGCTTTCTGGGCGTGCTGGCGGGATGGAAGCCAGGAAGCCTCTTTGACCGGATCACTACGCCCATTTTTTTGTTCCTGAACACGGTGCCCACCAACTGCATTGGGATCATTTTCCTGGTGGTGTTTGCCTTCAAGCTGAAGCTGTTTCCTCTGAACGGTATGACCACTGGAGGACTGACCGGTATGGCCCGGTTCTGGGACATTGTCTGGCACGCTATGCTGCCGGTGATGATCATGGTTCTCTTCCGGACCTCCAGCAACTTCCTGCTGATGAAAAGTAACGTCTCCCAAATTAAGGATGAGGACTACACCGTCACCGCCCGCTCGAAGGGCCTGCCGGAGCGGCGGATTCTTTTCCGCCATGTGCTGAAAAATGCCATGCTGCCTTACATCACCTCCCTGTGTATACAAGTAGGCAGCCTGCTGTCCGGTTCCATGATGCTGGAGGTCATCTTTGGCTGGAAGGGCATGGGGCAGCTCTTTTACAACGCTGTGAGCAATCGGGATTTCCCCACGGCCCAGGCCTGCTTTATCATCTCCGCTACCTGCGTGGTGCTGGGCAACTGGCTGGGGGACGCCCTGGTTGCGGCCATTGACCCCAGAATTAAGGAGGGTACGGTCCATGCCTAAAAAGAAGAAATGGAATCTCTCCCTGGTGGTAGGCGGCGGCATTGTGCTGTTCTTTGTATTGGTGGCCTTGCTGGCCCCTCTGCTGGCTCCCTGTGATCCCCATGCCATGGGAATCCCCTATCTACGGCCCAGTGGGGAGCACCTGCTGGGAACCAACGACGTGGGACAGGACATTTTCAGTGAACTCATCTACGGGACCCGAGTTTCAATGCTCATAGGCTTTTTCACGGCCTTCATCGTCACCATTTTGGCCACCGGGCTGGCCCTTTTGGCCGGGTATTACGGCGGCTGGGTGGACCGGGTGGTGACGGCTCTCACCAATATCACCATGGCCCTGCCCAATCTGGCCCTGACGGTGCTCCTGGTGGCCTACCTGAACCCGGGGAAGCTCAGCGTCATCATCGCCATCAGTCTGACAGCCTGGACCGGCACGACCCGCATTTTACGGGCACGGGTGACCCAGCTGTGCCAGCTGCCCTTTGTGAAAATTGAAAAGGCCCTGGGGGTCCGGGACGGGGTTATTATGGTCAAGCACCTGATTCCCAATCTCAAGGACATCATTCTCACCCGGGCGGCCCTGGCGGTGTCCTCGGCTATGATGTCTGAGGCGGGACTGAGCTTCCTGGGTCTGGGAGACTACGGGGAAAAGAGCTGGGGCAGCATTCTTCACTATGCCTTTTATCAAAATGGCGTCATCCGGGGGTACTATTGGTGGTATTTGCCCCCCATTTTATGCACCTCTCTGGCGGTCCTGGGCTGCATGCTCCTGGGCTACTATGGGCTGCGGAACAGGAGGTAGCCATGCTGGAGCTGGAACATATCTCGGTCCGTTTCGCCGCAGGACATGGGGTCCAGGCGGTGGAGGATGTGACCCTCACGCTGGAGGACGGCGGCCGTCTGGCCATTGTGGGGGAGACCGGTAGCGGGAAAAGCGTGCTGCTACTGGCTGTTTTACAGCTGCTGCCGGGAAGCGCGCTGGTCTCCGGCAGCGCCCGGCTGGACGGAGAGGATCTGTTTGCCGCCGGGCAGAAGCGGCTTCGGGAGATCCGGGGCGGCGTCATCTCCTATGTGCCCCAGGGGGGTGGAGCCAGCCTGAACCCCCTGTACAGCGTGGGCTTTCAGGTGGGCGAGCCCCTGATGGAACACCGGGGATATTCCAAGAAAAAGGCCTTCCTGGCCAGTATCCCTCTGCTGAAGCGGTTTCAGTTGGGCCGGGAGGAGCAGCTGGCCAAGGGCTATCCCCACACCTTCAGCGGCGGCATGCGCCAGCGGGCCATGGTGGCCATGGGCATTTCCGCCGGGGCCCGGATCATTTTTGCCGACGAGCCCACCAAGGGGCTGGACCAAAAGCGGGTGGACCTGGTGGCGGACACCCTGAACCGGCTGGAGACCGAGGCGCTTCTGTGCGTGACCCACGACCTGCAGTTTGCGGCGGCAGTGTGCCGGAGGGTCTGCGTCATGTACGCGGCCCAGCAGGTGGAGTATGGCAGCGCCGCTCAGGTGCTGGGCCAACCCCTCCACCCCTATACCCAGGCCATGGTGCGGGCCATGCCGGAAAACGGGATGCATGTTCAGGAGGGCTTTGCTCCGGAGACGGTGTCCGGCAGCGGTTGCCGGTTCCGGGCCCGCTGTCCCTATGCCCAGGCGCAGTGCGAGGCCATGCCGCCGCTCGTTGCTGTCAATGACCGGAAAGTGAGGTGCTGGCGCTATGCTGCTGGAAACGAAACAGCTGACCAAACGCTTTCGGAATCCCGGTAAAGGCCCCGGAGGCGTTCTGGCGGTATCCCAGGCCAATATCACCCTGAACCCTGGAGAGACTGTGGGCCTTTTCGGGGACAGCGGTAGCGGAAAGTCCACCCTGGGGCTGATGCTGGCGGGGCTCCTGCGGCCCACCTCCGGGGAAGTTCTCTACCGGGGGGAGCCGGTGCGGATGCCCTACCGGGGCGCCTGCCGCCGGAACATTCAGGTGCTCTTTCAGCACCCGGAGGTGTCTTTTAATCCCATGCTGCCCCTCATCCGCAGCATGGAGGAGCCCTACCGGGTCCATCAGCTCCCGTACAGCCTGGAGATTCTCCACCGGGACATCGCCCGCTTTGGCCTCCGGCCGGAGCATATGCAGCGGCTCCCGGCGGAGCTCAGCGGCGGGGAGCTGCAGCGGGCGGCCCTGGCCCGGGTGTTGGTGCTGTCCCCGGAGATTCTGGTGCTGGACGAGCCCACCAGTATGCTGGATGTCATCACCCAGGCCCAGATGGTCCGGCTGCTCCGGGAATATCAAGCTGCCCATGACACTGCCTACATATTTATCACGCACAATCGGACCCTGTGCGACAGCCTTTGCAGCCGCGTCTATCACGTGGAGCAGGGCATCGTGGAGGAGGAAGGAGTCAAATTATGACGAAGCTCGCCATGCTGTGCTGCCTCAAATCCAACCGCCGGTGCACCGGCGCCGCCTGTCTCAGCACACTGAACGACCGCACCCGCTCTTTTGCCCCCTATGAGGGCCAGGAGGTGACCCTCACCGCCTTTGCCCGCTGTAACGGCTGCGAGGCCGGAATCGACGAGGGCTTCCAGGAGAAGCTGGACCGGCTGGTGGAGGAAGGCACTCAGGTGGTCCACCTGGGCAAATGCACCGACCGGAAAGACACCGGCCCCTGCCCCGTGATTGCCCAGGCCGCCGATTATTTGGCGGCCAAGGGAATCCGGATCGTACACGGGACTCACTGACCGGAAATATGCGACATACAAAATGCCGCCGAGCGAATCTCCGTGAATCAGATTCGCCCGGCGGTGTTTCCTATTTCTCGGGGAGAGGGGAGAAAAAGATGATTGGTTTGGCCTACAGTTTTTTGTGGTAGACTTCCAGCTCGTAAGGCTCTCCGCTTTGTAAATTGATCCTTTGCTCGGAGTGGTGGTACGAGAAGCCACAGGAGAGAGCCAAGGCGCGGGAGGCTTGGTTGACGGCTTGGGTGGAGTAGTAGAATTCCTCGCCGCCCATTGTGCTGGCGCAATATTCCAGGAGAAGTCGCAGGATTTGCTTTCCATACCCTTTCCCCACGTATTCCGGGCCAAGGGCGATGCCGGCATCCTGATAGATATGGGGGGCGATTTCCTCCACCCCGGCGAACCCGATTGCCTGGCCGCTGGACTTTTCGTAGACCAGGTATGTGTCATGGTTCTTTTGCCAGGCGATGGTTCGCTCCATTCTCGCTTGGGCATCTGCTGCGCTAGTGGTAATCCGCCACTGCATAAACCTGGCGACCGCTGGCCTGGACCAGACATTGCGGTACATGGACTCCCAATCCTCGGGTTTTGCTTTTCCAAGCAGCAGGTCTTTTGTTTCCATAGACATAGACGCCACCTCATTTTTCCAAGAGCGTTTTGAGCCGCAGACTACTCGCCTGCGGCTCGGATGGATGATGGGGAGATGCTACCCAATCCTCAGTTTAGTTGATCACGCTTCCGCACCGCCTCATAGACCGGGCGGTTGGATTTGGCGGGCAGGACGATGAGGAAGAACATGCTGCCCAGGGTGGCAAGGCCCAAAATGGTGGCGGCCAGGCGGTATGGCAGGATCTGGCCCAGAAGCCCTGCCAGCAGGTAACATACTACGCCGCCCACAGAGGAGATCACGTTGAAAAAGGCGTTGATCCGGGCTCGCATCTCCTCCGGCAGGTAGGACTGGACGGCGGACTCCCGGATGGTGGCGCTGGCGCAGCCCAGGCCACCGCAGAGAAAGCGGTTCAGAAGCATGAACGGGAAGGGCATCCACAAAAGAGCGGCGTCCATGGTGTCATAAAAGAGGTACACGAACTTGGTGAAGGCATACCGCTTCCGGACCGGCACCTCCCGGACATACTGGAGAAAGCCACTGAGGACCCGGCCCAGCATTTCCGCGCTTTTCAGGAAGCCCAGCATGGTCACAGTGAGCCAGGGCTGCGTTTGGTAATAGGCTTGGGTTAGCACATCCACGCCGGAGCTGGCTCCCTGGGTGATGCTCATGTAGGTGTAAATGTTGCGGATGCCCTTCTCCTCCTTCAGATAGGCAAAGCCCTCCCGGATATCTGCCCGGTATTGCCGGAGGGTGTAGGCTTCCTTTGCTGCCTTTCGGACCTCCCGGATGCAGTTTTCCACCAGGCAGGAGACTACCGTGAGGCCGGATACCACCAGAAACAGGGCGCCCATGGGTATGTGGCTGTACAGAAAGGTGGCTACCGGGGCCATGAGGATGGTCACCAGGGGGTAAATGGTGGAGCTGACGGAGTAACCCTTCTGCTCTGCCCCGGCGGGGATCAGGTCGGGATACCAGGCGCTGAAGGCCAGGCGATAAAATACGGAGATGGTGCCTACCGTCAGGGTAAAGCCCACGTACAGCCCGTAGGAAAAGGTGTGGCCCAGAATCCAGACGCCCATGAGGCCGTAAATGGCCGCCAGCAGCACATCCAGGCCGACAATCCATTTCTTCTTGCCGCCCTTGTCAATGAGGGGTGCGACCAAAATGGGCAGGATCATGTCTGGCAGCATGCCACACACCAGAATGAGGGCGGACAGCAGGGTGGACTTGGTCTCGTCAAAGACCAGAAGGCTGATGGGCAGATTCATGGCCTCGCCGCCAATGGCCGACAGGACTGTGGCGATGGTGATGCAGGAAAAATTCTTGGTCCAAAGACGGGGGCCGGAGCGATTTCGTTTCACAAGAAGGGACCTCCTTTGCGTTCTTTGGAAATATTGTACCATGGAACAGAAGCGCCGGAAAGCCGATCTTTATGAGAAATCGGGGCTGGGAAATCAAGGTTAAATGCCGGATTTTATAACCATAGAAGAAATCTCCCCTTCAAATTCCAGCGCACGCTTGTATTTGCGCTGCCGGGTGCAGGCCTCCAGCATGCGGTCCCGGTAGAAGTACAGGTGTCCAAAATGGCAGTCCTGCTTCAGGGCCTGGATGAGGCGCTCCAGCAGCTCCAGATAGGCCGGGCTTTCCAAATGCCCCTCCTGGCACTCCATGTACGCCTCCTGACACTTGAGCCGGTCGGCTTCTGTGACGTCCTGAGCGCTTTGAAGCAGCTGTGCCATTTGCTCCAGGGCAGCCTGGGCCTCCTCCCGGCGGCCGCTGCGGATGAGGGCAATGGCCCGCTTATGGGCGAGCGCCAGATAGGGCCCCTGAATCTTCTCTGCCCGGTCCAGATATTCCAGGGAGAGCTGGTACTTTTCCAGGCTGATGTACATGGCGCCGATGTTGTAATATACGTTTCCCAGGATTTCCTGCCAGCCGGTGTTTTGGAGCAGACGGATGCACCGCTCGTAATAGGTCAAGGTCATGGATTCCTGGTTGAGACAGGCGTAAGCGGTGGCGTTCATGAAGCAGTAGTCTGCCAGACTGTAGACGTTGCCTTCCTCTACGGCGGCCGCCACCAGGCGGCTTTCCATCCGGTGAATGGAAGCGTAGTCCCCCCGGAGCAGGTACAGGGAGGTGAGCTCCATCATGGCAGCAGAGGAGCCCAGGACCCGGCAGGCTTCCTGGCCCATGTCCAGAGCTTCCGGCGCCATAGGGTCCGCCCGGCAGCGCAGGAGCTTGTACAGGGCTCGCTGACGGTCCGTCATGGCGGCGGTCAACTGCTCCAGCAGGGACAGCACCGGTTCTCCCTGGCATCCCTGGACCAGCAGCCAGTTCAGGGCCAGAGGGCTGTGGCTCAGTACACCGGTCTGGGCCTCCAACGTTTGATAGACCTCCTGCACCTCCAGACCGTATTCCAGGCGGGTAAAATAGTCCTGGATGGCCTCCTCCAGGGGGCGCAGCCGAGCCTCGTCCTGGGTGTAATCCACCCCCAGCCGCCGAAACAGGGCGGACAGAAGGTCGGGATTGGGATGTACGGCGCCCTGCTCGATTTTGCACAGGTAGGACGGCACGCACAGGCCGTAACAGACCGCCTTTTGCTCAGCCCCCTGACGGAGCCGCTCCATGCGCAGAATTGTCCCTGCCAGCAAGTCCGGATTTCTTCTCATTTCAATCGCCTCCGTGGCGTTTTTCAAACAGTATATCACAGAGTTCCACCCCTGTCATGGGGGCAGATCCTGGCTGTGTGGAATAAAATTTGCCTCCCCGGGAAAGCTTTTCCATGGGAGGCGATGCGTTTGGCGAAGAAAAAGTGGCCCTGGCTGGGAGCTGGTGCAGCGGGAGCCGGGGCGGGTGCGGCCAACGGCCTGTTCGGGGCAGGAGGCGGCATGGTGCTGGTGCCTGCCCTGCACAAGTTCACCGATGTGGAGGAGGAAAATCTGTTTCCCACTTCGGTTGCCGTGGTATTTCCCCTGTGCCTGGTGTCCCTGACGGTTTATGGCCTGCATGGGGACCTGCCCTGGCAAACGGCGTGGCCCTATTTGGTGGGAAGCGGCTTGGGCGGGGTGGCCGCCGGGATGTTTGGCCGCCGGGTTCCCACGGGCCTGTTACACCGGATTTTGGGAATACTCATTTTGTGGGGAGGGATTCGGTCATTTCTCTAGAGTCTGTACCCGTTTGCATTTTGGTGGGGATCGTCCTGGGTTTCCTGTCCGGCCTGGGGGTGGGGGGCGGTTCCCTGCTGATTTTGTGGCTCACCGCTGTGCTGTCCATGGAGCAGCGGACGGCTCAGGGGGTGAACCTCCTGTTCTTTCTCCCGGCGGCCATCGCTGCCTGCCTGTTTCACAGCCGCCAGGGGCGGCTGCAGTGGCGGGTGGCGCTGCCAGCCATGATTGCCGGGTCCTGTATGGCAGGGCTGTGCGCTTGGGCGGCCACAGTTCTGGACACAGAGCTTTTGCGAAAGCTCTTCGGCTGCCTGCTCCTGGCGACAGGGCTTTGGGAGCTTTTCGGGTCTCACCGGCAGCGGAAGGACAGGTAGCCCTCCAGAATCAGGGAGGCGGCCACAGCGTCCACGGTGTTTTTCCGCTTCTTGCCGTGGTAGTTGTGGTCAGAAAGAATTTGATGGGCTTCGATGGTGGTCCGGCGCTCATCCCACAGGTGAACCGTCAGGCCGGAGGCCGCCTCCAGCTGCCGGGCAAAGTCCCGGTACAGCTCCGCCCGAGGCCCCTCGGTGCCGTCCATATTCCGGGGGAAGCCCATGACCAGCTCCTCCACCTGGTTCTCCCGGGCCAGGCGGCAAATTTCCGCCACCGTCTTCTCCGGAACCCGGCTGTGGATGACGGTGGTGGAGCCAACCAGGCTGCACAGCAGGTCCGAAATGGCGATGCCTGTCCGGGCGTCGCCATAATCAATTGCCATAATCCGTTTCATGCAGTGTTTCTCCTTGTGCGCAGGGGCTTCCCCCGGTGTTCATCTGTCTTGAGAGGCTTCTGGAAAACACCCCTATTATAGGGGAAAAATCCTCAAAAAGAAAGAAAAACTTGTTGACCTCCCGGTTTCTTTGTGCTAAAATGGTTCTACCTGCGAAAAGGGCTTTTTTTGTGCGCCCTTTTCAGCCCCGGGCGGCGGGACCGTGATTTCGCCGCGTCTAAATTTTACTGGCCGGGGCCACACAGGGAGGCAATTTTTTAAGGAGGTGCCGTTATGCGCGTGAAAGTCACCATGAGATGTTCTGAGTGCAAGCAGAGAAACTACAACACTATGAAGAACAAGAAGAATGACCCTGACCGTCTCGAGATGAAGAAGTATTGCAGATTCTGCAAGAAGCATACCATCCACAACGAGACCAAGTAAGCAGCTGCGAACGGAAAGGGTGAAAACAATGGCTGAAACCAAAAAGGAAAACTGGTTCAAGAAAACCTGGAAGCGCATCTGCAAGTTCTTCCGCGAACTGAAGAGCGAACTGAAAAAGGTGGTATGGCCTACCTGGGGTCAGGTCTTGAAGAACGCGCTGACCGTAGTGGTCTGCGTGCTGATTGTAGGCGTATTCATCTGGATTTTTGACATGGGCGCCAAATATGGCATCCAGGCCCTGCTCCAGCTGGGTAAGTAACCATGGCTGAAGTTGCAAAATGGTACGTGGTCCACACCTATTCCGGCTATGAGAATACGGTGAAGGCCACCATTGAGCGGACTGTGGAATCCCGCGGCCTGCAGGAGCAGATTCATGCCGTTTCCATCCCTCTGGAGACGGTCACCGAGGTCACAGAGTCCGGCGCCACCAAAACCTATGACCGTAAGGTCTTTCCCGGCTATGTGTTGGTGAAGATGATTATGAGCGACGACGCCTGGTACGTCATCAAGAACGTCCGCGGCGTCACCGGCTTTGTCGGCTCAGGCACCAAGCCCACCCCCTTGACGGAGGACGAGGTTCTGCAGCTGGGTGTGGAGAAGCGGGAAATCGTGGTCAATTACGCCGTGGGCGACACGGTGCGCATTGCCGATGGCCCCCTTACCTCCTTCACAGGCGTGGTGGAGGCTCTGGACCCGGAGAAGAATAAGGTCCGCGTGGCCGTATCGATGTTCGGCCGCGAAACCCCGGTGGAGCTGGAGCTCGACCAGGTAGAAGTGATTTCCCAGTAAACGCATCGGGCCGTAAGGCCGGAACGTGGGAGGGGTTCTGCCCCGACAAGGATGCGCCCCCCGGCGCATGAACCACATCTATTCAGGAGGTGCTTATTATGGCACAGAAAGTAACTGGCATTATCAAACTGCAAATCCCGGCGGCAAAGGCGACCGCTTCCCCCCCGGTTGGTCCCGCCTTGGGCCAGCACGGCGTGAACATCGCCGCCTTCATTAAGGAATTCAACGCCCGCACTCAGGATCAGGCCGGCTTTAAAATCCCCGTGGTCATCACGGTGTATGCCGACCGCTCCTTCACCTTCATCACCAAGACGCCCCCCACCCCCATGCTGATCATGAAGGCCATTGGCATTGAGAGCGGCTCCGGTGTGCCCAACAAGACCAAGGTTGGCACCATCACCCGGGCCCAGGTGCGGGAGATCGCGGAGAAGAAAATGCCCGACCTGAACGCTGCCACCCTGGAGGCGGCGGAGAGCCAGGTGGCCGGTACCTGCCGGTCTATGGGCGTCACCGTTGTGGACTGAATTTTGCTGCCGAGGTAATCAGGCAAATTTGCCGAGCCTCAAAAATGTGGGAGGATTATTCCGCATCACCACTTTAAGGAGGATAATACATTGTTTAGAGGTAAAAAATATAAAGACAGCGCCAAGCAGATTGACCGCGCTGTGCAGTACGAGCCCGCCGATGCCCTGGGTCTGGTGGTCAAGACCGCCCCGGCTAAGTTTGACGAGACGGTGGAAATCCACATCAAGCTGGGTGTAGACTCCCGCCACGCCGACCAGCAGGTTCGTGGCGCCGTGGTTCTGCCCAACGGCACCGGCAAGACCCGCCGGGTTCTGGTATTCGCCAAGGACGCCAAGGTGGACGAGGCCAAAGAGGCCGGCGCTGACTACGTGGGCGGCATGGACCTGGTGGAGCGCATCACCAAGGAGAACTGGTTCGACTTTGACGTGGTCGTGGCCTCTCCCGACATGATGGGCATCGTGGGCCGTCTGGGTAAGGTTTTGGGCCCCAAGGGTCTGATGCCCTCTCCCAAGGCTGGCACTGTGACCCCCAATGTGGGCGCTGCCGTGAAGGAAATCAAAGCCGGTAAGGTGGAGTACCGTCTGGACAAGACTAACATCATCCACTGCCCCATTGGCAAGGTCTCCTTCGGCGCGGAAAAGCTTCAGGAGAACATGGACACCCTGCTGGCTGCCGTGGTGAAGGCCAAGCCCGCCGCTGCCAAGGGTCAGTATATCCGCTCTTGCGTCATCGCCTCCACCATGGGCCCTGGCGTGAAGGTGAGCACTGCTAAATATTAATTCGGTTCCCCTCCCACTGGCGCTTCCGGTGGGAGGGGTACGCGGTTTTAGCCCCCCCCTGAGAAGGATATCATCCGGAAACGGAATATCAATTTAGAAATTTGGAGGAGAAGAATATGAAACATTGGTTCAAAAAGAGCGCTGCCATCGCCATGTCCGCCGTGATGGCCCTCTCTCTGGCTGCCTGTGCCAGCAGCAAACCTGCCACGCCGGAGGAAGTTCTGCAAGCAGCCAGCGAGAAGGTGTCCGCAGCCAAAAGCATGACCTGTGAAACGACTACACAGATGAAGATGAGCGCTGGCGGCCAGAGCATCCAGATGACCATGACTGGCGAACTAGAGACTACCATGGACCCGGTGGCGATGCATATGGATATGACCACAGACATGGGCGCCATGGGCTCTATGAACGTGAAGATGTACATGAAGGAAGAAAATGGGGCCTATTCCCTCTACACCGGCATGGACGATGGCAGCGGAAATATCACCTGGACTGCCCAGACCATGGAGAATGTGGACCAGCTGAAGCAGTATGACACCCAGGCTACCATGGAGCTGTATTTGAGCACAGGCTCCAGCTTCCAGGAGGCTGGCACGGAGACCGTGGAGGGCAAGGAAGCCGTCCGCTATGATGGCGTCATTACCAATGACTCCTTCAACGAGCTGTTTGAGTCCACGGGTATTCTGGATCAGTTCTCCAGCCTGGGCGTCAATGAGGAGACTGCAAAATCCATGCTGACCGACCTGGGCGATCTGCCCCTCAGCATTTGGGTGGAGAAGGACAGCGGCCTGCCTGTGAAATATGACATGGACATGACCGCCATGATGCAGTCCATCATGACCAAGGCCATGGAAGCCGCCGGGAGCACGGAGACGATCACCATCGAGACTGTGCACATGACCATGCTGGTGCATGGCATTGACAATGTGGAAAGCATTGAGATTCCGCAGGAGGCACTGGACGCAGCTGCGTAAGAGCCTTGCGCTGTAGGCGTGGGGATGAATGAGGAATAGGAAGAGCAAACCGGCCAACCCGAAACGGGAAGGCCGGTTTGTGTTTTGCTTTGCAGGGACATCGCGTGCATCAGCAAGGGAAATATGTGAGGAACTTCATTTCACCATTGATGCGTTGGGGTCTGGCGGAACCCGGGCGCCATTTTGGCGGAGAACCTCAGCAAAGGTAGGGGGCGTGATGGAGGCGGCGGAGAGGTCTACACCGAACAGAGTCAGCCCAGGCAAGGGGTGCAGTGTTTTGAGGCATCGTCCGGTATCCATGTTCCAGATGCGCAGAGTGCCATCATTAGAAGCACTGATGCATTGCCGCCCATCAGCTGTCACCGATACGGAATTGACATCGTCAGAATGCCCTTCCAGAGTGTGTAAGCATTTTCCGTTTCCCATATCCCAAATGCGCAGGGTTCCATCATGGGAAGCACTGACACACCGCCGCCCATCAGCCGTCACAGATACTGTGCGAACGCAATCAGTATGGCCATTCAAGGTGTGTAAACATTTTCCGCTCTCCATATCCCAAATCCGCAAGGTTCTGTCAGCAGAAGCACTGACACACCGCCGCCCATCAGCCGTCACGGATACGGATTTGACCCATTCAGTATGGCCATCCAAAATGCGTAAGCATTTTCCACGTTCTATGTCCCAGATGCGCAAAGTTCTGTCGCCAGAAGCACTGACACACCGCTGCCCGTCAGCTGTCGCCGATACGGAACTGATATCGAAAGTATGGCCATCCAAAGTGTATAAACATTTGCCGTTCTCTATGCCCCAAATGCGCAAAGTTCTGTCATCAGAAGAAATACTGATACAATGCCGTCCATCGGCTGTCACCGATACTGCATCGACCCAGTTAGTATGGCCATCCAAAGTGTGTAAGCATTTGCCGCTCTCCATGTCCCAAATGCGCAAGGTGTAATCGGCAGAAGCACTGACACAATGTCGCCCATCAGCCGTCACCGATACTGCATTGACCCAGTCAGTATGCCCTTCCAGAGTGTGTAAGCATTTACCACTTTCCATGTCCCAAATGCGCAAGGTGCCATCAGCAGAAGCACTAACACAACGTCGCCCATCAGTCGTCATTGATACTGCATTGACCCAGTCAGTATGCCCTTCAAGAGTGTGCAAGCATCTTTCACTCCCCATGTCCCAAACGCGCAAAGTTCTGTTATCAGAAGTACTGACACAATGCTGCCCATCAGCCGTCACAGATACGGAATAGACACTGCCAGCATACCCTTCCAACATGTGTAAGCATTTACCGCTTTCTATGTCCCAGATGCGCAAAGTTCTGTCGCTAGAAGCACTGACACAATACTGCCCATCAGGTGTTACTGAAACTGCATTGACATGGTGAGTATGCCCTTCCAGAGTATGTAAGCATTTACCACTTCCTATGCCCCAGACCCGTAAAGAATCATCAAAGGAAGCACTGATACAATGCCACCCATCGGCTGTCACTGATACTGCACTGACCCAGCTAGTATGCCCTTTCAACGTGTGTAAGCATTTTCCGCTTCCTATATCCCAGATGCGCAGAGTTCCGTCTTCGGAAGCACTGACACAATGCTGCCCATCAGCTGTCACGGATACTGCGTTGACGCTACCAGCGTGCCCTACCAGTGTGTATAAGCATTGACAACTACTCATGTCCCAGATGCGCAAGGTGCCGTCATGAGAAGCGCTGACACACCGCCGCCCATCGGCCGTCACAAAAACTGCGTTGACCCAGCCAGTACGCCCTTCCAGTGTGTGTAAGCATGAACCGCTCCTCATGTCCCAGATGCGCAAGGTGTTATCAAAAGAAGCGCTGACACACTGCCGCCCATCGGCCGTCACGGAAACTGCGGTGACCCCGGCGGTATGTCCTACCAGTGTGCGTAAGCATGAACCGTTCCCCATGTCCCAGATGCGCAAGGTGCCGTCACCAGAAGCGCTGACACACCGCTGCCCATCTGCCGTCACTGCCACGGCTGTAACGTCACACGAGTGCCCCTCTGGAGCAAAGGTCTCCTTGGCTACCTGGGTTTTATGAAGAAAATCTGCCGTCTTGGGCAGTAAAAGCGCCGTACTTCCAGGCTTATGATAAGGAAACAGATGCACGTTCTGCAAATCCATGCCACTAAAATTCAGCTGGGAGAAGTCGTAATTTCTCAGACGCTTTTGCAGCTCCAGCATGTTTCGGGTGGCGCTTGGGCTGGTGGGCAGGGCGGTGCGGTTGGCTTCCCAGAGGCGGGCGGCCTCCTCCGGGGTGGCCAGCTCTGCTGTAAAGTCCATGACGTAGACGTCAATGGAGGTCTGCCAGGCCTCCGGCAGGGGCGCGCCGGGGATCAGGCTGTGGGACAGGTTCAGGAGGTGGATGGCTGCCAGGCAGTCCCGGAAGCGCTGGTGCATCAGGCTGACCATGGGACCTTCGGCGCTGTCCTGGATGCGGAACAGGTTCAGCTGTTGGGTGAGTAAACAGAACCAGCCTTCCGCCGGTGGGAGGGTAGGCAGCCCTCCGGTGCGGCGCAGGACGCATTGCACATGGTCCGGCCAGGTCTTTTGGCCGGATGCCGGAAGCTCCGCCAAGGCGTTTTCCAGTTCCTGGTAAAACGCCTCCTCCGGGAGGCGGAACTGCCCCTGGCGGACCATGCTCCAGGCCAGGCGGGGGGCCAGGCATTCCGTGGCCAGGACGGTTAGGGCCGGGCTTTCCGGGTTCCGAGTCTGGCTTTGGCAGCGCCACAGCTCCTGCTGCAGGTAGTTCCACAGGACGGCGCCGGCGCTGTCCGCCCTCCGCCAGGCCAGGGGAATGGCGCTGGGTCGGGCCTGCAGCAGCTGAGTCCGGGCGTAAAGGACCAGCATCAGGGGGTAGTCGATCACCGTCCACAGGGGATCGGCCTCCGGCGGCGGGGCGACTCCGGCGCGCTCCAAATGGGCACGGATGCGTTCCCGGGTCAGGGGCTGCAGCCGGATGGACCGGAACTCCCCGGTGAGGCCGGGCAAGAAGCCCCGCACGTCGAAGCGGGAGGCGGTGATCACCTGAACCCCCGGCCGCCGGGCCCAGTCCTCCATGCTCCGGGACACGGCGTACCGCATGGCCGGGGGAATTTCATTGAAGCCGTCCAGGAGGAGCACCAGCCGGGGCCCCCATTCCCAGCGCCGCCGGGCCAGCTGCTCCAGCTCCTGGAATTGGGCTGCCTTTTCCAGAATCTCCCGCTGGATGTATGTGCCAATGAGGTCGTCCTCGGGGCCGCCCCGCAGGGCGTGGAGGGGGATGTAGACGGCGGGGACGTGGCGGGGCAGGAAATGCTCCCGGGTGGTGAGGGAGAGGAGGGCCACAGTTTTTCCGATGCCCCCTTCCCCCTCCAGCATCAGGTGGTTTTGGGTGGGACTGCTCCAGCTCTCCTGGAAAAACGCCGCCAGGGGCCGGGGCGCTTCCGCCGCGCTGCCCTGGGCCTGGCATTCCTCCAGCTGGATCCGGGCCTCGGGGAACAGGTTCTCGTCCACCTCCATCAGTTGGAAGCTGGGGTGCTGGCTGCGGGTTTTGGTCAGGCGCTCCGCCAGGTCGTAGTACAGCTCGCTGTCCAGGTCGCTGCACATGGGGTAGGTGCGTCCCGACCGGGGCGTCAGGCCGGTGCCGCTGCTCTGGGGCTCCCAGTTCCAGTAGGTGATCTGGACGGTGCTGTGCTCGTCCCAGCGGTGGTGCACCACGCCGAATTCCGAGTATGAGTCGTCAGCGGCGGCAGCCAGCTTGCTGGCAACCAGGTTGGGCCAGGCCTCTACGCCGGCTTTCCGGTCGATTAAATAGGTGTCTCCCTGGTAATTGGTCCGGTGCTTGTCCCCGGCCAGGTAGCCCCACACGTTCGACTGGTTAAACAGCTGCACCAGCTGGTCCTTCACCGTGGGGTGCAGGTCGTGGAAGCTGTGGTGGCCCAGGACCAGGGTGGGCAGGCCGCCCTTCAGCTGCTCCTGAATGGCCGGGCTGCAGGCGGCGCCAAGGTCCACCGCGTCCATGTGGTCCCGCTCCCCGTTGGACAGGAGGGCGGTGTTCAGGTGCAGGATGTTGAGCCGGTCCCGCCATGGACGCACGTGAACGCCAGCCGGGTCCAGGCCGTCTGCTCCATAGACTGGGAGCAGGGCGCCTGCCATGGCGCGGTAGCTGCGGAAGCGCTCCAGCAGCGGATTTAGCAGGTCCCCATGCTTCGTCAGGGTGCATGCGTAATGGAGGTCCCTGCAGTCTGCCTGCGCTTGAGTGAGGAAGGCTTGCACCGGGTCGGCCCCCTCCACCGGATTCACATCATGATTGCCGGGGACGAGAAATAAATCCCGGGTGATATCCAGCCCCAGGGCTTCCATCAGGGTATGCAGGAACCTCCAGGAGGCCAGGTAATTGCCGGTATCCCAAAAGTTGTGGAAATCCCCGGTTGCCGCCACGAAGTCCGCCTGGATCTTCCGGCTTCTGCAATCTGCCAGTAAGGCGCGGATGAGACTCTCCTGATCCGGATCTGTATTTGGCTGAAAATGCAGGTCCGAGATATGCAGCCACTGCACCATCGCCTGATGCTCCCTTCCTCTTCCGGTTTGTCAGAAAATTTTATTTTTTCTGTGGAATGGATTTTATTATAGCAGAGATGATATTCCCTGTCAATTGACGGAGAGAGGCCGTCCGGGGCAGCGCCCTGCTTTTCCCCGGGGCATATGCGTATAGCTTACGAATTTGCCCGGGTCCCCAGCGACCGGCCAGTCTCTCCTGCCGGTGCGTCCGGGAGGCCGCACCCTACGCCGTCTCCCACAACTGGTCCCTTGAAAACCGAACGGTGCTCGTCTTAACTGTACGCGTATGCCCCCGGGGAGAAGGTGGCCGCCGCCAGGCGGTCGGATGAGGAGCGGCGATATCTGACAGACCGGTAGGCAAGACCGATCAAGACGTAACATGTTTCCTTTTTTACGAAACTGCATATCAACTGGCTAGATTTCGCCGTTCCTCAGTCATGGCTCCGCTGGATGGGCGAATGATCCTTACATTTCATGAACCGTAAAAAATAGGGCCGCTCCAGGGACGAATCCCGTTGTTTTTTCCCAAATCTGCTACCTTTCTTCCAGGTAAAAACTGTGCTATACTAAATTTGTACAATAATTGCAGGGGAAATTCAAAGTGGTAATATCAGAACGAACCATATCGGAGCCTCAGCCAAGGGGATGGGAGTTACGGGGAAACTGTCCCGGAATCTTCAATTGGCGTTGCCTACGCCGATTTTAAGAGGAGTCGCCGGCCACTTTCCGGCAAGATATCTGGAAAAAGGAGAATGAGTATGAAAAAGATGGATGTGCAATCCCGCCTGCTTTCCCTGCTGCTGGTTTTAGCTTTGCTGTGGGGCTTCGCCGCCCCAGCAAGTGCAGCCGGCGCCGCCCATAGAGATGGGGTCAGCTTCACGCAGGTGGACAACAGCGCGGTGTCCGCTTCCCTGCTGGAGCAGGAGGCGGAAGAAAAGCAGGAACTGGGCCACGCCAGTACGGACCTGGTGCGTGTTTCCATTGTTTTGAAAAAGAAGTCCACCCTGGAAGCGGGCTTCCAGGCAGAGCACATGGGGAGCAACCCTGCCGCCATGACCTACCGTGGAGCGCTGGTCAAGGAGCAAGCCCAGGTGCAGGAGAAGATTGAGCGCGCCACCGGCGAAAAGCTGGACGTGGTTTGGAATTTGACCGTGGCGGCCAACCTCATCTCTGCCAATGTGGCCTATGGCCAGATTGAGGCCATTGAGAGAATCCCGGAGGTGGAGCGAGTCTTCCTGGAGACCCAGTATGAGCCCGATGTGGTGCAGACCGATTTGCCTGCCGATCCGCATATGAGTACCTCTCCCTCCATGATTGGCTCCAACGGAGCCTGGGCCGCTGGATATACCGGCGCGGGCAGCCGGATTGCCATTATAGACACCGGTACCGACACGGACCATCAGTCTTTTGACGAGGGCGCGTTCCGGTACTCCCTGTCTCAACAGGCCGAGGCAGCCGGTATGACGGAGGAAGCCTACCTGGAAAAGCTGGACCTTTTGGATGAGGCGGAGATTGCCTCTGTGCTGGGTCAGCTTCATGTGAACGCCACGGCAAAGGATTTGTACTGCAATGCCAAGCTGCCCTTTGCCTTTAATTACGTGGACAGGAGCCTGGAGGTTACCCATGACCATGACACCCAGTCCGAGCACGGTTCCCACGTGGCAGGCATTGCCGCAGCCAACGCCTATATCCCCCGTGGAGATGGCACCTACGCCAAGGCTCTGGACGAGGTTTTGATGCAGGGCGTGGCCCCGGACGCCCAGATTATCACCATGAAGGTCTTTGGCCAAAACGGCGGCGCGTATGACTCGGACTACATGGTGGCCATTGAGGACGCTGTCCTTCTGGGCTGTGATGCCGTGAACCTGTCCCTGGGCGCGAGCAACCCCGGCACCTCCCGCCATGCCAGCCAGGAGTATCAGAAGATCATGGAGAACCTGGAGAAGTCCGGCATTGTGGCTGCCATGTCCGCCGGCAACTCCGGCGCCTGGATGGAGAACGCCAGCAGCGGCGGCTACCTCTATGACGATGACGTGAGCATGCAGACCAATGGCACGCCGGGCACCTATACCAACTCCCTGGCTGTGGCCTCCGTGGATAACCGGGGCATCACCGGTGAGTATGTTACAGTAGGCGGCTCCACCATCGTCTACACCCAGAGTACAACCTATGGGAACCTGCCTCTGACTACCCTGGCCGGTGAGCAGAGCTATGTATACATAGACGGCTACGGCACAGAAGCGGACTGGGCTGCTGTGGGCGAGGCGCTGAAGGGGACTGTGGCAGTGTGTTCCCGGGGCGGAATCTCCTTCTATCAGAAGGCCAACGCGGCGATTGGGGCAGGCGCCATTGCCACTGTGGTTTACAACAACGACAAGGGCTCCATCAACATGGACCTGACTGGTTATGGCTACACCGCCCCCTGTGTTTCCATGACCCGGGCCGATGGCGCCATGCTAAAGGAAAAGGCCACCCCTGTCACCGATAGCCAGGGCAACGTGCTGTACTATGAGGGCAAGCTGACTGTAGAAAAAGGCATTGGCTCCCAGGTGCTGCCGGGGGCGTACAACACCATGAGCGACTTCTCCTCTTGGGGTGTGCCTGGCTCTCTGGAGATGAAGCCGGAGATCACCGCCCCCGGCGGTAACATCTACTCCCTGAACGGCAGTCACCAGGCCGAAACAGGCGGCCCGCTGCTGGGAGGGTCCGATGCGTATGAGAGCATGTCCGGCACATCTATGGCCTCTCCCCAGGTGGCCGGCATGGCGGCCCTGCTGGCCCAGTACATTGGGGAGACGGGCCTGGCGGAACAAACCGGCCTGACGTCCCGACAGTTGGCCCAGAGTCTGCTTATGTCCACAGCAGTCCCTCAACGGGAGGAGGAGAACGGCGGAGCCTATTATCCCATCCTGCGGCAGGGCGCTGGCCTTGCCAATGTGGGTGCAGCTATCTTGGCAGAGAGCTATCTCCTCATGGGCGAGGACGCTACCCGGTCCTATGCCGACGGCAAGGTGAAGGTGGAGCTGGGAGACGATCCCGAGAGAACCGGCGCCTACCAGTTCTCCTTCTCCATCCACAACCTGACGGACCGGGCGCTCCCCTATGAGCTGTCTGCCGACTTTTTCACCCAGGCTGTGTTTACGGAAAACGGAACCGGCTATCTGGACACCCAGACTGCTGCTCTGGACGCTGCTGTGGAATTCAGCACCGGGAAGACCGTTACGGTTCCTGCTGGCGGCGAGACAAACATCCAGGTCACCGTGGTCCTGACGGATGAGCAGAAGGCGAAGCTTCAGGCGGACTATCCTGCGGGCGCATATGTGGAAGGATTTGTATACGCCAAGGGCGAAGTCACGGAGGAGGGCATGCAGGGAACGGAGCATTCCATCCCGGTGCTGGGCTTCTACGGCAACTGGACGGACCCCTCTATGTATGACGTAGGCAGCCGCGCCGAATACGTCATGGGCGATGAGGAACGGTATCCCTACCTGTATGACAACAATGGCATCAGTGGCAACAGCTTCCTGGTTTCCTATGTCCAGGCACCGGGCTCCAGCTATTACTTCGGCGGCAACCCTGTGGTGCAGGACGAGCATTATATGCCGGAGCGCAACGCCATCAACGGTGTAAATGGGGACCAGATCAGCCACGTCAACTTTGCGGCCATTCGGAATGCGTCTGCATCCCGCCTCCAGGTAAGGAACCTGAGCAAAGGGGGAGAAGTCCTGGCAGAGGCCTTCCCTGGCGGCGTTTCCGGAGCCTATTACTACAGCAATTACAGCCAGTGGTTGAACACAGGCTATGGCCTCAGAGTCGGTTTCCGCCCCCAAGGCGCCAGTGAGGGGGACCAATTGGAGATTGCCCTGACTCTGGCGCCGGAATACAACGTCTCCTACGATTCGGATGGAGACGCCATTGTGGACTGGGAATCTCTGGGCGAGGGCGCTTCCTTCCGGGTCCCTGCTGTGGTGGATAACACTGCCCCGGAGGTGGAGGACATCCTGGTGAGCCTGGTCAACCATACGATGCTGATTACGGCTCAGGATAATCAGTACGTGGCGGCTGTGGCCCTGTACAACGCAGCTGGAACGGAACTGCTGGGGCGCGCAGGTGCAAAGCAGGAAATTCAGGCCGGTGAGGAGGCCCAATATGCCCTGGATCTGACGGACGTGAAGGGAAGCAAGTTCCTGGTGCAGGTTACGGACTATGCCATGAACACCGCCACCTACAAAGTGGAGGTGCAGACAGGTGAACAGGAGGAGCTGCCTGAGATGATTGCCTTTGACCTGGACAAAGGCTGCTGGACCAGCTTTACCAGGGATTCATTCAGCTCCGACCTCACCAGCTATGCTCCCTCTGACTTGACGTTCTATGCGGCTACCATTGTGGACCATTATGTACTGGCCTCCACAGATGAGGGCGACCTGTATGTCATGCCCGAGGACGAGTTGACCAATCTGACGCGGGTTGCCAATCTGGGCACGGTGCTGTCCGACATGGCCTATAATCCGGCAGATGGGAAGATCTACGGCGTGGCAGACGGCAGCCTCGTGACTGTAGACAGATTCACGGCTGAGGTTCAGGCGGTGGGGCAAATCCCTGTCACCACCAATACCCTGGCCTGCAGCGAGGATGGCACCTTCTACTGCAATGAATATGGCACAGGCAAGATTTGGCAGTTTACTCTGGACAGCCTGAAAACTGAACCACCGGTGAAATACGACTTTGACGGCGATGGAACGGTGAGCACGGGGGATGTGCAAGCGCTCCTGGATTACGCCACCGGAGTCCGCACCACCGTTTCTCACCGGGAGCACGCTGATTTTGACGGAAACGGAGAAATTACCACCCGGGACGCCTATCTGTTTGAGACCAGGCTGGATGCAGGAGACCTGACTGGGGTGAAGCTGGCGGTGGAAACTTCCCTGTCTACCACCCAGTACCTTCAGGCCATGGAAGTCAATCCCAACAACGGCCTGCTTTGCTGGGTCAGCTATGCCACCATGACCTATGAGGGCTACACCTATGGGTTTGCGTATTATTTTGAAATTGACCCGGAAGCCGGGACCTACTCCTTATATAACAACCTGGATCACGAGATGTCCTGTTTGATCATCCCGAAACAAGCAGCTGGCAGCGACTGGACTACCCCCACGGAAGAGGTCAGCGGCATTCAGATCTCCCCCGAGACGGTGACCCTTCTCAGAGGCAGCAGCGTAACCCTGTCCGCTGCGGTACTGCCCTGGACGGTAACGGACCGAAGCGTCACCTGGAGCTCTGCCAATCCGGAGGTTGCCACGGTGGATGAAAACGGTGTGGTGACCGGTGTGACGTCGGGAACGGCGGTCATTACGGCCACCTCTGTACGGAACCCGAACGTCTCCGCGTCCTGCACCGTGACCGTGGAGTCTGTGGAGATTACCCTGAAGGGTGCGCTCCGGGATCAGGAGGGCAACTCCGTGCTCTTCAGCTGGGACATGGCTCAAAGCACCTGGACCAAGGAGAGGGCCTTGGATACCTCCCTGATTTCCGTGACCCGGGACACGAAGAATGATAAGCTGTACATCATGGACGGGGAGTCGAAAGCATGGAATATGCACCGTGTGGACCCGTCCACAGGCAAATCAGAAGCCAGCGCTGCCAACGCAGCCGGGGCTCCGTTCTGGGACCTGGCGTACAGCCAGTATTTCTCCACGGAAGAAGCACCCAAAATTACCGGCGTTTACAACAGCTACTTCCTCACCCCCAAGGACCCCATGAATTTGGACACAGTTTCCTTCAACCTCCGGGATTACCTGGACATTGCAAGCACCAACGCTTTGGTGGCGGTGACCAGCTTGGGCTATGAGCGCATTGAGCGGTATGGAGCGGAGTATGACGCAGAGCATTTTGTGCTCTTGGACAACGGCGGCTATATTTGGAACTGGTGGGTATACGAGGATAGCGAAGGCTATAGAAACTTCATGCGGCTCTATGCCAGCAACCTTGCCCAGTATGAGAGCTTTGACAGCCACGAGGGTTACCGGTATTGCTCCCTCATTACGGGTGAGGACGGAAATTTGTACCTGTCTGCCTTCAATGGGGAGACGAGCACATTCTATCAGATGATTGAAGTGACTGACGCGGAGATCCCCCGTTATGACGCGACGCCCATTGGAAATGTGGGTAGTTCCACAGGTCCTGCAGCCCTTTATGCAGCGGAAGGGGGCGCCAAGGCAGAAACCAGCCACCAAATCCGCGACCTCACGGATGCTGAGCCGGTGGAGGCGGCAGACGCCCAGATGGGAGAGCCGGCGGCTGCAAAGCCCAGCGCCCGGTTTACCATGACGAGAGTTGCCCCCACCACAGGCCGGGCGGAGGAGCCGATGTCCGGCGTTATAGTTGGCGAAGAGGAGCGGGAGGTCACGGTGGAAGTGACTGCGAAGGATGCACAGGGCAGCAGCTTGGCAGCCAATAACGGACTGACCACGGTGACCTATGACGCTTCAGCTTTGGAACTGAAGGACGTCCGGATTTCCGGTGATTACACCGCCCGGTTAACAGCTGCAGGTGCGGTGACCTTCGGTTACATTGCCGCGGCAGCTCTGGAGGCCGGAGCGCCTGTTGCTACGCTGACCTTCGCGGTAAAGGAAGGAAACACCCAAAATACGTATATTACGGTGACCCACAAGGAGGCCAATGGGGAGAAGCCCGGCTATGTGGAGCAACTGCCCGTGGAGTTTACCCACACCCATACGGAGCTCCGCAACGAAAAAGTTGCCACCTGCACGGAGCCCGGCTACACCGGAGATACCTATTGCAAGGACTGCGGTCTGCTGATCCGCCAGGGAGAACTCCTTCCTGCTCTGGGGCATGATTACGAGGCCGAGGTAACGGCGCCCACCTGCACCGAGCAAGGTTACACCACCCACACCTGCAGCCGCTGCGGCGACAGCTACGTAGACGGTTACACCGAGGCCTTGGGCCACGACTGGGATGGGGGCAGCGTCACAACCCCTGCTACCTGTGAGGAGGACGGCGTCCGAACCTTTGCCTGCAACCACTGTAGCGAGACCCGGACAGAGACGATCCCCGCCACGGGTCACACCTGGGACGAGGGTGTGGTGAAGCAAGAGGCTGGATGCACGGAAGACGGCGTCATGCGCTATACTTGTGTGAGCTGCCATGCCACCAGAGAGGAGAACATCACCGCCACCGGCCACCAGTACACCAAGACGGTGGTAGATCCCACCTGCACCTCCTCTGGCTATGAGCAGTACCTCTGCTTCGCCTGTGGATACGAGTATCACGATCATTTCACGGCACCCCTGGGCCATGATTACGAGGCTGTGCTAACAGAACCCACCTGCACGGAGCAGGGCTATACCACCCACACCTGCAGCCGTTGTGAAGATCACTACGTGGACGGCTACGTCGAAGCCTTGGGTCATGCTTGGGGGGAATGGACCAAGGAGATTGCGGAGGATTGCTTCCATCCCGGAGTCGAAGTCCGGACCTGCGCCCACTGCCAGGCCAAGGAGAGTCAGACTGTGGAGGCCAATGGAGCTCATTGTCCGTCCAAAGATTTCCAGGATGTGGACGCCAGCCGCTGGTATCACGAGGGCGTGGACTTCGTATTGAAACACGGCATCATGAAAGGAATGGGAGGCGGTCTATTTCAGCCCAATGGGACCTTGACCCGGGGCCAGTTGGTGACCACCCTGTACCGGATGGCCGGGGAGCCGGAGACAGAGGGCGATAGCCCCTTCACAGATGTGGATATGGAGCGGTTCTACGGCAAGGCAGTGGTTTGGGCGGCGAAAAACGGCATCGCCAAAGGCGTAAGCACCACGGTATTTGCTCCCCATGCACCGGTGACCCGGGAGCAGATGGTGACCTTCCTGTACCGGTACGCGAATCTGGCTGGTGAGGACGTGACGGGAGACTACGATCTGACGGAGTTTGGCGACCATGGAGCCATTCACAACTATGCCAAGGAACCGCTGGCCTGGGCCGTGGACAAGGGACTCGTCACCGGCATGGACGGTCTCCTGAATCCCAGAGGCAACGCAACCCGGGCGCAGATCGCGACTATCTTCCTGCGCTATAGTGAGAACGTATAAAACCGTAAGGGTTTCCAAAATTTGAATTTCCAGCAGAAGTGCCCCGGGTTGCGGACCCGGGCACTTCTGCTGGAACTTGGCGGCAGATGGAAAAGACGCTATGCACTCGGCGAACCGTTTGCGTAGCGTCTTTTATTTTTTGGTTATCTGGAATATTTTATTATATGGTCTTTCCTTTCCCGAGCGCGCTTATTTATTGATTTTTGCAAAACAACGCGATTTCCTTCTGTTAAGTGCCATGGGATACCTTAAGTGGGGAGAAATCACAAGTGGATACATCCGGAAGCCATTGGCGGCCTTCGATGACGTATCAAAATCTCTCAAAAAAGAAAGGAAGAACGGCGTAAAAGCGAGAATCACAGCATTGCTTCTGGCATAGACTCTGGTCTTCGCCATGGTCACCATCGCGTTCGCAGATGCCGAAAGCACGCCACATTTGACGGTCCATGCGGAAATCAGGGCCAGTCAGGTGGAAGCGCCCGTATACCTGGATGCTGACGGGCGGGCTGTGACGGTGCAGGTTTGCGTTTGCTCCTACCGCTGCCCAACGGGAATTCGTTTGCGTGCAACGTCCGTTTGTGCAGAGAACCACCCTCCGCTTTTATAATAAAGAAACAGGCACAGTCCTGTACATGCCCATGTCAGGGGATAAATCGCCGCTACGCCCAATGCGTTTGGGTAGAAGTGCAGCACAACTTTCAAAATGCAGGTCCGGACCACACACATATTGATCACCACGATCAGCATGGCCGGAAGCGCCTTTCCAGCACCGCGAATGGCTGAGGCATATACCTCCAGAAATACGTAAATGAAGTAGAACGGGTAGGCAACAAACGCGATTTTAGTCCCCAATGCAATGACGGCAGGTTCCTTGGAGAACAGGCCAAATGCAAAATCTGAGAAGCAGAGTGTGAGGACCGATGCAGAAATGGTGACGGTGATTCCCAGGAACAAGGAGGTTTTGACTCCCTGTTTGGCCCGGTCTACTTGATTGGCGCCAATGTTCTGGCTGGTAAATGTGGAGCATGCCTGCCCAAAGGCCATAATCGGAAGGTAGATGAAGTTTTCTACTTTAAAGTAGGCGGTAAAAGCCGCCATGCTGTCTATGCCTAGCTGATTGATATGAGCCTGAACGATGAGATTGGACAGGGTGATCACGATGGACTGTATGGCAGCGGGGATACCAACCAACAGGAACTGCCCACAAATACTGGCATTGATTTGGAGTTGCCGCAGCCTGAGCCGGTAGGGGGTTTTTATGGTGCAAAGGTGCCGAATGATCAAAAACGCGGCCAGCCCTTGGGAGCAGGCAGTGGCCAAAGCCGCGCCCTGCACGCCCCAGTCCAGGAAACAGATGAACAAGGTATTTCCTATGATGTTTGCAATGCCTCCGGCGAGCTGATACAGCGTGGGCGACTTGGTATTTCCCAGGGCCCGCAGGATGCCGGAGCCCATGTTATAGCTGACAATGGAAATCAAGCTCAGCAGATACAGACGCAGGTAAGCGGTAGCGTTTTCCAGTACATCCGCCGGGGTCTGAATCCACCGGAGAAACTCTGGCGCCATGATGAGGCCTAGTACGGTGAAAACTAGGGACAGAACACAGGTAAGACCGGCGGCACAATGAATGATTTGATTCAACCTGCCGATGTTTCCGCTGCCCACCGCTTTTGCCGTGACAACGCCGACGCCCACGCTCAGGCCGGTAAATGCGCCCAAAATACAGGTGACGATTAAGCTGCTGGCCCCCACAGCTGCGGAAGCTTCTGTGCCCAAGACCCGCCCGACGAACATCAGGTCCACGGTGTTGTATAATAATTGAATGAGACTTCCGGCAAATAGGGGAAGGGCAAAGGAAATCAGCTGTTTTCGAATGGGACCCTGGGTCAAATCCCGGATTTCTCCATGATTGCTTCGTTTGTCAGGCATAAGGCTGTCCACACTTTCTCGCCGCCATAAGAACAATAGGGATGGAGGCGTTATGGATGCGCTCCTCGGGGCAATGGAGCCTACAATTCATCGGCTCTCAATTTTACCATCTGTTACAGCCCGACGCAAGCCCCATGGGGGGATATTTCAGGGCAGCAGCATGTACTTTTTCTGGGGCCAAGTTACTCACCCATCGCCGGCGCGGCAGTGCCCGGCCTTCCCCGGGGGGAAGGTGCCGAGCGAAGCGAGGTGGACGAGGAATGGCGATATCTGGCAGACCAGCAGGCAGGGTCGATTCAGATGCAACATAGCTTCTTTTTAACGGGACTGCATATCTACCAACTGGATTTCGCCGTTTCTCGTCAGCCAGCCTTTGGCTGCCAGCTGGAATTGTGGAATCACTTGCCGGAGGCGTCAAAGAAAGTAGAGGCTGGCACTGAGGAAACCCTGACCTACTGTGACTTTCCATCCGAACACTGGACGAAGATCCGAACAAACAACGCCATTGAGCGTCTGAACCGAGAGATCCGGCGCAGAACCAGGGTAGTGGGCGCTTTCCCGGACGGGAATTCGGCACGAATGCTGGTGTGCGCCCGGCTGCGTCATGTTGTGGGAACCCAGTGGGGCAGCAAGAAATACATGAACATGAAGCATCTGGAGGCCATGGAGGCAGAAACCTTGGCTGTGTAATAGCAGCCATGCCGCAAGGTGTCAAGGGCAAGACGAGCGGCGTACCGCCGCCCTTGACCCCTTGCGTCCTGCCTGCTGAAATGTAGCCAAGGTGCGGTTAAGCCGCCCCCTGTAATAGATTTCTACCAGTGACCAAAATCTATTTTGCGCATAACTCTTGACACTACCCATTGATAATGTGATATTCTTGATTTTGCCGAAAATCGTTTACACAAAATTTCCCGCCGGGCCGGAGCCGTCCAATTCTCCTAACTGTTTAGCATTAGTGGATATGTTTTTTGTGTTGATTTGACTTTGCACGCTTGCCGAGGAGCAGCAGAACAATGCTCAGGATCATCACACCGCCTCCGGCTGCTGCCCATACCCACCACGCAGTTTGCGTGGAAGGGACAGCAGCAAATTGATTTCCGGACAGCTCAAAGCAGAGATACTGCCCAACTGCCTCGCTGCTCACTTTTTTCCAACGGTCATTCTTCTTTTCGTAGATTGTATAGGACGCGTCACCCGCAGGGAACCTCCAGCGCACCGTGTGGCTCTCCTGCCCAACATCAGGAATTGTAAGCGTCCAGACCTCTGCTGCGCCGTCCAACAAAGAGGCGGGATTGTCTGCGGCTTCCGCCTGCAAGGAAACTCCCTCCTGGAAATTTCCTTCCGCCAGCACAGAGGGATGCCCCTCCCGCTTATCTTCTGAAGAAAGCGTGGTGATATACGGCTCATATTCCGCTGTGACTACAGTGTCAAAACGTAGATCCGACAGATTCGTCCTGTCCCAGTGAATATAGAATCCATCCTTGTCCGGTGCCTGGGGATATATCTCCTCCGAAAAAGAGTCTCCATAGTTAAATTCCTGCTCCGTCAGAACGGTGTTGTCCGCCACGAAACGAAGCGTCAGATGCAGGAAATCTTCCGGAATGTTTTCCAGCTCTTTGAGTGCTGCGTAGCTGATTTGCTCTGCCTTGCCGGACAAGCTCACACGGTCTACCCCGGCAAGTGTGTCCGACACAAAGCGGTTTCCCGTGTATTCGCCGTCGATCTCTCCCGCGATGGCTCCGCCCAACTGGGTGTAGGCGGAGATCTCCACCATGGAGATGCAATCGGATAGTTTGCCGCCGGAACCGACGATACCGCCCACATATTTCCCGCCGGAAAGTGTGCATTTTGCGTAGCTTGCGCGGATAGAGGACAGCGATAAGCCAGCCACGCCGCCAACATAATCGCCGCTCTCGCTTTCCACACTGCCCCAACCGCCGCAGCCGGAGATCGTGCCAAGATCCATGCGCCCGGTAATGCCGCCTGCGCAGCTTTTTTTCGCCTGCACCGTGCCGTAGTTATTGCAATCCAGCAAAATGGCCTTGGTCTGATAGGTGAAGCGAGTAGATCGTTTGCCGGAGGAGAGCAGATCGTCCTCCGGGTCAGCATCATACTCGATGGCCATAGCTCCGGAAATGCCTCCCGCATTGCGGTCAGCAGTCACAGCGCCATAATTGGCACACTCTAACACCTTGCCGCGGGTCGCGCTTTGCAGGGTTTCCTCAGAAACATCCTCAAAAACATCCGTGTAATCCACATCCTGCGTATTGTTCAGCAGATTCAAAAACAGATTCATGACCTTCATGAACTGGTTGTTGACCGCTCGTACATCAGATAACAGCGTGGCATTGGAGCCGGTCAGTTCGCTGTTCAGCGCTGAAAGCTCATTGCTGATACCGCTGAGGGAAGTGTTGAGGGCGTTGTTGCTTTCGGAAAACTCCGGTCCCAACGGTGAAAAGCTGCCGATGTCCTCTCCCGACAGATCTCGTACCCATTGTGCCGCCTTTGACAGGGCGCTTGACATTGCCTCCGCTGACTGCTGTGCGCTGCTCAACACCGCGTCGAGCTGGCTAAAGATGTCTTCCATCTGTTCATTGATGGAACGCAGTGTACCCAGAGCGTCGTAAAGGTGCCTCATGGCGGCGCTGAGGTGGGATGTTGCCGCATAGAAGGAATCCATTGCCGTTTGCAGCGAGGCGAGAATCTCACGCAGAGTTTCCTCGTTCTGCTGTCGCAGAGCCCCAAAATCAGTGTTGATCAATACATCCGCAAAGTTTCGACATACTTCGCCATAGCAGTTCAGGACAGAGAGAATATCTGTTTTCAGCTGTGCCGCCGTTTCCGGCGTCACACTGCCGCTGATTCCAATCTCCCCCAGTGCCCGGCCGATGGTCGCCTGCAAAGAAACTGACGCATCCCGAAGAGCGGCGATGCTTTCCCGCAGCTGCGTGGTGTCCGGCACAGCGGTGCCGCCCTGCATTAGAGAAAACGTGTTTTCCAAGGCGTCCAGCCCGGTCAACAGTGCATCGCAGGCAGACGCCATCTCAGAGCAGAAGCTCTGAAGCTGAGAAAGCGCCGTGTCGTTGTAACCCAGTGTGCCGTCCAGAGAATTCAACAGGTTGCGGACTTCTGCAATGGCTTCCGTCATGCTGCCGGAGGCAGAGTTCAAATCATCCATAGCAGGGACAATCTTGTCAATGTATCGCTCAACCAGCAGGAGAAGGCTGTTGGCCGTGTCGATATTGTTATCTGCAAAATCACCCAGCTGCCCGGTCAGAGAATTGGAACTGTCCCTCGCACTGTCGGCGTAGCCGGAAATACGGGATATGCGCCCTGAAATACTGTCAGACGCCGCCTGCGCGTCATCCAGCATGCGGTTAATGAGGCTTTGCAGCGTATTCAGTTCGCCTTGCAGCTCGTCAAGGCCGCTTTCCGAAAAATGCAATGTGATGTCCGGTACCATCTGACCAACAATACCGCCCACATCCTTACGCCCCTGTACCTCGCCACGGTTGATACAGCTGGCAAGATACCCGTTCTGCCGTCCCGCAATGCCGCCTACATTATAGCCCACATGGGGATATCCCACGGATCCGGTATTGGTGCAGCTCTGGATCACGCCGGTGGAATATCCGGCAACGCCACCGGTATCGGAGGTCACGGCATTCTCCGTGATCTCCTCTCTTTTCAAAATGCGGTAAAAAGTGTTCTCCAGATTTTCCAGATCGGCTTCGGCAATATCCCCTTCACTGACGGTAGTATTGACTGTCGTAGCATTTTCACAGCGCAACAGAGTACCGTTGTTTTGCCCCACAATTCCGCCGGTATACTGCGTTCCGCGCACGGCGCCGGAGGCGGTACAGCCGGTTAGCGTGCCGGAATTGCGTCCGGCGATGCCGCCTACACTGCTGCTGCCGATAACCACACCGGAAAAGCGGCAATTCTCCACGCTGCCGTAGTTTTCGCCCACGATCCCACCGATGGCGCTCTGGGTGCCGGAGGGTGCGATCTCACCCTCTACGGTGAGATTTTTGACGGTCGCTCCAGCTTCCACTCTGCTGAACAGGCCGTAGCTTGAGTTACTTTCCGTCAGCTGCAGACCGGTGATCTTATGTCCCTGTCCGTCAAAGCTGCCGAGAAAAATGGGAATGGAAACGGCATCGCCATCAACATCGATGTCGGCGGTCAGCACAACAGTCAGTCCATTGGAATAGTCATCAGAAGCGCAGCGCTTTGCAAAAGCGGTCAGTTCCTCCAGTGTACCGATGGAGATGGTGCCCTCTGCTGCAAAAACGGCAGGGCAAAGGGATAGTAGGAGAAGCAGCGAAAGCAGCCCGGAGAGAAGCCTTGCGGAAAGCATGTTTCTTTTTTTACTTTGTTTCATTGCCGCCCTCCTCCTGCTGGCACTCCGGCGGGCATTCTGCCACGTTGCCGGAGATCACATTCAAATTGACATCCCCATCTACATTGGCGCGGATCATACCGCTGACGGCTCCGCTGATCTGTCCGGTCACAAAACCGTCTACAAACACGCGGCCGCTGGCCTCCTTCTGCTTGATGGCAGAGGGCATGGAAAAGCTGGTCTTATCCGCGATACCGCCGCCCAGAAGCAGGATCTGAGGCAGGACGAATAGAACAAGGATCATGGAAATGATGGTGCCGCGCCCGATGCTCTGGCCGATGCCGACGATGGCGGCTTCAGAGGTCATGCCGCCGATAAGGATACCGGCCACCGTCATGATCGTACCGGAGGTCATCACTGTCGGGAATGCAAAGTTCAGCGACTCGGTCATAGCCTCCCGGTGGGACATGGCGCCCTTGATCTCCTGATAGCGGCTGGCAATCACGATAGCGTAATCGATATTCGCGCCCATCTGGATAGAGCTGACCACAAGGTAACTCATGAAAAACACGCCGGTTCCCGTAAGGGTCGGAATGGAGAAGTTGATCCAGATGCTGCCCTGAATGACTACGATCAGCAAAAGAGGCATACCGGCGGATTTGAACGTAAAGAGCAGTACCACCAGCACGATGAGCAGCGACACGATGCTGACCACAGTATTGTCACGGGCAAAGGATTTTTCAAAATCGTATTCCGTGGAGGAATTGCCCGCCACATAAACATTTCCATCCGGGTAATAGCGCTGCGCCGTTTCCCGAACGGTATCAAGGAAGGCGTAGGTCTCGTCGCCGCTTTCCGGCAGCGTCAGATACAGCAGCATCCGGCTGTAATCCTTGCCCTGAAGCTGCGCCTTGGCGCTCTCCATCTGGGTTTTTGCATCCTGCAGCATGGCGGTTTGGTCGCTGCTAAGCTGTACAACCCCGGCGTCTGCCTGCTCACAGACAAACAGGAACATATCAATGAGCGGCACCTTGTAGGAGCTGATATTTCCCATAAGCTTGCCGTAATCTCCCTGCTCTGTGGCGTAGGCGGCATAGAGCACCTGCGCCATTTCATAGTCGAGATCGGCCAGTTCCGAGAACTGCCGGGGCATCAGCTTGTCGGCCAGCATATAGCCGTTCATGGCCTCCACGTTGGCAAGCCCCATGGAGTAGTCGATCTCCTCCATGCTTTCCAGTTCTGTCAGTAGGGCGGCTTCCTTTTCGTAGTCTCCGGCCGGAACGGTCAGCGCGATCATATTGGTGGAGGTGAAAGTGTCGCCAATGAGGTTTTCCGCGATCTGCGTTTCATTGAGTTTTGGCGTGGTCAGCGTACTGTAGCCATAGGCGTAGGGGCATCTGCCGGAAACGAAGAAGCCCGCCACAATGGCCGCCAGAAAAATGAAAGGAACCACTTTACGGCTTGCCCACGCAAATTTTCCTGCGAAAGAGATTTTCGGGATAAAGTCCCGATGCTCTGTCTTTTCGATCAAAGGCCCGAACAATACCAGCAATCCCGGCATGACCACAAAGACAGACAGCAGTGCAAAGAGAATTGACTTCATCAGGCAGATGCCCATGTCCGGTCCGATCTTGAACTGCATAAATAGCATGGCGCACAGACCGCCAACGGTGGTCAGCGAGCTGGCACTGATCTCCGGGATAGCCTTGCTGAGGGCGGCAATGGCGGCCTCCCGAATAGGCAGGGTCCGGTGTTCCTCCTTGAAGCGGTTGCACAGGATCACCGCATAGTCAAGGCTCAGCGCAAGCTGCAAAATGCTGGTGACGGAATTGGACACGAAGGAGATCTTTCCCAGCAGGAAGTTGGTGCCCTGATTCAGGATCATCGCTGTGATAAAGGTCAGCAGCAACACCGGCACTTCACCATAGGTACGGGAAGTCAGAATGAGTACGGCCACCACAATAACCGCCACATAGACCATGATAACATTGACTTCGGCGTCGATGGTCTCTGCCAACGTGTCGCCCAGTTCTGTAGAAACATAGATGTCATAATCTGACAGAAGCTCTTTCACCGCATCCAGCGATGCAAGACACTGATCGTCCGTTTCATCGTAGTCGAAGGTCACCGTAAACAGCGCCGAAGAATGGGCATAATGCTCTGTGGTCTGGTCAAAAGCAATGCTCTGCACCCCCTTGACCTGCGCAATGCGCTCATTCAGGTCGGAAGCTTCGTTGTAGGTGATGTTGGCAACCATGACCTGTGCCGTGCCGTAAGTGGTGAACTGGTCAGCCATCACATCCAGCGCCTGCTTTGTTTCAGATTCTTCCGGCAGATAAAAGCTCAGACTATTTTCAACTTCGACCCAATTCCGGGAAAATGCAGAGAAAATCAGAGCGATAATCGTAATCAGGAAAAACAGGTTGCGCTTATCCACAATGAAGGTGGCCAGCTTCAGCATGAAGCTATGTTCTTTTTTTACCTGCTCCATGTCAGGTGTCCTCCTTTTAAAATCATGGAATCACTGCGCAGCAACAACTCCAAGCTGCCCCTTGATCTCCATGGGTCTGTGCCGGGGGGCATTGGCAATACCAGTCACGGTGCCGTCCTCAGCGACATCTGCGTTGATCTCCACCCGCAGCACACCGAAGGGGAGCTTAGGAGAAGCCGTAAAATGAAAATGCGAGCCGCTTTTTTCGCATTCCGTCAGGTCTACTGTGAAGCCCATAAGCTTTGCGCGACCGGAAAAGGCAGTGTCGGACAGCAGTGTCAACGAAACCTGCACCTTGACCCAGCCCATAGGGGACTTGATCTGCGCTTCAATCAGATATGTATTACCTGTAATCATCATGGTTTATTTCCTCTTTTCTCATCTGAGTTTCGGAAGCAGCGCTTTTGCATTGTCGCTAAAGAGCATCTGTTTCTGTGCCGCAGTGAGTTTTTCCGTATTTTCCAGTGCTTCTGCTTGCCCGACGCAGGCGGCAATATCGGTATAGGGCGTATCGGATCCGTAAAGCAAGTGGCTGGCATCCACATTCCGCAGGAGCATTTCCACCTGTTTCTGCTCAGAAAAACCCGCCACATCGTAATAGACATGCACCATATCCTCCATAATGTCCGCCCGACGGTCCGGGTCGGCAAAGCGCAGCATCAGAGCAAAGCTCTCAAAGCGATCTGCCAGAACACAGAGAAATGCGCCCGCATGGGGAATCACCCACTTGATATTGGGATAGCGGGTAAAGGTGTCGTTCTGCACCATGTTGAGGAAGGCTCGCGTTGTCTCCACAAAGTATTCAAAGGCCGGGACGGGAATTTCCTCGTTGACATCGGGAACCATGACGGCAGGTTGTGTCGGGTGCATCACGGCCAGCGCACCACGCCCATCCAGCTCGGCCATCAGTTCATCCAGCCTCTGGTCACCCAAGTACATGCCGCCGTAGTGGGTCATCAGCCCCACACCGTCTGCGTGCAGCTCATCTAGGCAGTACCGTGCCTCAAAGATGCTGCTGTGGACATGGGGCAGCGGCAGTGTGGCGAGAAAGCCAAGATTTCCCGGTGAGCGGGCAACGATCTCTGCACCCTGCTCGTTGACCTTCCTTGTCAGCTCCCGACTGCGGAACTTATTGCCTGTATAAAGACTGGGAGATGAGATGGAGAGCAGTGCATAGGAGATGCCAAGTTCTCCCATGGCTTCCTGCTGCCATGCTTCGTCCCATTCCGGTGTCGGAAAACCATCCGGGCAGTACAGGCCCTCTTCTTCCAGGAAGTCATAGTAGGCTTTGGGAAGATAATGTGCATGAAAGTCGATTTTGTTTTGAAATTTCATTCTGACATCCCTTCTGCTGCTTTCTTGCCCCGGAGACGGATTTGACCGTATTGGGAGATCACAGTTCCCGCCAGTTCATCGTGATCCAGCTTCAAAACCGTCGCGCAGTCCAGCGTGCTGACCGCCGTGCGGAGGATATGTTTCAACTCCAAACGCTGACCGTCACGTCTGCCTCTGACGGGATCATCAAATCCGAACAGAGAAAAAACGCCTGATACGATGCCGTCCGCTTCGCTCCATACCAGCGTCCCAAACCGCTCGCCCATGTGTCCGTCAAGAACAATGTCGTACCTGTGCTCCATCTTGCCGCCTCCTTTGCTATGCTGCGAAAAGTATAAGGCGCATCCCTTTTCGAGAGCAACGGTCAAAGTGTTTCTCCATGTCACTATTTTGACAAGAGTGAGGATATTGTCCTATTGGAAAACAGCCGAGCTTTGTGATATACTTGCTGTATGCAAGGAGGGATCGCAATGGAACGCAGGCCCAATACCGCCTCTCAGCAGACCAAGCAGGCGCTGGCGGCAGCGCTGAAAGAGCTGATGGCACAGAAGCCCATCGAAAATATCACCATCCATGATTTAACGGAACACTGCGGCATCCGCCGACAGACCTTTTATTATCATTTTGAAGATGTTTACGACCTCCTGCGCTGGATGTTCCAGGAGGAAGGGATCGCCCTTTTAGAACAGCAAAAGGGGGCACTCCTCTGGCAGGAAGGGCTTTTGCAGCTTTTTCGCTATATTGAAGAGAACAGGGCTGTCTGCCTTTGCGCACTGAAATCTGTCGGGAGAAAAGAGCTGAAGCGCTTTTTTGAAGCGGATATCCATGCCATCATCTACCGTACCGTGGAGCAGTTAGGCAACGAGGTGGGCGCGATTCAAGCCGGTGTCACAAAGGATGATGTAGACCTTCTGACTCACTTTTATGTACTGGCCTGTGTCGGATTGCTGGAAAGCTGGCTTCTTGGAGAAATCGACCGGACACCGGAAGAGTTAATTGCTTTTTTGGATCGCATCCTGAAAGAGCATATCTGCGGCGCGAGGTTCTGCTGGAGCAAAGCTGTGCCGGAACATTCGGCTGAGTGATTCTCGTGCTGCGCAGTGCCTTCTATCTGGAGGAACACAAAAATGTGCAGCTATAGAAATATGTACCGCTGGCGGTAGTAATCGGGTAGGAGGCCCGCCGGGCCAAATCTTCTTTTATTTTGCGCATAACTCTTGACACCACCATGACTGCCATACCTTCTATCCCTTTGAGGATTTTCAAAAACAGTTGGCTGTCAGACAGCGACAGTATAACAACTTCCCCATGCGGCCTCTCAACTGGAAGGCCCCCAAAGCTGTTCTCTTTTCTTTCCCAAAGTCTGTAACTCATCATTGACAAACCTACACAGCCGCCCTGAAAAACCAGGGAATATTGGTTGTTTTCCGGGGTGAGCTGTGGTATAATAATCTAAAATGTAGATGTTGTGTCTAAAGCCTGCCGTTTTCTCCCCCGACTCCTGTCAGAGAGCCGGAACAGATGGCTGCAGGATCATGTATCAGTCTGGGAGGAGATTGTTATGGCTGAACCTGTGCAGAATTTCCGTACCGCCTTTCATGGCTTTAACCGGGAGGATGTGGTTCGTTTCCTGGAGACGGCTACGGCCCGGCACACCGCAGAGGTGAACCAGCTTCAGGACGATGTGGCCCGTCTGGAAAAGGAGCTGGCTGCCCTGCGGGAACAACAAACGCCGGAGGTCTCCAGGGAGGAGCTGGAGGCTCTGCGTGGGGAAAATACCCGTCTGAAAGCCCAGATAGAGGAGCTGGAGGCTCAGCTCACAGAGCCGGAAGCCCCCGTCGGCGATCAGACCAACTGGAAGGATGAGGAGCTGGCCGCCTACCGCCGGGCGGAGACGGTGGAGCGCCAGGCCCGGAACCGGGCGGCCCAGATGTACCACCGGGTCAACGGGCTGATTGCCGACTTAGCGGCCCGGATGGAGGGCAGCAAGGCCGAGATGACCACGGCGGCGGAAGCCCTGGGTCAGGCCCTGGATCAGCTGCAGTCCGCTCTGGATGGGGGACAGGACGTCCTCACCGAGGGCGCCGCAACCCTGCGGGCCCTGGAGCCGGAGCACCCGGCAGAGGAAGAGACAAAATAAAACGCCAAAGCTGCCAGCCGCCAGTATATGCGTCCTCAGCGGTACCATGTGGTAGAATCTATATCTGAAATGGACCTGCTGCAAAATGCGTTTTTGCAGCAGATCTCTTTTAAAAGTTGAAAATAGGGGGAGAAAACGCGAAAATTCGTGTCTTCTCCCCCAAACTATTTGGAACAATCTTTTAAAAAGCGATTTTGCAGCAGACCCTTATGATGATCCGGCTATCTGGCATGGACTCTGGCCATGTCCCGTTCAGCGGGCTTTGGCTGGATTTCCCCGGCCTTGGTCAGGGCAATTTTGGTGAAGATGGGACCGACCAGCTCATAAACGAGAACGGAGAAAAGGATAATATCCCGAATGACGGCCCCTTCCTGACCCATTTGCGCTGCCACTGTCACAGACATGCCCAGAGCAACGCCAGCCTGGGGGAGCAGGGTGATGCCCAGATATTTACATACCTTTTCCTCACATTTCATCAGCTTGGCTGCGGCGGAGGCGCCGGCAATTTTGCCGGCAGACCGGGACAAAATATAGGCAATCCCGATACCAACCACGGCCAGCTCCCCGAACACCCGCAAATCCAACTCCGCGCCACTAAGCACGAAGAAGAGGACATAAAGCGGGGCCGTCCAGCGGTCTGTTTTGAACATGATTTCCTCGGAGAAATCGCAGACATTGCAAAATACGGTACCCACCATCATACACACCAACAGAGGAGAGAACCCGATGGAGATCTCTCCACCCAGGGGAATCTGCACCTTGGACAGGGCGGTGGCAAGGATGACAAAGGTGACAGCAATGCTGAGACGCTTGGAATTGGAGTGGAACAGCTTCTCTACCAGGGAGAACAAGCCGCCCAGGATGCTACCCAAGCCCAGGGAGCAGACAATCTCCAGCAAGGGATTGAGCACCACGGACAAGAGGCTGAAGGAGCCGCTGATCATAGTTTTGGCCACACCAAAGGAGATGGCAAAGACCACCAGACCTACTGCGTCATCCAGGGCCACAATGGGCAGGAGCAGATTCGTAAGCGGCCCCTTGGCTTTGTATTGGTTTACCACCATAATGGTGGCGGCAGGGGCAGTTGCTGTGGCCACGGCGCCCAGCACAATACAAGTGGAGACCGGCAGCTTATCTCCCAAAACCAAATGGAGCAGCAGCAGGGTAATATCCACCAAAATCGTGGCGGCTAAGGCCTGAATGATGGCGATGACGGTGGCCTGCTTACCCGTGTGCTTCAAGGCAGACAGCCGGAACTCATTGCCGATGGAGAAGGCAATGAAGCCCAGCGCCACATCGCAGATCAGGCTGAAGCTGGCAACATAATCGAAAGAGGCAAAGCCGATCCCGGGAATGCCCAAAAGTCCCAGACAGTTGGGCCCAATGAGGACGCCTGCTACCAGGTAAGCGGTGACGGCGGGCAGATGCCAGCGCTTGACGAGCCGGGACATCATCAAGCCGGCTAGCAAGGCAAAGGCAATGGATAAAAGTGCTTCCATATAGATACTTCCTTTTCGTAGCTTCGTTTTTCCAAGCCCATTATAGCACGTGTTGGGGAACATGCAAGGTAAAAAACTTCACAAGTTTTGGCAGGTCCACCCCCCTCCTTTGGACCGGAAGTGACAATGGCACAGAATGCGACAGTTTTATATTTTTGGGTGGAAGCTCAGAATTGATCTTTGCTTGGGCCAGGAGTATACTGGGAATACCTGGAAGATCTAACTTGCAGGAAATGATTAATTTGGAGGGATTCTTATGCCAATGAAAACGTGGAAGCCTGTATTGTGTTTGCTGCTTGTTCTGGCAATCTGCTGTTCCGTTACGGTGGGTGTTGCGGCAGCAACCTACACAGATTCATCCGGTACATATCAGCATACAAAAATTTCCCATGAGGAAACCCCGGTGAAATCTGTGGACGGCATCGTGGACTACATAGGCGACGGAGTCGTGTCGGCGGCAGACGAGGGTCAGGGCGACCGGGGGCAGAGCTATTCCTGGGCGGCCATTGCCCACGGGGATGACGTGTATGTCTCTACCTGCTACAACGCCATGGGAAATACACTCACCCTGATGGATTCTGCTTTGGGCCAGCATTTCGACCCGGAGACGATGACGGCAGTGCTGAATGTCCTCTACAACGGTGCATTTTACACTGGCGAAGAAGACGGCGGCTCTGCAGGTGGCGTTTTGGTCAAAGTGAATGTGGTAACGGGAGAGGTCAAGCTCCTGATGTCCAAGGCAACCACCGGTGAAAACTGCCTGTTCCGCAATGCTTGCGAATATGAGGGAAAGCTTTACTTTTGCGGCTCCGTCAACAGCCTGCCCTGTATTTACCAGGTGGACCCGGAGACGGATGTCTGCAAGCTGGTGTACCAGGGCATGACCCGGCAGGACTATATAGAGGGTTATTTGGCCGGAATTTGTACCGGTATCCGGGGCCTGTGTGAATTCAACGGCCAGCTGATTGTCAGCTGCGTCACAAAAGAGGGGCCTCAGATTCTCTCCTCCACCCACCCCTGGGATGGACAGGAGGCCTTTACCCAGATTGCCGGTCAGGAGGACCTGTTCGGTTATCCGGCTTTTCACTATGAAGACAGCATCTATGGCGGCTCCATTTGGGAGATGGTGAACTTCAATGGGAGCCTCTATGTATCCATCTGTACCGGAACTCCGGAGAATATGCCGGATGAGAACACCATGCAGTCCTTTGCTCTGGTCCGGGGCGATCAGGATGAGAGTGGCATGTGGAGCTGGACCGCCGTCATTGGTGACCCTTGGGAGGACGGCGCCAAATATACCTTTGGCATTGACCCCTCCCGTACCCGGGCTGGCGCTGGCGTTCTGATGGTGTATGGGGATTACCTGTACATCGGTGAGTACAACGATGAAGAGATTGCGCTGGAGAGTGTACTCTTTGACATTGATTTTGATTTCGTGAATGAGAATCTGCGGCAGTCTGTGAGCCTGTACCGCATGGACAAAGACGAGAATATTGAGCTGGTGGTGGGAGATCCCACGCCTATGTTCCCGGAAGGTGGCATCTCTGGTATTGGCTCTGGCTTTGGTCACCGGGAAAATCAGTATATCTGGAGAATGACTGAGTACGACGGGAAGCTCTATGTAGGAACCTTTGATACCAGCAGCCTCCTGGAGCCCATTGGCCAGTTCTCCAATGGTGATATCAACAACATGACCAGGGAGGAGTGGGAGAGCCTGCTGGCCTTCATTCGCACGCTCCTGAAGCTCCAGCAGAAGGAGCAAGGGGATGGGACCAATGCCTCGTCTGCAAACCAGGAAGACCCCCGGATGGAGCGTCTGACCCAGCTCTTCGACGCCTACACCAATGCCCAGCTGGCGGACTGCCTGACGGGGGATGGCACGAGCCCCTACGGCTTGGAGCCTGCCGCTCTGTCTGTGCAGGAGCTTCTGGATACGGCCAAGGGAATTCTCACCTGCGCCTACTACCTGAAGGACTCGGTTCGGGGCTTTGACTGCTATGTCACCGAGGACGGAGAACACTTTGAGACCATCACCACAGACGGCCTGGGCGACCCCTACAACCATGGCCTCCGGGTCTTTGCAGAGACAGATCGCGGACTTTGCATTGGTACCGCCAACCCCTTCTATGGCACACAGCTGTGGCGAATGAATGAAGTGTCCACAGGAGTCGTCTCGTTTACCAGCAATCTGGAGATTGACTTTGACTGGCAGGTGACCCAGTACCATGTGACCGCTGCACCCAACACCCGGGTATTTGACTTCACCATGACACCAGCAAGCTCCCGGAATGTGATTTTGGTCAATGGTACACCCATTGAGGGCTATCATGGAGAGGTCCCCCTGGCCCTGGGGCAGAACACGGTTACCGTGACCAACCAGAGCGCCGATGGGGAAAAGCACATCACCTACACCTTCCAGATCACAGTCCCGCCCTGTGACGGGGGGAGCAGCTGCCCTTGCGCCAAATTTGTCGATGTGGACACATCCAGATGGTATCATGAAGGTTTGGACTATGTGGTAGAGTATGAGATCATGAACGGTATCACAGAAAACCGCTTTGCCCCCAATGAAAACATCACCCGAGGCATGGTCATGACCATCCTCTACCGGATGGCCAGCTCCCCGGAAGTGACAGGAGGAAGCCCCTACACAGATGTTGCAGAAAACCGTTATTTCTCCCAGGCAGTGGCCTGGGCGGCAGAGCAAGGGATTGCAACGGGCTATCCCGATGGTACCTTCCGCCCAAATCAGCCGGTCACCCGGCAGGAGCTAGTGACCTTCTACTGGCGGTACGCAAATCTCGCCGGCTGCGATATGACCATTTCTCAGGGAGCCAGCCTGGCTGAATATCGGGATGGGGATTCCGTGAAGCCCTATGCCAAAGAGGCGATGCTTTGGGCTGTGGACACCGGCCTCATCCGGGGCGTGGATGCGAACACCCTGGCCCCCAACGGCACGGCCTCCCGGGCTATGGCGGCTACAATGCTGTACCGCATGGTTGTGTAAAGAGAAAAAGCCCAGGTAATCGAATCATGCCGCAGTGCAACGGCTGGATCACAGGGCTGCCGTCCGATGCCATCCGCAATTTGTGAGAAATCTGGCTGGGAACCGAAAAAACCTGCGGTTCCCAGCCAGAAATTTTTTCTGCTTGGGCGGTTAGAATGGGTAGTGTCAAGCGTTATGGGCAAATTTGTTTTTGATCTTGCACTATTGCATCACCTTGCCATATTTTGCGACGCGCCCGTCTTTTTTATTTCTCAACTGGCGACTGTAGAAGGGGGCTGTCTCACCAGCGCAGAGAGGCAGCCCCAAAAATACAGCACCTGGTTCTTACCAGATCGCAAGCAATTTTACATATCACAATTACATTGTTCAAAAACTTATATTTTAAAATAAAATAATACTAAAATATACAACCGTGTCGCTTCCGAAACTGTAGCTTAGGCCCATTTCACTGGCTAACTGCAAAATTACGATTCCGTGGCTTTCCATAGAGGATAGCCGCTGTTCGGGATGTCGGCAGGGCTCGTCCGGGCAAGCGCAGACTTCGCAGGTCGTGCAGCCCGTAGACAATATATAAAAATCTGATAATTTTTCTTTCAGTTCTATCTGCATCTTTCTCGTAATTTCTTCATGGACCAGTTTCGCCTTGAGACAGGCATTTTTGTCCCATGCGTTTTCAACCTCTGTAACCGTGGAAAAAAGAAAAAAATTCCGGTAGTTCTTGCACGCCGCTATTTTTTCCTGAATATCGCCGCAATACGGCGGGCAGGCCCAGGAATGGCCATACCGTTCACAGTCCGTCTCACAGATAAACCACACCTTATCGGAAAAGGGGAGCTGTGCCGTATCTCCAAAGCAGTATTCACAGATTGGAAATGCAAGCGCTGTATCTTCTATTGTTTTTTGGGGGTCAAAAATTTCTTTCATAAGTTTCTTTTCTCCTACCTCAGCGGCATATTCCCCGGTACTTTCCCATTCTCGTTCTACATCATCCACGCAGCTTTTTATTCCAATAAAAACTTTCTTTTTATCCGTGAACATCTTCCCACTCCCTTTCCATCACCTTTCTGGCTCAGTCTAAATCCCGAAGGAGAGGCCGTCGGACACCGATCAGATCTGCTTACCCGCTTCTTCAGAGTTTTTCGGCGCTTTTCCCGCTGCTCGGCGTTATCGGCCGCCAATTGGGAGCAGCTTCCCCATATCCTGGAAACAGCGGCGGGTGGCAATCAAGCGCCATTCCTCAATATGACAAGATACACACATCTGGCAAAAACCGGGTTCCAGCCCTGGAACCCGGTTGCAAAAGCCCGAATGAAATTCTGAAAGACGCCCTTACAGCGTAGGCTGATTGGCCGCCTCGATGATCTTCACAAACTTCTCGGGAACCAGAGAGGCACCGCCGATGAGGCCACCGTCGATGTCGGGCTGGGCCAGAAGTTCAAACGCGTTTTTATCATTCATGGAGCCACCATACAGGATGGAGATGGCCCGGGCGTTTTTGGAGCTGTACAGCTTCCGGATGACGGTGCGGATGCTCTCACAGACCTCCTCAGCCTGCTCGGGGGTAGCAGTGCGGCCAGTGCCAATGGCCCAGATGGGCTCGTAAGCAATGATGACCTTGCGGATCTTCTCTTCCGGCACATTCCGCAGAGCGGACTTGATCTGCATGGTGATCCACTCCTCGGTAATGCCGGTCTCCCGCTGCTCCAGAGACTCGCCACAGCACACGATGGGGATCAAACCCGCTTCCAGGGCAGCCAGGACCTTGGCGTTCACATCGGCATCCGTCTCACCCATAGCCCGGCGCTCGGAGTGACCGATGATCACATACTTGCAGCCGGCATCCACCAGCATATTGGCAGCAATCTCGCCGGTGTAGGCGCCGGAAGCATTGGCGTTCACGTTCTCGCCGCCAATGCCCACCCGGGTCTCCCGCATGGCGCGGACGGCAGCGGGAATGCAAACAGCGGGGACGCAGAACACCACGTCGCACCAGCGGCCCTTAGGCAGGATGGATTTAAAGGCCGTCATGAATTCCTTGGTTTCGCTGGGGGTCTTATTCATTTTCCAGTTGCCGGCGATGATAGTCTTGCGGTACTTTCTGTTCATTTTCTTGAGCCTCCAAATTTATCTATGTGCAAGAATGTGCGCAGAAAGCAGCGAGGGAGCGGCAGGCGCCCTCGCTGCCAATTGGTTACAGAGTTATTTGTCCTGCAGGCAGGCAATACCGGGCAAGACCTTGCCCTCCAGGAACTCCAGAGAGGCGCCGCCGCCGGTGGAAATATGGGTAATCTTGCCTGCGAAGCCCAGCTGCTCGCAGGCAGCCGCGCTGTCACCACCGCCCACAATGGTCACAGCCTGGGAATCAGCCAAAGCCTGGGCCACAGCGATGGTGCCCTTGGCCAAAATGGGATTCTCAAACACACCCATGGGGCCGTTCCACACCACAGTCTTGGCAGCTTTCACCGCATTTGCGTAGAGCTCCATGGTCTTTGGGCCGATGTCCAGACCCATCTGGTCCTGGGGAATGGCATCGGAGGCTACAGTCTCCACATCAATGGGGGCATCAATGGGGTTGGGGAAGGAGGCGGCGATGGTGGTGTCTACAGGCAGAAGCAGCTTTACGCCCTTGGCCTCTGCCTTGGCCATCATTTCCTTGCAATAGTCCACCTTCTCCTCATCCAGCAGGGAGGTGCCGGTGGAGTAGCCCTGAGCGGCCAGGAAGGTATAGGCCATGCCGCCGCCGATGATCAGGGTGTCCACCTTCTCCAGGAGGTTGTTGATCACATTCAGCTTGTCAGAGACCTTTGCGCCGCCCAGAATGGCCACAAAGGGACGCTCCGGGTTGGCCAGGGCTTTGCCCATAATCCCCACTTCCTTCTGCACCAGGTAGCCGCAGACGGCAGGGAGATAATCCGCCACACCGGCGGTAGAGGAATGGGCCCGGTGGGCCGTGCCAAAGGCATCATTCACAAAGAGATCTGCCAGGGAGGCCAGCTCCTTGCTAAGCTCGGGGTCGTTCTTGGTTTCGCCCTTGATATAGCGGACGTTCTCCAGCAGCATCACGTCCCCATCCTTCAAGCTGGCGGCCTTGGCCTTGGCATCCTCGCCCACCACGTCAGCGGCCATGAGGACCTCCTTGCCCAGAAGCTCGCTCAGGCGCTGAGCCACCACCTTCAGGCTCAGCTCCGGCTTCCACTCCCCCTTGGGCTTGCCCATATGAGAGCAGAGAATGACCTTTGCACCATGGTTCATCAGGTACTGAATGGTGGGCAAAGCGGCTACAATCCGCTTGTCAGAGGTAATTTTACCGTCCTTAGTGGGCACGTTGAAGTCGCAGCGGCACAGCACCCGCTTGCCGGAGACGTCAACATCTTCAATGGATTTCTTATTGTAGTTCATGGTTATGCCTCCTGTTATTGTCCGGACTGGAAGCCGGTCCAGTCCCGCATTTGACCAAACTCCTGGAGCTGGGGAAAATCCAGCTGTCGCAGGGCTTCATAAACGGTAACAGCCACAGAATTGCTCAGATTGAGGCTCCGGGCATTGGGCCGCATGGGAATGCGCAGGCAGCTTGCCTCGTGGCGGGCCAGAAAATCCTCCGGCAGGCCCCGAGTTTCCTTACCGAAAAACAGGTAACAGCCGTCCTGAAAGACCGCTTCGGTGTGGGCCCGGGGGGCCTTGGTGGACAGGCACCACATCTGCTCCACTTGGTTGATCCGGAAAAACTCCTCCAGATTGTCATAGACCCGCACATCCACCAGGTGCCAATAGTCCAGCCCTGCTCGCCGCACCGCCTTCTCGGAGATGTCAAAGCCCAGAGGGCGAATGAGGTGCAAGACACTACCGGTGGCGGCACAGGTACGGGCAATGTTACCAGTGTTGGCCGGAATCTCCGGCTCCACCAGGACCACGTGAAGCATGAGCGAGGACCTCCTGCGTTTACTTGGAATATTGTAAGTCAAATTCTCTCTAAAATCAATCCAAAAAAACGGATTCTGGGGAACTTTTCATAGTATTCACAGAAAGCCCTTCCCAAAGCCGGGAATTTTGTGAATTTTAGCGGCCCGGCCAGCAGCTGCCCCTGAGGCTCTGGGGCAACCGGTCACAATTTCGGAGAAATTCCCAGTCATTTCCCTGCAATTTGCCGGTTTTTACCTGCGCCGCTCTAAAATATCGTCCAAGTCGTTCAGGTTTGGCAACGTGGTAACCACCACCACAGAGTCTCCCTCTTCGATGGTATCCTGACCCCGGGGAATGAACACTCGAGCTCCCCGGTGAATGGAACCAATGAGAATCCCCGGACGGGTGCGCAGGTCCTGCAGGGGGATCCCACAGACCCGGCTTCCCTGAGAGACCCGGAACTCCAGGGCCTCAGCCTTGTCCCCGACGATGCTGTACAGAGTCTCCACATTGGAGCCTGTGGAGTTGGCCATGGCGCGGACGTAACGCACCACCGCCTCGGCGGCAATGTACCGGGGGTAGAACACGCTGCCCACGTCCATGTTCTCCACAATGTCCTCAAAGGAGTCCCTGGTAATTTTCGTGATGATTTTGGCCTTGGACACCTGACCGGCATACAGGCTCATGAGGATGTTCTGCTCATCCAAACCGGTGAGCGTGGCTACGGCATCCATTTCCTCAATGCCCTCCTGGCTGAGGAGCAGGTGATCCGTGCCGTCACCGTGGATCACGGTCACGTTGGGCAGCGCCTCAGCCAGGTTCCGGCAAACGGCGTAGTCCTGCTCAATGATTTTGACATCTGCGCCAAAATCCGCCATCTGTGCGGCCAGGTAGTAGGCGATGCGTCCCCCACCCAGAAGCATAATCTGCCGGACCGGTGAGGTGGGCGCGCCGATTCTGCGGAAAAACAGGGAGGCGTCCCGGGGCTGGGCCACAATGCTGATCCGGTCCCCGGCGGCCAGCTGGAAGCTGCCGTTGGGAATGAAGACCTCTTTGCCCCGCTCCACCGCACAAATAAGCACGCTGGCCTTAAACCGGCTCAGCTCCGACAGGCGGATGCCGACCAGTGGGGAATTGGGCGACAGGCAGTGCTTCAGAATTTCCACCCGGCCGCCGGTAAAGGTGTCAATTTTAACTGCGGAGGGAAAACGAAGGACCCGGGCCATTTCCGTAGCACAGGCCAGCTCAGGATTGATGGTCAGACTCAAGCCCAAGTCCTCCTGGATGAGGCTGATCTCCTTCACGTATTCTGGGCTCCGCACCCGGGCGATGGTGTGCTTGGCTCCCGCCCGCTTGGCAATGAGGCAGGTCAGCAGATTTTGCTCGTCGGTGTTGGTGGCGGCAATCAGCAGATCCGCCTGCTCCACACCGGCCTCCCGCTGGATCTCCAGGGTGGTGCCGTTGCCCTCAATGGCCATAATATCCAGGCTCTCTATGGTATGCTGCAGGGCTGTGGCCCGCTTGTCAATGATGGTCACGTCATGACCGGCTTTGGAGAGCCGTTGGGCAAAGGTGCTGCCCATTTTGCCGTCCCCTACAATGATGATGCGCATGTTGGAATCCCTCCCGCGCAAACCGCGCTGTCTTTCAATATAGCATGATTCTGCAAAAAACGCAACCAATAATTCCAAATTTCCTCCAAAAAATACCTATAAGGATACAAACCGGTCCCTGAAATCCAACCGGTCCGTATCCTTACAGCCAAAGCTCTTCTGATTCCCAGTCCTGTAGCTCACTTAAGCGCCGTGCAGCCACAGGGTCCAACGCCCTGCACCGGGCACCGTGGCAATGACCTTTCCCACCACATCCCCGGCAGATACCGCGCCGGCGTCCTTGGCATTGTTGGCGTCTCCTTTGGTCACGTAGGAAAGGGCACCGTCTTCCTGGATGATCTCCACAATGCGGTGGATGACGGTATAGTCCCCCCTTCGAAACTGGATCACATCCCCAACCTCCAATGCGCCGGTGTCCAGTTTGGAGACGAGCACTGCGTCACCCACCGAAATCTGGGGCTCCATGCTGCCGGTGGCAACGGCCACGGGCTGCCACGGAAGCAGGCCGGCAAAGAAGCAGATTAGGGCAGCCAGAACCGTACAAGCCGCCACACCACCGGCGACGGAGGCCTTGGAGCGCCGCTTTGCCGGCGCTTCGTCGGGGCTGAGGTCGCAATCCAAAGCCACGAGGAACATGAGATTCATAACCAACTCCAGCAGCGCCCCCATTGGCCGGCTCAGTGCCGGGGAGACGGGGATCCAGAGCCCCATTGCCTGAGCTGCAACGCCGTAGAGAAGCGCCGGCAGAAAGCCTCCGTGTATGGCCAAGGCCGTCAGCAGGGCAGAGCGGGAAAGGGTGGGGAGAAATTCGCTCCACAGGCGCTGAGGAAGGTTGGCTGTGCCGCCGGTCAGCAGGCACTCCCCCAGTGCGAGCGCGAAGGCAATGGCGAGGCCCCTCCAAAAGGAGCTACCCTTTGGCAAGGCAGACAGGAACGCCCGGAGCAGCTCCCGGGCAAAAATGCCCAGCAGGGCCATCGCCCAGGCTGCCGGCGGTACACGGACTGGGTTGAACCCCAGACAAAAGCCACTGAGCCCCTGCAGCAGCAGCCAAATCCCGGCAAACACAGTGGCCCAGAAAAGCGCCGACTTCCCTCTTTCTGTCTTCGGCCAGAGGATACTTTGCCATCGAAAGGCCATTTTCACAGGTGATTCCTCCTCCCAGAATGCTTCTGGCAGGGCCTCCGGCTTGGGGAGGCCCTGCCTGGTCGTTACTTCGTGTGCGTATGGCTGGATGCCGGGGCTGCCCCCACGGCATCCTGCTCATAGGTCAGGTGCAGCGTAAAGGTTTGGCTCCCCTCAGCAAAGTGCTCCTCCTGGACGTCCACGGAGATGACAAACTGGATGATACAAGATTCACCCGGCTGAAGCACCTCGTCTTCTCCAAACTCCGGCATGTCCACCTGGTAGAGCTCCGGCAGCTGATCCAGAGTCAGCCTGTAATCCCTCAGGTTGGCCTTGGCGGTACCCTGGTTGGTGATGGTGACGGAATACTGCGCCCAGGCGCCGGGAAGGGAAAAGTGCACGGGAGCATAGCTGACGCTACCGGCTGTGAAGGTGGTTTCGGCAGGCACTGTTGTTTCGGTGCGGGGGTTGGCCTGGTAAAAAGCCTTGGCGTCATCGTGAGACATGATAATCCGTTCATTCATCGGCATTTGGGTGTTGTAGCGCAACGCCACTGCCTGGCCGATGCATTGGCCATCCATGGCGCCGTTGTCGGCAGCCGGTAGGTAAGGTTTGTTCTCCCAGCCCGTCACCATGTGCTCCGCCTCTTCCCTGCAGTTCAAAACAAAGGTGTAGTCGCTTCTGGAATAAGCGGTGCCGCTGACGCCAGACTTGAAGGAGTAGGCCCCAATCTGTTTTCCATTGTCTTCGTCATATGGATTGAATTCCTCGGCAGTCAGGGAAACGGTATGGGGGTTATTGTCGTCCACTGTGAAGCAGTAATCGCCGAGGAAGCTGTAATCCGCATACACATCATAGAGGACCACTTCATAGGTGGGGTCGTTCACAACGGTTTGCTCCACCAGGTCGGCGCCGGCGCTGCTCAGGGTGACCGCTGCGTCTGTGACAGAAACGTCCCAGGTTCCAGAGGCAGAGACGTTGCCGCCCAGGGAAATTTCGGTGCTCCACTGAGCAAAACCGAAGCACATGGCGCTGACAGCCATGACACCCGCTGTCAGGGCGGCGAGAATTTTGGATCTTTTTTTCACACTATGTACCTCCAAAGGAATTGAAATTGCAAGGAGTCCACGTCAATCTGAACGGAGCAGAACCCGTGGCAATGAACTCTCGGTCGATTAGGATATCCTAACTATGTGACACAGGAAATGCCGCGCCCAAGCTTTCCCTGGAGCCTGCTTCCGCTCCGGAGTGTTCAGAGGGGCGGACCGGGTTCCGGGATTACGCAGCGGGATGGGTATGGCCGGCTGTGGGAGCGGCTTCTACCCCGTCCTGCCCATAGGTCAAGTAGACTGTGAAGGACTGGGTGGCGGCTTCGAAGCTTTCGCTGCTGTCCACGGAGATGACAAAGGTCATGGTGCACGATTCGCCCGGCTTCAGGACCTCGTCTTCACCCAATTCCGGCATGTCCACATGATAGATCTCATCCAGCTGGTCCACATCCAGCCTATAGTCCCTCAGGTTGGCATTGGCTGTACCCTGATTGGTCACCGTGACGGAGTACTGAACCCAAGCGCCGGGCAGTGAGAAGGTCGCAGGCCCATAGGTGGCGCTGGTCTTGTCATCGCCGATGGCAGCGGGATAGACGGTGTAAGCTTCGCCCTGCTGTATCTCCTCCTTTGCCGCCTGGTAGGTCACCTTCAGGTACTCGTTGTTGGGCTTGACCTGAATGGACGAGGAGCCGCCCCACAGCCTCAAAATGGCATATCCCACAACCTTCCCGGCAGAAGCGCCGTCGTCCGTGTTTTGATAGCTCTGGTTTACCAGTCCATTTTGATGGATCGTCACAATGTCTGGATCCGTAATTTTCATCATGAAGGTTGTGGTTTTCTCCGCCTTGATGCCGGAAGCATAGTACCAAGGGGATGCGGAGCCATAGCTGAGGGACAGCCGGTCAGCATATTCGTTCAGCTCGGTTGCATTGAGCCCTTGCTCCGCGCCGTTCACATCGTCAATCTGCAGAACATACCAGTTGTCCATATCCCGGATCGCCAGCTTCACCGGATACACCACGGCATTTCCGGTAGGGGCCACTGTAACCGGGTCGGCGTCCACAGCTGCGCCGGTGCTGAAGCTCGTTACTTCGGCCTTGGAAATGCCCACGTCCCACTTGCCGCTGGCCGATACCGTGCCCTGGAGGGCAAGGCTGGTACTCCACTGGGCAAAGCCAAAGCACATGGCTCCGGCAGCCATCACACCGGCCGTCAGCGCAGCCAAAATTCTGGACCTTCTCTTCATCAATCAGTACCTCCGATTATGTAAAATATTTGGTTAGTCCCTTCTAACTTTCTAAGAAAAAGAAAACGCGCCTGGGGATGGAGCTTCTTCGAGATTAGTCAAAACTAACCATAGGCAGTATATCCAACTTTCTCCCAAATGTCAAGCCCTTTTTGTAGGTTTGTCAATGATGAGTTACAGACTTTGGGAAAGAAAAGAGGACAGCTTTGGGGGCCTTCCAGTTGAGAGGCCGCATGGGGAAGTTGTTATACTGCCGCTGTCTGACAGCCAACTGTTTCTGAAAATCCTCAAAGGAATAGAAGGTGTGGCAGGCATAGAATTCTTCATTGTCCTTTCTATGACTGCGCTCCACTTTCCCGTTGTGTCTGGGGGTGTAGGGCTGAATGAGCTTATGCCGGATGCCGAGCTCCTCCAGGGTGGTTTCAAAGAGCGTTTTCTTTTTGGTAGCCTTCGAGTTCAGGCGGTTCGTGAATTCTGACCCGTTATCTGTTTGGATACATTCTATGGCATATGGGAACTGTTTCACCACATACTTCAGGAACTGTGTGGAGGAATATGTGCTGTGTTCTTTATATGCCTTGAGAATTCGGAAGCGGCTGTACTCGTCTATGAAAGTGTACTGATAGTACTTCTCCTCCGCCACTTCCCCGACCAGGCAACTCTGTGGAACAAATTTCACATCTATCTGGCATTTTTGACCGGGATATGTCATCTGTTCATAGGGTTTTGGGGTATATTTCGGGTTCGGAAGCTTGATGGGGTTTCCATGGATCCGGCGCAGGAGACGGTAAAGACCGGAGATGGATCTGGTATAGCCACGCTGGCGCAGCTTCACCCAGAAGACCACCAGACCGGCGTGAGGGTTCCTGCGGCGCATATCCTGGACGAGCTTGATCTCAGCCTCTGTATGCTGGTTTGGATGGCTGTGAGGCCGGTGAGAGCGGTCAGCAAGGGATTGTAGCGTACCGTCGTATTTCTTTCTCCAGCGGTAAATGTTTTGCCTGGAGGTCTTGTAACGGATGGCTGCCTTTGTGACGCCGTGTTTCAAAGAATACTCAATTACCGCTTGCTTAAAGCGCATGTCCTGTGTTATCTTATTCATGGCGAATAGGGTGGCACCTGCCTTTCGGTTTTGATTCGACAACTCAACCTTAACACAGGCCATCCCTATTTGCCACCTTTTTTCTCTCAATCCGGAAAAAGCGCCGCAGGCATCGTAGTAGTGCTGTGGGAATGTGCGGAAACCGCACTGCGGTTTTCCACATTTCCACAGCCCCTGCTCCGGTGTCACACATCATTGTAAATCCTACACTTTCTCCCAAATGTCAAGCCCTTTTTCTCTTGACTTTTGGAAGCAGGGAGGCTATAGTAAAGCCATAATATGTCAAACCGCAGATGGAGAAGTAGTACGGGTGCCTCCGGCCTCCAGAGAGCGGCCCGGATGGTGGAAGGGCTGCAGGCTGTGCATTCTGAATGGGCTCCGGAGGGCGGCCCGAAGGTTCAGTAGGCGCCGACGGCATCCGGCCGTTATCCGGAAAGCTCATGTTGGTGAGCATGTACACAGGTGGCGTATAGACTTTGGTCTTATCCTTTGTAGGATAGGGCCGTTTATTTTTTAACAGGAGGAATTCGTCCATGGAAAAAATCATTCTCACAGGGGACCGGCCCACAGGGCGGCTCCATTTGGGGCATTACGTAGGCTCTCTGAAGCGGCGGGTAGAGCTGCAGAATTCCGGGCAGTACGACAAGGTGTTCATCATGATCGCCGATGCCCAGGCCCTCACCGACAATGCGGACCATCCGGAAAAAATCCGGGAAAATATCATTGAGGTTGCCCTGGACTACCTGTCCTGCGGCCTGGACCCGGCCAAGTCCACCCTGTTCATTCAATCCCAGGTCTCTGAGCTGACGGAGCTCACCTTCTTCTACATGAATCTAGTCACTGTGTCCCGGCTTCAACGGAATCCCACGGTGAAGGCGGAGATCCAGCTGCGGAACTTCGAAGCCAGCATTCCCGTGGGCTTCTTCACGTACCCCATCAGCCAGGCGGCGGACATCACCGCCTTCCGGGCCACGACTGTACCTGTGGGAGAGGATCAGCTGCCTATGCTGGAGCAGGCCCGGGAAATTGTGCGCCGGTTCAATCTGACCTATGGAGAAACCCTGGTGGAGCCGGAGGCCCTGGTGCCCCAGAATCAGGTCTGCTGCCGCCTCCCCGGCACAGACGGCAAGGCCAAGATGAGCAAATCTCTGGGCAACTGCATCTACCTGTCCGACACCGAGGCTGAGGTCAAGCAGAAGGTGATGAACATGTTCACCGATCCCAATCACCTGAAGGTCTCCGATCCCGGCAGTCTGGAGGGCAACGCCGTATTCACTTACCTGGACGCCTTCTGTCAGGACGAACACTTTGCAGCCTTCCTGCCGGAATATGCCAATCTGGACGAGCTGAAGGCCCATTACCAGCGGGGCGGTTTGGGGGATGTGAAGGTCAAAAAATTCCTGAACAGCATCCTTCAGGCGGAGCTGGCGCCCATCCGGGAGCGCAGGGCCCAGTGGCAAAAGGATATCCCCGGCGTCTATGAAATCCTGAAGAAGGGCAGCGAAGTGGCCCGGGCCGAGGCCGCCCAAACCCTGGCAGATGTGAAGCGGGCCATGCGCATCAATTATTTTGAAGACGGCGCACTCATTCAGTCTCAGGTGGAGAAATACAGGTAACGGAAAAGGGGAATCGGACGCATCCGATTCCCCTAAGCATGCTCCGCAGAAACATACCCCAATTCACATCCATCATATACTGCAGGCGGCACAGAAATGATAGGTCAGCACATGCTTTATGATACAACGGCAACGTGAAATCGTCAAGAAATATCCATATAAGCCAGAAACCAATGAAGCTAGCTTTTCTATCCAAGCTGCAAGCTCATCCTTACAGCTGCGAAAATACCTCTCCCAGGCTCCGGTGGAGGACCAGGTTGGCGTAGCCGTCATAGGGCGTTTCATCCCGGTTGATGAGGACCAGGCGGTTGCCGCGGTAGTACTGGATGAGACCGGCGGCAGGATATACCGTGAGGCTGGTGCCACCTACCATCAGCAGGTCTGCCTGACCAATGGCGCAGATGCTGCCGGTCAGCGTCTTCTCGTCCAGGCTCTCCTCATAAAGGACGACATCCGGCTTGACCGTACCCCCACAGGTGCACAGCGGTACCCCCTGGGCATGCTTCACATACTCCGCCGGATAAAATTTTCCACATTTTTCGCAATAATTCCGCAGGACGCTGCCGTGGAGCTCATAGACCCGGCGGCTTCCTGCTTTTTGGTGCAGGCCGTCAATGTTCTGGGTGACTACAGCCAGGAGCTTCCCCTCCTGCTCCCATTGTGCCAGCTTTTGGTGCGTGACATTGGGCTGGAAGCCCAAGGGCAGCATCTTCTCCCGGTAAAACCGAAAAAAGTAGGCTGGATTGGCACGGTAAAAGCTGTGACTGATGATGGTCTCCGGCGGGTACTCAAATTTTTGATGGTACAAGCCATCCACACTGCGAAAGTCGGGAATCCCGGACTCCGTGCTGACGCCAGCCCCTCCAAAGAACACGATGCGGTGACTCTCCTGCACCCATTGGCGCAGAGTTTCCAATGCGTCCATTTAGCCTTCCTCCCCTCGTAACACATAAACCCGTTCTGCCTCATCCATTTCCTCCGTCGGCTGGAATCCAAAGCTCCGGTACAGCTTCACCGCCCTGGTGTTTTCGTCGTCCACGGTGGTATACACATCCCGGCATCCGTACTGGCGCCGGATTTGTTCCACCACCAGCGGGAGCGCCCGGGTCCCATAACCCCGGCCCTGATACCGGACATCGATCATGTACCGGCACAGAAGATACCGGTCCCGCTCCTGCCAGTAGCCGTAGAAAGCAAAGCCCACAGGGGTTTCCCCATCTACCAGCAGGCGACAGTCCCAATTCGGATCATACCGGGCCTGCAGCAGGGAGAAGGCGTTGCTGATGATCCACTTCTCGTCCAGAGGAATCTTCCGTTCCGGGTCTGTAGTCAGAAAAACCGCCTGCTTCCAGTTCTCCCCGGTGACTTCAGTCAATTCCACAGTCCCATCCCTCCTGTTCGATTTCTTCCAGGAGCTTTTTCTCCTGCTTGGTCTCAAAGGTGACTTTCTCAAACATATCCGGCCGCCTGGCCCGGGTCCGGCGCAGAGCCTGCTTTCGCCGCCACCGGGCCACCTTGGCGTGATCCCCGGACAGAAGAATCTCTGGCGCCTGCAGGCCGTGCCAAAGGGCGGGGCGACTGTACTGCGGGTACTCCAAAAGGCCGCCAAAATGGCTCTCGTCCTGGAAGCACTCCGGGTCCGCCAGGACCCCCGGCACCATGCGACACACCGCATCGGTCACCGCCATAGCGGCAATCTCCCCGCCGGTGAGGACGAAGTCTCCCAGGGACAGCTCTTCATCCACACATTCGTCAATGAATCGCTGGTCAATGCCCTCGTAATGGCCGCAAACCAGGACCAGACTCTCCATCTGGCTGAGGCGAATGGCGTCGGCCTGACAAAAGGTGTGGCCGCAGGGGGATAAATAGATGGTATGCACCGGACCTCCCACCTCGTCGCACACATGCTCCCAGCACCGGTACAGAGGGTCGGCCTGCATGATGGCCCCCCGGCCGCCGCCATAGGGGTAGTCATCCACCTGGCATTGCTTGCTGGCGGTGTAGTCCCGGATCTGATGGGCCTCAATGCGGATGAAGCCCCGCTCCTGGGCCCGGCCCAGGATGCTCTCCGACAGCACGTCCCCCAGCGAATCCGGGAACAAGGTCATAATATCAATCCGCATCGGTCTGCATCCCCTCAATGAGCTTGACCCGGACAAAGCCCCGATCCGGGTCCGTCTCCAGCAGGAATTCCTTTACCGCCGGAATCATATAGGTGTGCTCCCCCTGGACCACATACACATCGTTGCCGGGCATGGTCAGGATCTCCCGGATGACGCCGATTTCCCGCTCCCCCTCCAGGACCCGGAGGCCGATCAGGTCGGCGATGAAGTAGGTCCCCTCTTCCAGCTCCACATCCTCCCGGTCCACCTGGACCACGGTGTCCCGCAGGGTCTGGGCAGCCTCTACGGTGTCCACGCCTTGGAGCTTCAGGAGCACACAGGTCTTCTGGACCCGGGCAGATTCCAGGACGTACTCCCTTCCCTTCAGGTACACCCGGTCAAACAGGGTCAGAAACTCCGGCCCATCGGCCCAGGGCAGGACCTTCACCTCGCCCCGGATTCCGTGGGTGGAAACAATCTGTCCGGCATCTAAATACTGCTGCTTCATGTGTCGTTCCTCCTATTTGGCCCAGCCGGGGCCTTAGTTGCCTACGTTTTCACCGGGCAGCTCGGCATTGGCCTGCTGTGTCTGGCCAAAATAAACGTCCATAATCGCCTTGGCCACCCGGGACAGGTTGCCACCCTGAGCGCCCTTCTCCACAAAGACCGCAATGGCAATCTGGGGATCTTCATAGGGCGCGTAGCACACAAAGGAGCCGTTGTCAGAGCCCTGAGAGCTGTGCTGGGCCGTGCCGGTCTTGCCAGCAACCGCCACGGGATAATCCCCCAGATAGGATTTGACTGTGCCCCGGTCGTCGGAGACAGCCATGCGCATGCCGGTGGTATAGGCGTAGTAGGCGTCGTCACAGATGGGGCAGGTGCTGAGGACCTCCGGCTCCGCGCTGGCCACGAGGGTCTGGTAATCCGATGAAATCACCCGGTTCAGGAAGGTCGCCCGGTACCGGACGCCCCGATTGGCCAGGGCCGCAGTGTAGGAGGCCAGCTGAATGGGGGTAAATGCACACTCGGACTGGCCGATGGAAAGCATCAGCGTGTCCGCATCGTACCAGCCGGACCGGCTGGGATCATCGGCATACAGCGCAGCCTTGCTTTCGGCGTTGGCCCGGTGTCCCTGCTCTTCAAAAAGCTCCACCCCGGTTTTCTCCCCCAGGCCCAGGTCCTTGGCCACAGCGTCGATGTCCGGCATACCTGTGCGGATACCGGCTTCATAGAAAAAGTAGTTGCAGGACACAGCCAGCGCCTCTTCCACATTGATGACGCCGTGGGTCTGCTTATAGTTGGTGTAGATGAGGCACTGGGGCGTATAGCCCTCGTCTTCATATTTGGTGTACACACCCTTGTCCTCAATGGTGGTGGACGAGGAGATCTCCCCATCGTTGATGGCGGCAATGGTCACCGCCATTTTAAACACGGAGCCAGGCGCATAGGTGGCCTGAAGAGCCCGGTTGTACAGGGGATCCCATTCCGTCTTCAGCAGCTGGTTAAAATCCTGGGAGTAGGTGGCGGGATTGTAGGTGGGGTAGCTGGCGCAGGCCAGAACCTGGCCGGTTTTCACGTCTATGGCCACCACTGCGCCGCCCTCGGCGTCCTGCCCCTCGTGCTTTTGCCCCAGGCCCTCCTCCCGCAGCTCCAAAATCACCTGCTCCAGGGCAGTCTCGGCGGCAATCTGCATGTTGAGGTCAATGGTGGTCTCCACATTGGCGCCGGCTTTGGGCTCGGTCTGGAAGTACTCCGAAACCACGTTGCCCTCGGTATCTACGGTGGTGAGCTTCACCCCGTCGGTGCCGTGGAGGTACTCCTCGAAGGCAGCCTCGAAGCCGCTCTGGCCCACATAGGCGTCCATGGAGTAGCCCTTATCCTTGTATTCCGGCCACTGTGAGGCTTCAATGAGGCCGAGATTTCCCAAAATATGGGCGGCGTGGGTGGTGGCATACTCCCTTACGGTGGAGGACTCCACCGTAAGGCCCGGTGTATTCAGCTCCAGAATGGCAGACAAATCCTCTGAGGAGACGTCTTCCAACAGGGTATAGGCCGGCAGGCTGGTGAGGTCACTGCGCAGCTCCAGCTCATACCGCAGCCCCACCACCAGGCGTACCTCCCGGTCCTCCCAGTCGTTGGGAATCCGGTAGGCGCTACGGAGCTGCTTCATAAGCTGGGCGGCAGAAATGTCCGAGTCCCACTCCCGATAGCTCAGGAAGTCCTTAAAATACCCCTGCCAGGTGGAGGAGAGCTGGGAGAGGGTGTATTCATAGGGCTTTTCCAAGGTCACCGGAAGGTGCTCCAGATAGGAGATTTCCCGCTCCTGCAGGAGGTTGACCAGCTTCCGCAGGGCTTCGTTGGGATGATCCGAATTGTAAATCACGTAGTTGTTAAACACCAGATTGTAGCTAGCCCGGTTGGTCACCAGCACATTGCCGTTCCGGTCCAGAATTTCCCCACGGGCGGCCGTGACCCGGCTCCAGGTGGTATAGGTGGACTCCAAACTGCTGTTGGGATCGGCGTCCCGAATTTGCAGGCCATACATCCGGAATCCAAACAGGCCCAGCACAGTGGCAAATAGCAGCAAAATCGCCACCGCCCGGTTTCGGCTTACTCTTTCCATGTCTCACCTCCGATTTTCCCCAGGGCCAAAACCAGGGGATATAGGGCGCAGCAGGCCAGGCATGTCCCCAGCCCGCCGCCCAGAGCCTCCATCCACCGTCCGGCAGCAGTGCTCCCCAAAAAGAGGCCCAGGGAAAACATCAGCCCCTGGTGCAGAAGTACACCCGCCCAGGCGCACAGCATCACAGGCCAAAACCGCCGCTGCAAATACCCTCCCCGGAAGGCGGACAGCAACACCCCGGAGCAGGTGACCACCAGCAGGGACACCGGCCCCAGCACCGCCCCGGATAAGCACCGGAACACCCCAGCCAGGAGAGCAAACAGCCCCCCGGACCCCGGCCCCTGGGTCAGGCACACCAGGAGCAAATACCCAGGCACCAAGTCCGGACAGCCCCCCAGGACCTGCACCCGGCTGAACACCACGTCCTGCAGCACTTGGAGAGCCAGATAGACCAAAGAAAATAGAAACCATTTGAGGACCGTTTGCCGCTGCCGGGGGGTGAGAAACAGCTTCCCCATGAGGGTGGTGCCTTCGCCCTGTTCCAATTTGGATAAAAGTCGTTTGTTCATCGAACCCTCCTGAGAGTCGCCCCATGGGGGCGGAACGGGAATCGCTTAAAAGCCCGCTCCGGGGCAGCCCCTTACTCGTTCTGATAACTGGTCAGGATGAACACCTGCTCCATATTCTCAAAATCTGCCGCCGGGGTCAAAAGCGCATACTTGGCCACCCCGGTCTCGTCAAAGCCGGCGTCAGCCACATACCCCAAAATGAGGTCCCGGGGATACAGGGTGGAACCGGCTGTGACCACCGGCTCATTGTTCCGGATCACAGCATCTGTGGGCAGGTAGTCCATCCGGAGCATTCCCTCCGCGCCAGTGGTGTAAGCGCCCTGCACCATACCGGCATAGCCGGAGGAGGCGATGTTGGCGCTCACCTCCAGGGCAGAGTCCAGCACCGTGGTGACTGTGGCCCAGTTGGAGCCCACCGCCGTCACCAGCCCCACCACCTCCCCCTGGGCGGTGATGGCCACCATGTCCTCGGCAATGCCGGAGCCGGAGCCCTTATTGATGGTAAAGGAGCTGGTCCAGTCATTGGAGTCCCAGGTGATGATGTAAGCTGACGCCAGCTGATAGTCCTCCTTCTCTTTTTTTAGCTCCGCCAGCTCCCGCAGGCGCTCATTTTCCCGCTGAAGGCTGTCCGCCGTCCGGGCGTCATCCTCCAGCTCTGCAATCCGGGCCCGCAGCTCCTGGTTCTCCGTCTCCAGGGCCTCATAGCGGAAGATATAGCTATACAGCTTCTGGGCCTGGCGGGTCAGGCCGGTGGCGCCGGCTCGCAGAGGCGTCAGGATGGTCTGGACTACCTTCTGGGGGCCGAAGCCCCCGGTGAGGGCCAAGGCCACAGCCAGGACCACCGTCAGAGCCAGAACCACTTTCGCTTTGGAATTCAAATGTTTCTTCACAGCCCCTCACACCCCCAAAATTCTCACGCCCAGCTTCCGCAGCTGCTGGGCCAGAGCACACAGGGGAAGGCCCATGACGTTGTAAAAATCCCCCTCCAGCCGGGTGACAAACAGCGCCGCCAATCCCTGAATCCCGTAGGCCCCGGCTTTGTCCAGCGGCTCTCCCGTTGCCACATAGGCATCAATTTCTCCCTCGTCCAGGGGGCGGAAGAATATATGGCTCACCTCTGTCTGGGTCAGAACCGTACTGCCCCGGCGGACGGTGAAGCCGGTCATCACCTGATGGTCCCGGCCGGACAGGAGCCGCAGCATCTCCGCCGCTCGCTCCTCCGTCCCGGGCTTTCCCAAAATGCGCCCACCGCAGACCACAATGGTGTCAGCGGCAATCACCACATCCTGGGGGCCCGCCGGTGCGGCCATGGCCTTGGCCCGGCTCACCCGGGCCACCTCCTGAGCCGGGTCCTTCCCCGGCTCCATAGCTTCGTCAATGTCCGCCGCCCGGACGGAAAAAGAAAGTCCCATTCGCTCCAGCAGCTCCCGCCGCCGGGGGGACTGGGACGCCAAAATGATCTCCATTTGGAATGTGCCTCCCAACCGTTTATTCCACGCCCCGCAGGTACAGCCCCCGGGTGCAGCCGCCGGGCGCGAAGGGGGCGGCGGTCTCCCAGGCCCGCAGAACCCGGTCCACCTCCTGGGGATTTTCTGTAGTAAACAGAAGCCGCAGAGCATACAGGCCCAGGCCGCTCCAGTCCTCCCGCCGGTCCAGCCAGTACAACTTTTTGCCGTTGAGCACCAGGCTCCGGCAGGTGCCGCAGTCCCGGATCACCGGAAACTCCTCTCCCTTCCGGTCCATAAGGCGGGTTGTGCCGGACTGGCAATCGCACCGGCCGGTGCGGCCCCGAATCAGACAGTTTTCCGTCACCATGAGGGGCAGCCGCCCATAGACAATGGCCTCCGCCGGGACCGCCTTGGACATATCCCGGATCTGAGGCAGAGTCATTTCAAAGGAGACCGTGGCGCTGGCCAAACCCAGGGCACGCATGGCATTCATGGACCGGCTGTTGTAGAGGTTGAGGCCAAAATCTCCGCAAATGGCAAACCCCCGGGCCCTGGCCACCGGAATCTGCCCCAGATTCCCCAGGAGCACGTGGCGCACCCCCAGATCATAGACCTCGTCCAGCTGCCGGGTGATCCCTGCCAGCTCTCCGTCGTGAATCACCCGGGGCAGCACAGCCGCCAGCCGGACCCGGCGGACCATCTGGGCGTAGAAAGCCCGGTCCTGAACCAGGAGGAACAAAGGCACATACAAAAACAGGGGCTGCATACTCAGCAGCTTCTTCGTCACCTGACTGGTGGAGGTGACCTGCACCGTGAGACCCGGGGCCTCCCGCTGGCCGGGGTAGATCATAGGCCCCGTATATTTGCCCAGAGGCGTCTCTTCCCGGCGGCCCCGCAGAGCGGTGAGCTGGTCCAAAACCTCCCGGCGCATGCCGTTGATTGCCGCAGCCGGGAGACACAGCCCCGGTTCCACCACAGCTTTCACCTGGGCGCAGACATAGGCCGTGCCGCCGGTTTTGGCCAAGCGGGAGGCGAGCTCCTCCACCGTGAGGGCCCGGCGCACCGCCGGCTCCGGCCGGGGGCCTATGGCTTTGCACACATTGCCCAGAGGGTCCTGAACCGCCAGCATGGCGGAATCTTGATTGACAATCATATAAAACTCCACGGGAACCAGGGGATTCTCCACCGATTCATAGGTGGCCCGGGCCTGTGCCAGAAGGGCCCGGTCCTCGCCCCCCTCCTGCCGGACGCCGAACATGGCCGGACCTGTGCGGCCCCGATAGTAGCCGTCGGTAAAGCCCTGGCGGCTGAAAATGGCCTCCAGCCGGTCCATCTGTCCCCGGGTCACCCGGCCTGCATCTATGGCCCGCCGGTAAATTCCCGTCACCGTGGCCACGTATTCTGGCCGCTTCATCCGGCCCTCCAGCTTCACCGAGGCCACTCCCATCTGCTCCAGCTCCCGTAAATAGGGGGCCAGGCAGTTGTCCTTCAGGCTGAGGGGGTGCTTATTTTCAAACCGGCCGTAACCGTAGGGCAGGCGGCAGGGCTGGGCGCACTGCCCCCGGTTGCCGGACCGGCGGCCAATGACGCCGGACATGTAGCACTGGCCGGAATAGCACATGCACAAGGCGCCATGGACAAACACCTCAATTTCCACCGGGCTGTTCCGGCAGATTCGGGCGATTTCTTCCTTGGGCAGCTCCCGGGACAGCACCACCCGGGAAACTCCCAGGGCAGCAGCCTGGTGCACCCCATCCAGACTGTGAATGGTCATCTGCGTGGATGCATGAATGGGAATACGGGGGGCAATTTGACGGCACAGAGCCAGGACGCCCAAATCCTGGACAATGAAGGCGTCCACCTCCGCCCGGGCCGCCGCCCGAATGAGCTCTGCCGCCTGGGGACACTCCCGGTCGGAAACTAGGGTGTTTACCGTCAAATGCACTGCAACCCCCCGGATGTGGGCGTACTGCACCGCCTCCCGCAGGGTTTCCAGTGTAAAGTTCCGGGCGCCCTGGCGGGCGTTGAAGGGCCCCACTCCCAGATACACCGCATTGGCGCCATTTTGCACTGCAGCCCGCAGAGCCTCCATGGATCCGGCGGGAGCCAGTAATTCAAGCATAGCTACACCTCAAAACATATAAAAGCACCAAAAGCCCACCGCCCGGGGCTCAAACCTCTGTGATACCGTCTCAAAAACGGCAAAGCGGAAAGCAACCTGGCAAAATCCTCTCAGGGCTTGCCGCCCACAGGGGAATGAGGAAGCTCCATCCCACTCTCCCTGGACATGCCCATAGGAGCACATACACTCGCACCCAACGTGTGGGTTGGGGCATCCACGGCGCACCAATTCTTTGCCGGAAAAGCCCGGAGGAATTTTTCGTCAAGCCGAGATTGCTTTCTTTTGGTTATTATAACACACTCCCCCTGGCAGTGCTAGTCAAAAGGGGGATTTCCCAGAAAAAAAGCAGGGGAATTCCGCCGTGGCCTCCTCCCTGCTGTAAAGTAGACATAATTCAGAACACGTCGCCCTCCATCTTGTGGACAATCCAAGTCTTTCCACAGATTCCACAAGTTTGTCCACAGGTTTTCCCGTGGAAACGCCTGAAATTTCAGGGCTTCTCCGGAACCGGTGGAAAAACGAAGTAATTTCTCCACATCTGTGCACAAGTGGCTCCGCCGGTTTCGGCCTTACCATAACGCCGGGCAGATTTACAGGGTCACCTCCAGCAAAGCGCTGCCCGCCTCCAGATTTCCCAGGGCCAAGGGGTGGACCTGCTGCGGCGAGCGGTTTACCACCAAGGGCGTGGCGGTGAGAATCCCGGCCTGCTGCATGGCCTCCAGGTCAAAGCGCAGCAGCTCCTGCCCCTGCCGGACCTGGCAGCCGCAGTCCACCAAGGGCTGAAAGCACCGGCTGTCCATTTGATTGGATCCGATGCCCACCTGGAGGACCACCTCCAGCCCCTCCGTCGTCCTGAGACCCAAAGCATATTTTTTGGGAAACACAAAATTCACCACAGCGTCACAGGGAGCCAGCAGCCGCCCCTCCTGAGGGAACAGCACTGCCCCAGAGCCCATCAGGCCGGAAGCAAAGTACGTATCCGGCGTCTCTCCCAGTCCCGCCGCCCGTCCGGTGACGGGGCTGGTGAGAATCTGTGTTTTTGAGGTGTCATCATGCATAAGAAGCGTCTCCTTTCCCCAAGGCAACGGCCCAAAGAGTCGAAACGCCCCCGAAGGCGGAACCATTCCCGCTTCCGGAGGCTTTCGTACAGCATACTGCACACTCAGTGGGATTCGACCCAGGCGTCCACCTTGCCCTTGGCCAGGCACTTGATGTCCTCCTTGGCATAGGCAGATGCAGGGCCGCCACGGAAATACAGGAAGTACAGGCCGCCGGGAGTTTGGTACAGCGTCTCCTCGTAACCGGCGGGATCGCCGAATTCCCCCACGGTGTGCTTTTTCACCAGAGTAGCGGTTTCTGTGTCGTACTCGCGCTTGCAGATGATCTTCTTCATTGGGAATCAACCCTCCTTTATATTGAGACGGCCTCACTCGCAGGCCTCCAGGGCCTGTGAGCTTTGCCGGAGTATCCGGAACGCCGGCCTGCACAGGTAGAATTTCACCTGTGCGTTGCCTTATTATAATCCAAACAGACTTCCATTGCAACGGTCCGCCTCCGGAAAAACCAGTCTGGCGTTGCCAAACTTTTGGGCGGTGTTGCCTGTGGTTTTCGGTATTTTACCCAAAACCAGCACGCTCTTTTTGAGCAAAATGTCGAATTTCCAACGGTGGCTGGCGCTCTATGCCCCTGAGGTGCGGACAGACCACTCCAGAAAATGGCCGCCACAGGCTTGCATATGTCCACAGAAGGCATGTGCAAATTGCACAATTTTTCACAGGTCTCCCCAGGACAGCTTTGTAAAATTTCTGGAAAAAGGATTGAAAAAACGGCATAAATACGCTATGATGCAGAAGTAACTCTCCGGACCGCAGGCTGCGGTCCGGAAACATTGAAAGGAGTCTTTACCATGCGCATTGGTTGTCCCAAAGAAATCAAACCTCAGGAAGGCCGCGTCGGCCTGACCCCAGCAGGTGTAGACGCGTTTGTCCGCGCCGGACACACCGTTTACATGGAGCAGGGCGCCGGTCTGGGCAGCGGCTTTACCGATGCCGAGTATACCGCCGTAGGCGCTGAGATCCTCCCCGACGCCAAATCCGTTTTTGATACTGCCGATATGATCATCAAGGTGAAAGAGCCTCTGGAGCCTGAGTACGGCCTCCTGCGGGAAGGGCAGACCCTCTTTACGTACCTGCATCTCGCCCCCGATCCCGCTCAGACTCAGGCCCTTCTGGAGAAGAAGGTCACCGCCATTGCCTATGAGACGGTGCAGCCCGCCGACGGCAGCCTCCCCCTCCTGGCCCCCATGAGCGAAGTGGCAGGCCGTCTGTCTATCCAAGTGGGCGCCCATCTGCTGGAGTCCAGCGTAGGCGGCCGGGGCATTCTCCTGGGCGGCGTACCTGGCGTGGAGCGGGCCAATGTGGTCATCATCGGCGGCGGCAACGTGGGCACCAATGCAGCCAAAATGGCTGTGGGCTTGGGTGCCAATGTCACCATTCTGGATCTGAACGCCAAGCGGCTGGCCTACCTGGACGACATCTTCGGCGGCCGGGTACAGACTCTCCTGTCCAACTCCTACAACATCGCCCGGGCTGTCCGTGAGGCGGACCTGGTGGTGGGCTGCGTCCTGATTCCCGGCGCGAAGGCCCCCAAGCTGGTCACCGAGGAAATGGTCAAGACCATGCGGCCCGGCAGCGTCCTGGTGGACGTGGCCATTGACCAGGGCGGCTCCATCGCTACCATCGACCGGATCACCACCCATCAGGACCCCTTCTTCGTCAAGCACGGCGTGCTCCACTACTCCGTGGCCAACATGCCCGGCGCAGTGCCCCGCACCTCCACCCTGGCCCTCACCGGCGCCACCCTGCCCTACGCCCTCAGAATCGCCAAGCTGGGCGCCGAGGCAGCCTGCAAGGCCGACCCCGCCCTCATGAAGGGCCTGAACACCTACAAAGGTCACCTCACCTGCCGCGCCGTGGCCGAGGCCCAGAACCTGACCTACACCGATCCCACAACCCTTCTGTAAGCGCAGGCGGGTGCAATCTACCTCGAACCAGTGATCCGGGGCCCCACGGGCTCCGGATTTTTTATGCCCGGCGTGACAATTGGGCATCCTGCAGTGTTTTACAAGCAGAAGGAACATCATGGGAGGAGGGAGCGGGAATTGGAGCAAATCCAGACGCTGTATGAGCGGTACAAAAACAACGTGTACCGCCTGGCCCTGAGCTACACCGGCCACCGCCAGGACGCTGAAGATGTGACCCAAACCGTGTTTGTAAAACTGATTCGCCACATGGACCGGCTGCAGCCCGGCAAAGAGCAAAGCTGGCTGCTGACAGTCACCGCCAACGAATGCCGGAATCTGCTGCGCCAGCGCAGTCACATGAGCCAGGAGGCGATGCCGGAGCCGTCCTCCGAAATCCCGGAAGAAACCGGCCTCCTGGATGCTCTGCTGCAGCTGCAGCCCCAATACCGGGCGGTGGTGCACCTGTTTTACTTCGAGGGGTACACCACCCGGGAAATTGGAAGGCTCCTGGGCATCAAGCAGTCCTGTGTCACCACCCGGCTGAGCCGGGCCAGGGCCATCCTGAAAACCAAACTGGAGGAGGATGTCATATGAAGGAAAACTTATACCGGTCTATGATGGAACAGATTCAGCTGTCCGACGACGCCGACCGCCGGATTCGCACAGCCCTGGAGCAGGAGGTCCGGCGCAAGCGCCGCCATCCCCTGGGGCGGGCAGGGCTGGCGGCCGCCGTAGCCGCACTGCTGATCACCACAGCGCTTGGAGCACAGCTCCTGAAATCAGCCGTCTTCGTGCCCCATTTGGGCCCCCAGGCCGGTCAGTGGGAGGAATACGTCAGCGGAGACACCTTCGCCCAATGCCAGGCAGGGCGCAACGCCATTTCTGTTGTCAGCACACTCTTCACCGCCAACAGCGTGAATCTAATTGTAGAGATTACCCCCCTGGACGAGGCTGGCCAGGGGGCGCTGGAGGAGAATATGCTGCACTGTGAGCTTCAGATTCACAAGCCAGACGGTACGCTCTGCGTCGGCTACGACACCTCCTTCTGGAATCACCCCGATACGGAAGCTGCCGAAGGTCTGAGCTTCAGCCGCAGCGTCGTGGTACTGCCGCCGGAGACGGCAGGGACCCGGCGGCTATCCCTCAGCTTCAAAACCAGCTACACCGGAATTGCCCCAGGCGACCAGGTGACCCTGGAATTTTTCCTGGGAGAGGATCAGGCCTCCTGCACCGGCACGGTGCAAACCGTGGATGCAAGCGCCCTGGTGATTCCCATTGCCGGCAGCTCCTGGGCCCAGGCCACCGTTACGCCTCTGTCCATCCAGCTGGCCTATGGGCCGGAGCGTCCCCAGGAGCCAGATTCTGCACTGACTGACCTGCGCATCGCCTGCGCCGATGGCACAGAGCTGCTCCTTTGGGACGGCGCCTTCCAGGAAGACGAAACCGGCCCTGTAAGCGGCACCAGCTTCGGGAAGGCCTTCTGCCAGTTTGACCTGCAAGAGGCCATCGACCTCTCCCAGGTAACCGGCCTGTGGATCAACGGCGTGTATTACCCGGCAGAGTAAATAAATCTCGGGATAAAGGGCCTGTTGCAAAAGCGAATGCGTGGAAACTCGCTTCGCCTTGCAACAGGCCCTTTCCTGCAGCTTGGGATTCCCGCCCTTCAGGGGCGGTTGGAAGAAGGGAAATCAGGTCCCGGATTCTCTTCCCGATTGCAGCCGCAGTCCGATTTTGCGTTCTCCTTCCAGCAGCCCCCGCATCGTCCACAATCCCCACAGCAGCCTCTGTTCCGCCTCATGGAGCGGAGAGCAAAGAATACGCCTACCGCCAAAAGAGCCAGAAGGAGGCCGTCCAGGGGGCTCACAGGAGCCTCCCCAGCTGGTAGAAGATCCCGGCGGCCAGCCAGGCCACCACGCACTGCATCACCACAACCCCCAGGGTCTGGAGCTTGGAGCCCAGCTCCCGGCGGATGGTGGCCACAGCCGCCACACAGGGGGTGTACAGCAGGGTGAAGATCAGGAAGCTGCCTGCCGCCAAGGGGGTAAACAAAGTTCCCAGGGCCGGACCCAGGTTGTCCATACCCACCCCCAGAAGGACTCCCAGGGTGCTGATCACCGCCTCCTTAGCCGTGAAGCCGGAGATGAGGGCGGTCACCGCCCGCCAGTCCCCAAAGCCCAGGGGCTGGAACACCGGCGCAATCCACCGGCCCACCAGGGCCAGAATGCTGTCGGCGCTATTGGACACCACGTTCAGCCGCAGGTCAAAGGTCTGAAGGAACCAGATGAGAATCGTAGCCGTAAAAATCACCGTAAAGGCCCGGCGGATGAAGTCCCAGGCCTTCTCCCAGAGAAGAATTGCCACATTGCGGGGGGATGGGAACCGGTAGTTGGGCAGCTCCATCACAAAGGGCACGGGCTTGCCCTGGAATAGGGTCCCCTTCAGAACCAGAGCCACCAGAATGCCCAAGACAATTCCCAGAGCATACAGCCCGATCATCACAAAGGCCGCATATTTTGGAAAGAACGCGGCGCTGAACACAGCGTAAATGGGAATTTTCGCCGAGCAGCTCATGTACGGGGTGAGGAGGATGGTCATCTTCCGGTCCCGGTCCGAAGACAGGGTCCGGGTCGCCATAATGGCGGGCACGGAGCAGCCAAAGCCAATGAGCATGGGCACAAAGGACCGGCCCGAGAGGCCAATTTTCCGCAGAAGCTTATCCATGACAAAGGCAACCCGGGCCATATAGCCCGTATCCTCCAGCACCGACAGGAAGAAAAACAGCACCACAATGAGGGGCAGGAAGCTGAGGACGCTGCCCACACCGGCAAACACACCGTCCACAATCAGGCTGTGGACCACTGGGTTGATCCCATAGGCCGTAAGCCCCCGGTCCACCAGAGCCGTAACCCCGTCAATTCCCAAGCTGAGAAGGTCCGACAGCCAGGCCCCCACCACATGGAAGGTGAGGTAAAACACCAGGAACATAATGCCCAGGAAAAGGGGAATGGCGGCATACCGGTTGGTGAGGACGGCGTCGATACGCATGCTTCGCCGGTGCTCCCGGCTCTCATGGGCCTTCACCACAGACTCCGCCGCCACCTTCTCAATGAAGTCGTACCGCATGGCGGCCAGGGCCGCGTTCCGGTCCATGCCGGAGTCGTGCTCCATCTCAATGATGGAGTGCTCCAGGAGCTCCCGCTCGTTCTGCCGCAGCTCCAGCATCTCCAGGAAGGACTCGTCCCCCTCAATGAGCTTCGTGGCACAGAACCGGGGGGAGACCCCCGCCCGCTGGGCATGGTCCTCGATGAGGTGGGACACGGCGTGAATGCACCGGTGCACCGGACCGACCGGACAAAAATCCATCACCTTGGGCAAAATCCGTTCTTTGGCCACCCGGACAAACTGCCGGGTCAGCTCCGAGACGCCCTCGTTCTTGGCTGCACTGATGGGCACCACAGGAACGCCCAAGGCCTTAGACATTTTTTGGATATCCACAGAGCCCCCGTTGCCTGTCAGCTCATCCATCATATTGAGGGCCACCACTGTGGGAATGCGAAGCTCCAGCAGCTGCAAAGTCAGGTATAAGTTCCGCTCGATGTTGGTGGCGTCCACAATGTTGATGATCCCGTCCGGCTTGCCCCCCAGTACAAAGTCCCGGGTGACGATCTCCTCCTGAGAGTAGGGCCGGATGGAATAGATCCCCGGCAGATCCACCACCGAGCAGTTGGGCGCGCCCTTGACCTCGCCTACCTTCTGGTCTACCGTAACCCCTGGGAAATTACCCACATGCTGATTGGAACCGGTGAGGGCATTGAACAGCGTGGTTTTCCCGCAGTTCTGATTGCCCACCAAAGCGAAAATCATACCGCTTCCTCCTTCCGGATCTCAATCCGCTGGGCGTCTTCCCGGCGGATGGTCAGCTCATATCCCCGGATTTGAATCTGAATGGGGTCCCCCATGGGCGCCACCTTCTGAACCCGGACCCGGGTCTTCGGAATGAGTCCCATGTCCAACAGCCGGAGCCGCAGGGCCCCTTCGCCGCCGACGGCGGTGATGATACCGCTTTGTCCAATTTTCAAATCGTTCAGCGTCATAAACACGCAGCCTCCAAACTGCTTGGTTTCTGTTAGAACCATCTAACTCCGAACCATGCTACCATTTCGACCTTTTTTTGTCAACAGGCCCGCAAGAAAAAACTTGGGAAATTCTTGCCAAATCCCGTTGCCCTACTTATAATACATCTATTCACACAATCTACCGTACGAAGGGAGTCTCTGCCAATGGATTATTTGGAAATTGCCCGCGCCCGCCAAAGCTGCCGGGCCTATGACGCCACCCGCCCTGTGGAAGAGGAGAAGCTTCTTACCTGCCTGGAGGCCGCCCGCCTGGCTCCCTCTGCCTGCAACGCCCAGCCCTATCACATCACTGTAGCCCGGGGCGCCACAGCAAAAGCCGTGGGCGCTGCCACCCGGAGTATGGGGATGAATGGCTTCACCCGGGAGGCTCCGGTCTTCCTGGTGATCTCGGAAGCCGCCTATAACCAAACCGCCGCCGTAGGCTCCAAGGTGAAGGGGCAGGACTACCGTTCTGTAGACATTGGCATTGCCGCAGCCTATCTCACCGCCGAAGCCCAGAGCCAAGTCCTTTCCTCCTGCATCTTAGGCTGGTTTGACGGAAAAAAGCTTCGGCAGCTGCTGGACCTGAAGGGCCCGGTCCGTCTGGTCATCGCCCTGGGCTATGCCAAAGCCAGCGATTCCCTGCGGCCTAAAAAGCGGAAAGCCATGGATCAATTGGTAACCTGGCGGTAATCCAGAGATTTGCAGAAAAAGGGGGCACAATATGCGCATCGCCATCATCGGGTACAGCGGCGCAGGAAAATCCACTCTAGCCAGGGCCTTAGGGGAACGGTACGCCTGCCCGGTGCTGCACCTGGACGCCCTGCACTTTCTTCCGGGTTGGAAGGAGCGAGGCGACGGGGACGCTCTGTCCCTCCTGCTGCCCCGGCTTCAGGAGAAAAGCTGGGTGATAGACGGAAATTACGGCAGCCTCGCCTACTGGGAGCGGATGGAACTGGCAGACCAGATCATTTTTTTCAATTTCAACCGGTTCCAATGCCTCTGGCAAGCCTATGACCGGTACCGGCGCAACCGGGGGCAGGTCCGGGGCTCCATGGCCCCAGGCTGTATGGAAAAATTTGACCTGGAATTTCTCCTGTGGATCCTGTGGAACGGCAGACGCAAGCGCCTCCGGAACCGCTACCGCCAGGTGGCCCAGGCCTATCCCCACAAATTTACAGTCTGCCGGAGCCGCCGGGACGTCCGGCAGCTGATGGAGGGTCGCCTGTGATGAGCGGCTTTTCCAGGCGGCTGTACGCCCTGGTCCGGCAGATTCCTCCGGGGCAGGTGGCCACCTACGGTCAGCTCGCCCTGCTCCTGGGCAATCCCCGGATGTCCCGGGCGGTGGGGACTGCCCTCAGCGCCTGCCGGGACGACTCCGTCCCCTGCCACCGGGTGGTCAGCCGTCTGGGCGGCCTGTCAAATGCCTTTGCCCCCTTTGGCCGGGAGAGTCACCGGCTCCTGCTGGAGCTGGAGGCCGTCCCCTTCACCCCGGAGGGCTACGTGGACCTGTCCCGGTGCCTCTGGCCTGGACCGGCATGAGGGCCAATCTTACATCATCCTTACAATTTGCCCTTTCTCAGCAATTTCGACAAGGATGATTGCAATCAGCCGATTTTCGGGGTATAATACCCCCAGTGGCTCCTGTCAGGGAGCCCTCCAGTCAAATCATACGAAAGGTTGGGTACAGTATGTCTGTTTTAACCATTACCCAGGAGAACTTCAACCAAGAAGTGCTCTCTTCTCCCGTTCCCGTACTCCTGGACTTCTGGGCCTCCTGGTGCGGCCCCTGCCGCATGATGGCCCCCGTGGTGGAGGAGATCGCCGCCGAGCATCCGGAAATCCGGGTGGGCAAGGTGGACGTCGACGCAGAAAACGGGCTGGCCGCCCAGTTTGGGGTTATGAGCATCCCCACGCTGGTGGTCATTCGGAACGGCGAAACCGCCGGGACCTTGGTAGGCGTGCAGTCCAAGGAGCGGGTCCTGGAGCTTCTGGGCTGAAGCCCAGATCCCAGATTGGCCACAGCCATCTCAACACACAGATGGCTGTGCTTCCCCGATTGATCATAGGGACGAACCTATGTGCCATGTAGGGTGCGGCCTTCTGGACGTACCTTACGTCTCGGGGAGCAGATGGGAACTACGATCCCCCTGTCGGGGCGCATAGGGTGTGCCCGGCGGTAAAATCCTCCGTTTTTTCCGAATTTCCGGCAAATTCGTACGCTTTTGCAGTCGGCCGCACACTGTGCGTCCCTTCAGCAGCTCTGTGCAGCCCCAGTCAATTCACCAGATTTGCCTGCGCGGTACGCATGTGTCCCCGGGTAGACAAAGCGCGCCAGGGTAGAGCCAAAGCATGCTACCAGTCCCAAGTCCGTGGCATTGGCCCTGATTGTCCTGGCAGCCACTCTCCACACAGTTGAAATCTGCAGCAAAAACTGGTAAAATCCGTTTTTATGATAGCTGCACCCCAATTCCTCTGCCCTGCAGATGAATTTTGCATCGCTTTTTCTGAGAAAGGAAGCCTATGGCCCGATTATCCCGCCTCTCTCCTCCAGCCGGGCAGGCGCTGCCCCGTTTCCTTGCCCTCTATGTGGCGCTGCAGCCCCTGCTGGACGTCCTCACCTCCCTGGCAACCCAGGCTGAAATCTCTCTCACCGCCGGTACCGTGGTCCGGACGCTTTTTGTTGGGTTTGCCTTTCTTTACACCGTATTCTGCGGCCCCTTCCCCGGCCGGAAGGCCTTGCTCTCCTATCTGGGCCTTCTGACCGGGTATTTGGCCGTCTTCGGCCTTTGGAGTCTGGTTCGGGGCGGCATGTCCGCTTGCATAGTCAACCTGTCTGAGGCTCTAAAGACCTTCTATTTCCCCTATACCGCCGCGTTTCTCTACGCAATCTACCGGCAAAAACGGTGGATTGTGCCGGATTGGGCTGTGGCTGCCGCCGGGCTTGGATATGCCGGAGTCATTCTCCTGGCCTGCATCACCGGCACCAGCTTTTACAGCTACAATGCCGGATATGGCTACAGCGGCTGGTTTTATGCGGCAAATGATGTGAGCATCGTTATCATGCTCACAGCACCTTTGGTTTTTTGCCGGCTCTTCCACAAGCTGGCTGCTCCCAGACGCCGCAGTGTCTGGGAGTGGATTGGTATGGCTGCAGGGTCCGGAGCGCTCTTGTTCAGCGCCGCTTTTTTAGGTACCAAGCTGGTGTATCTGGGGACCTTGCTGTATCTAGCTGCAGCCTGTCTGTGGTTTGCTCTCCGCCTGCTTTTGACGCGGCGGGCCGTTGCCGGCCGGTGTTTGGCTGCTGCGCTGGCGCTGTGCGCCCTGCTGTGCGCCCTGTACCCGGTCTCTCCCCTGAACCATTATGTGCAGGATGTTTACGTTCCCATGTCCGGCGAGGACCAGGAGGCCTACGAAAAAAGCCTGGCCATTCCCGGTGTGGTGGACAAGGACCGGGCCAAAGCCAACGCCCGGCTGGAGCAGGCGGCCAAAGGCACCTGGCTGGGGGATCTCATTGAAACCCAGCCTGTGGTAAAAAAGCTGAACTGGCTCCTAAGCCGCCGCCTCCTGATCATCGCTCCCTCCGCTGAGGAATACACCCGTGGCGGCGCCTGGGTCACCCTCTTTGGCCTGGGCTATGCCCAGCTCTCCAGTTACGTCCGCCCCGTCACACATCTCATCGAAATGGAAGGCGTGGCCCTTCTGCTGCGCCACGGGCTTGTAGGTTTCCTTCTGTATTACGTTCCCTTCCTGGCAGCGGCAGCTGCTTTACTGCTTCAGTTCTTCCGGCGATTGAAAACCCGGGTGGCAGATTTCTCCTACTGCACCCTCCTTTTCAGCGCCATGATGGCCTGTGCCACCTCCCTGATTGCAGGGCACGTTTTGGTATCTCCCTCGGTCAGTCTGATGGTTGCCATTCTGTACGAAAAACTCATTGCCCGCACATCCGCTCAAAACCGGGCCCTCATCCAAGGCGAGGCCCTGCCGGCGTCAGAGCAGCCGTTTTAGGCCGCCTGCCGCCTGCACCGGTATCTCTTACGAAAGGATACGACAATATGAAAGAAAAAACCTGGCTTTCCAGCCACACACCCCAAATCACAGCCGGTTTGTTCCTCATCCAGCCGGTGATGGACGTTCTCTCTTACTGGTTGCAGGAATGGGGCGTTTCCAACCTCCCCACCCTTCTACTGCGGTTTGGGGTCCTGGGCCTCACCATGCTCTTTGGTTTCATCCTATCAGAGCGGAAAAGGGTTTATTACATTGCTGCCGCCGTCATAGCTTTCATTGGCCTGGGTCATGTTGGAGCCTGTCTGCAGGTCGGCTACACCGCTCCGATCTCAGATCTCACCAATTACATCCGCGTTGTTCAAATGCCCATTACCGTCTTGTGCCTCATCACCTTCCTCCGCCAGGATGACCGGAGCTTTGAAGGCATGCAGTTGGGCCTCACCGGAGCCCTGTTTCTCACCCTGGCAGTGGAGATCATCAGCGTCATCACTGGCACAGACCCCGGCACTTACACAGACGGCACTGGCATCATTGGCTGGTTCCACAACACCAATTCTCAGAGCTCTAACCTCTGTGTGCTGGTGCCCATTTCCCTGGCCTGGCAGCTGTCCCGGAAAAAACGGAACTGGATTCTCTTTTGGATTACTGCCGTCCTGGGCTGCTTTTCCATGTATTTCTTCGCCACCCGGCTGGCATATTTGGGCATTGCCGTGGTGACGGCGGGTATGGCGCTCTCCATTCTCCTGGCCCGCCGGTCCGACTGGAAAGTCGCCCTCGGCTTTCTGGCTCTGTTTGCTCTCTTTGCCCTGCTGATGCCCCGCTCTCCCATGATGATTCACCTCAATGCCACCAGCGGCAAGCAGGACGAGCGCCAGGGCTATATCAATGAGCAGCTTGGAGAAAACCTCAGCGAAGTTCAAACACTCATCCAAAAGGCCCCCAACAAGCCGAAACCCACCCATACCACTCCCGGCACCACCGAGGAGACGGAGGCGCCAGAGGAGGAAAGCGGCCTCACCGAATCGGAGCGTGAACGCCTGATTCAGGAGCTGACGCCGGTATACCAGCATTACGTCAAGGATTTCGTGCAGATTTTTGGGGCCGAAAAGACCATGGAGATGTTTAACTACACCATCAATGTCCGGGAGTTTGCCTCCGTACGGGAGAAGAAGCTGCTGTTTGCCCAGATGCTCATGGAGGATTCTCCCCTGAGCGCCAGGTTCTTTGGCATCAATCTGGCCCGCTTCTCTGTTGGAAACAACATCTACGATGTGGAGAACGATCTTCACGGCATTTACTACCTTTACGGCGGGGTGGGTCTGGCCGCATATCTGTTGTTCCTGGCATACTTTGTATATCTCATCATCTGGGCCCTATGTAAAAATGCCAAGCGCTATTTCACCGTAGAAGCCGCCTCCTACGGCATCGCATTTCTGCTGTGCATGGCCCATGTGTACAACACCGCCGGCGTGCTCCGCCGGCCCAACGCCTCCATTTACCTGTCTGCCATACTGGCCGGGATCTACTATCTGGTCCGTATCCGCCGGTATCCGGACCAGACAGCTCCAACAACTCTGCAACACGCAAAACAGTGAGGTGATGAGCCCCGTGGTTCTGTCCATTGTCATCCCCGTGTACAACACTGCCAACTACCTGGAGAGCTGCCTCTCCTCTGTCCTCGCCGGAGACTGGGCAGATTGTGAAATCCTCCTGGTAGACGACGGCTCCACCGATGGCATCAGCCCCGGGCTGTGCGACCGGTTGTCGGAAGCGCATCCCGGCCTGGTGCGGGTGATTCATCAGGAGAACCTTGGCCTGGGCGGAGCCCGAAACAGCGGCCTGGAGGCAGCCAGAGGGGAATATCTTTTTTTCCTGGACAGCGATGACACCATTCCGCCCCACGCCCTGACCACTCTGAAAGAAGCCATTCGGAAGACTGGGGCAGAAATCATCGCCTTCCAGTTTCTCACAGACGATGGGGAGGGGCATCGAACCCCCTACTGCGCAAACGCCGTTCAGCTGGATACTCCCTTCACCACCAGGCAAAAGCCGGAGTTTCTCCTCTCCATCCCCAGCGCATGCTGCCGGATCTGGCGGCGGAGCTTGTTTCTCTCCTCTGGGATCCGCTTCCCCAGCCGGGTCTGGTACGAGGATCTGCGCACCACCGTGAAGCTCTTTGTGCTGGCCAAATCCATTGTCACCTTGCCCGATCCCCTCTACCACTATCTACAACGCCCCGGCTCCATCATGCGTTCCGGAAATGTAGCGCGAAACCGGGAGATCCTAGACGCCTTTGACGATCTGCTGTCCTGGTTCCAGAGGCAAGGGCTATTGAAACAATACCACGCAATCTTATGCCGCCTCTGCATCGACCATGTATACCTGGCCGCTTCGGTGCGTGTCCTGACAGAAGCCCCCCGGCATCCTCTTCTGGGTGAATTCCAACGTTACTTGGAGCATCATTTTCCGGACTACAGGAGCAACCTGTATCTTGCGCATCTGTCCCGGTCTCGGAAGCTGGTCTTCCGGCTTTTAGAGGGACGTCATTACCGCCTGCTACGGTTTTTGTTCCGTACCAAAGGCAGGCTTGCATAGGAGGTATTATGAGATTCAGTGTAGTCATTCCGGTCTATAATGTGGCCTCATATCTCACTGGTTGTGTCAGCTCCGTTTTAAACAGTACCGAAACAGACTATGAAATCATTTTGGTAGACGACGGTTCCACCGATGGGCGCAGCGGCCCTCTCTGTGACACCTTGGCCGCCCGGTGCCCCAATCGGATTCGCGTCATACACCAAAAAAACCTTGGCCTGGGCGGCGCCCGCAACACCGGCCTGGAGGCAGCGCAGGGAGAATACTTGTTTTTCCTGGATGGGGACGACACCATTTCGCCTGAGGCTTTATCCATCCTGAGTCAAGCTGTGGAGAAATTTCACCATCCCGATGTGATCGCCTTCTTCCTGGAGCTCTGGCCGGAAGGCGGCAGTGTCCCCACCGGCCTGCAGCGTCACCGTCTCCCCCCGGACCAAGTTTGCACCCTTGCCCAATGTCCGGCTATGTTGCTGGATACTCCCAGCGCTTGCGCCCGCCTGTGGCGGCGAGAGCTGTTTTTGAAAAGTGGCATTCGCTATCCAGAGCGGCTATGGTATGAGGATTTATATACGACGGAAAATCTGCTTCTGGAAGCGAACTCCATTGTGGGCCTGCACGTTCCTCTATACCGGTATTTGCTTCGAACCGGTTCCATTATGCGGGGAAACGATCCCTCCCGAAACCGTGAAATTCTTCTGGCGCTGGATCAAGTATTTGCATGGTACCGCAGCCGGCAATGCTTTACCCGTTTTCAGGAAGAGTTGTGTGGCATGACCTTACAACACATCAGCTATGCCTGTTACCGGGTCTTACTGCAGGATCCTCACCACCCCTTGATCCCACAGTTTCTGGAATACCTGACCAGCCACTTTCCCACATACAGAACGTCGAAATACTACCATGTTCTCACCCGCTCCCAGCGGGTCATTCTGTTTTTTCTCCGTCACCGCCAGTACCGGCTGCCTGCGCTCCTGCTGGAGTGGAAAGAAAAGAAGAATTCCAAATAGGAGGCATCTGATTTGAATCCGAAATTCAAGCTGGCAAACAGCAAGCAGGTCCTGCTGCAAAATACATTCATGCTGTACCTGCTCACCTTTTCCAACTACTTCCTGTCCCTTGTGGTAGTCCCTTACGAAACGCGCATCCTGGGCCCGACGGTATACGGCACTTTGGGCGCTGCCACTGCCATCATGGTTTATTTCCAATTGGTAATTGACTTTGGTTTTCTCCTCTCCGGAACCCAGGAGGTCGCCAGAAGCCGGGACGATCGGGCTGAGGTCAGCCGGATTTTCACCGCCACAACCCTGGCCAAGCTTCTGCTCATCGTCATATCCCTGGCCGCTCTGGTTGTGCTGTGTCAGGTGATCCCTGCCTGGCGGGAAAGGCAAGGGCTTTATCTGCTGTTTTTCTGCGGTACCGCCATCAATTCTCTCATTCCGGATTATCTTTATCGCGGTCTGGAAAAGATGTCCGCGATTACCGTCCGTACCGTCTGCATCAAAGCCTTTTTCACTTTGGGCATTGTGGCATTTATGAAGACCCCGGAGGATGTGTGGATGGTCCCGGCTGTCAATGCCATCGGGTGTCTGGCTGCCTTGGGCTTGACTCTGGTGCACCTCAGCCGAAAATTAGACATCCATTTCACCGCTCCAAACTGGTCCGAAGTCATCCGGAGTCTGAAGCGATCCTCTACCTTCTTCTATTCTCGCATTGCCACCACTGCCTATTCCGCCTTAAACACAGTCATTTTGGATATGATCTCTGCCTCTGGTGCCACAGTTGGTTATTATTCCTCTGCAGACCGGCTGATCACCACCGGCAGGAGCGCTTTGTCCCCCATCTCAGACAGCCTATACCCATACATGGTAAAAAACCGGGATTTTAAGCTGGTCCGCAAGATTTTGCTGATTTTTGAACCGTTGATCTTCCTCTTCTGTGCCGCTGTGTTTATTTGGGCGGAACCTATATGTGTTTTGCTTTTTGGGCCGGATTTTGCTCCCGCCGCCAACGTTCTGCGGGCAATGCTTCCTGTCGGGGTCATTACACTCCCCAGTTATATTTTAGGCTTTCCCACCCTCACCGCCATGGGACTTACAGAGCACGCCAACTACTCCGTCATTTTCGGTTCCGTGCTCCACATGGTGAATCTGGCAATTCTATATTTCACCGGTCATATGAATATGATCACACTGGGCTGCGCCGTCTCCGTTGCCGAGGCCCTGATCCTGGGCTATCGCATCTTTGTAGTCTGGCGGCATCGCAGCATATTTCAAAGGGAGGAAACGCCATGAGCAAGATGGATTCATATCTCTGTGCAATCTTCCGGCGGATCTTCCGGCTCTTTCCAATTAATCAGAGGAAGGTCGTCTTTTGCAGCTACTATGGAAAAGGCTACTCTGACAACCCCAAGGCCATCGCGGAATCGCTCCTGGCCTCGGGCCAACATTTAAAGCTGGTGTGGCTTTTGCAGGATCGCCGGGACGCCACCTCCCTTCCCCCCGGAATCCGGCCCGCCTCCTATTGGGGCATTCATCGGGCATGGGAGTTGTCTACAGCTGCAGTCTGGGTGGACAATTGCCGGAGAGGAGAACGGGGCAAGCGGAAAGGCCAACACTATCTGCAAACCTGGCACGGCTTTGCCCTGAAGCGGATTGAAGCCGACGCAGAGCAGGCACTGGATGGACCCTATGTGCGGGGCTGTATGCAGGATTCTGCCCAATGCGACCTAATGGTTTCCGGCAGCGGCTTTATGACCCAGTTGTACCAGCGGGCATTTTGGTATGACGGCCCTGTGGCGGAATACGGCTCTCCCAGAAATGACGTCTTATTTTCTTCCCAGCCTCACCTACTCCAGAAGGTACGTCAGGCCTTTTCCTTGCCGGAAAATCAGAAGCTAGTTCTCTACGCTCCAACCTTCCGGTCGGACCACAGCAGCCGCGCTTACAATCTGGACGTTCCCTCGCTGCTGGATGCCTGTCACACCCGCTTTGGCGGATCCTGGTCCTGCCTCGTCCGCCTGCACCCCAACGTCGCGAAGCATTCTACCGGTCTGTTTGCCTACAATGGCAGCACCATTTTGGACGCCACTGCCTACCCAGACATGCAGGAGCTACTGTATGCTGTGGATATGCTGATTTCGGATTACTCCTCTTGTATGTTTGACTTTGCCCTCAGTGGAAAGCCTTGCCTGCAATTTGCCACAGACATTGAAAGCTATCGCCAGGACCGAAATTTCTATTTCCCCCTGGACCGCCTTCCCTTCCCTCTGTCCAGCAGCAATCCGGCTTTGTGTCAGGCGGTGCGATCTTTTGATGCCCAGGAATATGCCCGGAACTGGGCCGCATTCGCCCAGGAGAATCATTTTTGCGAAGACGGCCATGCCTCAGCCCGTTGTGCGGACTGGATTTTGGCCCGTCTGGGCAGAAAGGAGAAAACGCCATGAAACGCGTCATCACCTACGGAACCTTCGACCTGCTCCACTATGGTCACATCAACCTGCTCCGCCGGGCCAAGGCCCTGGGGGATTACCTGATTGTGGGCCTGTCCACGGACCAGTTCAACTGGCAGGAAAAGCAGAAAAAAAGCTACTTCACCTACGAAGAGCGCAAAGCCATGCTGGAAGCCATCCGCTATGTGGACCTGGTGATTCCAGAGGAAAACTGGGATCAGAAAAAAACCGACGTGGAAAAATACCATGCAGATATCTTTGTCATCGGCGACGACTGGAAAGGGGCGTTCGACTTCCTCCGGGATCAGTGCGAAGTTGTCTACCTCTCCCGTACCCCGGAGATCTCCACTACCAAAATCAAAACAGAGCTTCACACCTGATTGGCAGCTGCCGGAGAATGGCCCCCGGCAGCTTTTTCAGGCCCTGAATCGGCCCATCCATCCCGCATCTCCCTTGCCCATCGTGCACATTGCAAGCCATATGCACAAGCGCAATATCATCAACTGAAGGACCACACCAGTGATGGGTGAGTAACTTGGAGCCCCAAAAAAGAAATGCTGCTGCCCCGGCAGGCGCCCCAATGGCCTTGACATTCTGCGCAGGAACCTTTACAATCATGTGCAAATTTCCCTCCTGCGGCTTGATAAAACACCGGCAAGTACGTTTCCACAGCAGCAGGTCCCAGGTAATCCATAGAACACGAAGGAAGAAGGTGTCCGGAATGGACCGTTCATCAAAAAGCGCGCCGGAGCAACATATTTGCGTCGGTCTGTTGGCCCATGTAGATGCGGGAAAAACCACCCTCTCAGAGGCCATGTTGTATGAAACCGGCCGGCTGAAGCGGCTGGGCCGGGTGGATCACCAGGACGCCTTTCTGGATACCCACAGCCTGGAGCGGGCGCGGGGCATTACCATCTTCTCCAAGCAGGCCCGGCTGCAAGCCGGGACCCTGGCTCTCACCCTTTTGGACACCCCGGGACACGTGGATTTCTCGGCGGAGATGGAGCGCACCCTTCAGGTCCTGGATTACGCCATTTTGGTCATCAGCGGCACCGACGGCGTCCAGGCTCATACGGAAACCCTGTGGCAGCTGCTGCGCCGGTACCACATCCCTACCTTTCTCTTTCTCAATAAAATGGACCTGGCTGGAGCCAGCCGGGACCGCCTCATGGGGGAGCTAAAGCGGCAGCTCTCCGACGGATGCATCGACTTCTCCCAGTCCCCGGAGATCATCGCTGAAGAGGCCGCTCTGTGCGGCGAAGAGGCTCTGGAGGTCTATCTTCGCACCGGCCAGGTCCCCCAGACGGAATTGGCCGCCCTGATTGCCCGGGAGCTGCTCTTCCCCTGCTTTCCAGGCTCTGCCCTGAAGCTGAGCGGCGTGCAGGAGCTGCTCTTGGGCCTGGAGAGGCTTGCCATGCCTCCCGCCTATCCCTCCGAATTTGCCGCCCGGGTCTACCAGATCGGCCGGGACGCCCAGGGCAACCGCCTGACCTACCTAAAGGTCACCGGCGGCTGCCTGCGGGTGCGCGCGCCCCTGTCTTACTGCTTGCCCAGCGGGGAGCGGCTGGAGGAAAAGATCAAAGAGCTCCGCTTCTATTCCGGCGCCAAATTTGAGACCGGTACGCAGGCCCCTGCCGGTTGCATCTGCGCCGTACTGGGCCTCTCCCAAACCCACCCGGGCCAGAGCCTGGGGGTAGAAGCCGGCGCCCTTCCGCCCCTTCTGGAGCCGGTGATGGCCTACCGGCTTCGTCCTCCTCAGGGCTGTGACCCGGCCCAGCTGCTGCCTAAGCTGCGCCAGCTGGAGGAGGAGGACCCCCAGCTCCACATTGTCTGGGACAGCCGCCTGGGGGAGATCCGGGCCCAGCTCATGGGACAGGTCCAAATTGAAGTCCTCAGGAGCCTGGTCCTGGAGCGGTTCGATACAGCCATTGAGGTGGAGGAAGGCCGCATCCTGTACAAGGAGACCATAGCCGCCCCTGTGGAGGGTGTGGGACACTTTGAACCTCTGCGCCACTACGCCGAGGTGCACCTCCTGCTGGAGCCCCTGCCCCAAGGCAGCGGCCTGGTCTTTGACAGCCAGTGCAGCGAAGATGTGCTGGAGCGGTCCTGGCAGCGGCTGATTCTCACCCATCTCCGGGAAAAGACCCACCTGGGGGTCCTCACCGGCGCACCCATCACCGATATGAAAATCACCCTGGCCGCAGGCCGGGCCCATCTGAAGCACACCGAAGGCGGCGACTTTCGCCAGGCCACCTACCGGGCCCTGCGCCAGGGGCTGATGCAGGCGCAAAGCATCCTGCTGGAGCCCTATTACCACTTCCGTCTGAGCCTGCCCCAGGCCCAGGTGGGCCGGGCCATCGGGGATTTGCGGGCCATGTCCGCCTCCTTTTCCCAGGAGCAGGCAGAGGAGCTGGCCGTCCTCACCGGCTCGGTCCCCGTCTCCGCCCTGGGCAGTTACGCCATGGATGTCGCAGCCTACACCCGGGGGCGGGGCCACCTCAGCTGCTCTCCCGGCGGCTACGCTCCCTGCCGGAATCAGGAACAAATCGTGGCAGAAACCGGCTATGACCCGGAGGCAGATTTGGACAACTCCCCGGACTCCGTCTTCTGTGCCCATGGAGCAGGCTTCCCTGTCAAGTGGCAGGAGGTCCCCGCCTATATGCATCTGGAATCCTGTCTGCGCCCGCCCTCTCCCGAGGCTCCGCCACCACGGCGAGGGAATCTGGACGACCGGGAGCTGGAAGCCATAATGGAGCGGGAGTTCGGCCCCATCCGCCGCCCGGTGTATCAGTCCCCCAGTCCCCCTCCCGCCATTGCCAAGCCGGAGCCGCTGCCGCCCCGGAAGGAGTATCTCATTGTAGATGGCTATAACATTCTCTTTGCCTGGGAGGAACTGGCCTCCCTGGCCCGGGAGGACCTGGAATCCGCCAGAAACAAGTTGATGGACATCCTAAGCAACTACTGCGGCTATAAAAACCGGGAGGTCATTCTGGTGTTTGACGGCTATCGGGTCAAGGGCAGCCGGGGCGAGCGGTTCCAATATCACAATCTCTATGTGGTCTACACCCGGGAAAACGAAACCGGCGACATGTATATAGAGTCCCTGGTCCGGGGCATCGGTAAGCATGACCGGGTCTGGGTCGCCACCTCTGACAGCCTCATTCAGCTCTCTGCTTTCCGCACCGGCGTTTTGCGGCTATCCGCCCGGGAGCTCAAGGCCGAGGTGGACTCCGCCTGTGGGGAGATGACCGCTCTTCTGCAAGCTATGGACCGGGCCCAAACCGTGGCCCGGCAGCAGGAAAAACGGGGGCAAATCCCGGAGAAGCTCTTGCGTCTTTTGCCGGAATGATGGGCTTTGCATGGTAAAAGCTGCCTCAAAGGCTTCCCTGGGTCCGCCAGGGAGCGCCTTTGGGGCAGCTGTGTCGCATGTACAAAACCAGAAAAGCCTCAGTCCTCCATCGCCATGGTTTGCTGGCAATAGCGCATAATGGCCCGGCGTGTCACCAAGCCGATGAAGGTGTTTTTATCGTCAATGACCGGAACGAAATTCTGCTCACTGGCACGGTTGATCAAATCCTGCATGCTGGTGGTAACGCTCACCGGCACATTGTCCCGCCGGTGGGCGATTTCCATAATCCGATGGTTTTCCGTCTGCCGCAGGTCCATCCCGCATAAATTTTTCACCGCCCAGAGCATATCCCCCTCTGTCAGGGTGCCGCAGTACTCGCCCTTTTCGTTGAGAATGGGCAGCGCGGCATACCCGGCAACCTCCATCCGCTCCAGGGCCTGGCGCAATGTACTTTTATCCTCCAGATAAGCGCACATACTCTTGGGTGTCAGGAAAAACAAAATATTCATGGCCTCGCTCCTTTAATTGGGCCCGGCCAGGGGCCCGGTTTTCTCTTCGTTTATTATAGCACAAGTCGGTGTCAATTTGGTGTTAAAAATCTATGAAGTTGCAACAGAACCTCCCGAAAAACAGGGGGTATTTTTGTTGAATATGACGACTCCCCAAAAGAGACGGAAGACGCTTCCGATCCCCCCGTGGCGGGTGAAGCGCAAACGCGAACTTGCTCTATCTTCCGAGTTTTTTGTCGATTTTCCGCGACCCCTATACAAAAGCGCGAAAATACGCTAAAATTGTTGTATCTACTGTTATAACAGGAGGAATATGCCGTGCAGCTTAGTGATATCTTATTTCGATTGGGGATCTACCGCATTTACCAATGCCATGACTATGTTTTCACCACCGTGACCCTGGCTTGTCAGGACCCAGAGCTGTTGCAAGCATTGAGTCGGCGCCTCTACCCTGCCGCCGCCGTTCAATGCCAATGCACCCCCATTGCCGTGTCCCGGGGGATCCGCAATGCTGTATCTCGAGCTTGGCGGCTCAACCCATCCCTCTTCAGCGTCATTGCCGGCCACCCGGTTCTAACCCCCCCCACCCCCAGGGAATTCCTTTGCATGGTCTGCAACTATCTGTGGGCCCAGGAAACCCGGGCTTCGGCTCCTACCACCAGCGCCCTGTGACATTTCCATAGCAAAAAGGCTGCCGTTCTATGATGGAAACCATTGTAGAACAGCAGCACTTTTTCGATTATTTTTTGAAAGCGCCTTCAACCCGTCTCATCTCCTGGGACGCTGAGGCTCTCCTGGATTTCCTCTTCCTGGGGCCCGGCCGGCTCCTCCAGAAAGACCTGGTCCAAAACCTCCAGTAACCGCCGGAGCCCTTTCCGGTTGATGGTATAATAGCAAACTCTGCCGTTGCCCTTCTCCATGGACACAAGGCCGCTGCGGTAGAGGCTGCTCAGGTGGCGGGATACGGTGCCATGGTGGAGACCCAGCCGCTCCCCAATTTCCTGGCCGTACATTCGCTCCTTTCGCAGGAGCTTCAAAATGGAAAACTTACTATTGTCACCAATGGCCCGGAGCATGGAGCAAATGACCTGGTCGCTGGCCTGACTGCCATCCGGCGCGTCGTCAAGCTCCACTATGATGCCGATATAGGCCACAATTTCCCCTGGAACTCCCCAATTTTCCCCCAAAAACATGCGGTTGCACGGGGTTCGCCAAAAACGTACCGTAATCTTCTGGCGGTCCAGATGGGGCTCCCCCTGGCCGGGGCCGATGCGCGGCAGCAGTTCCTCCAGAGAATTGCCCTCCAAACAGGTCCTCCAGTAGGCATAGACGGGCTCCAGAAGAGGCTCCAGCTTTCCCAGTTCCCCCTGCAGCAGCTCCAGAACCGGCTCCATCAGTGACAGCAGCTCCCGGAGGGAAACTTCATATGAGCAAAGGGCCGTCATAATCTTCCATTTAAATTCCGGCGCGCATTCCAGCCGGTTGATCTGCTCATGCAGCGGCGGCGTCTGGTCCTGAGGGCACCGGCAGTAGGTCAGGCCGCTGTAAGAGATCTCTGAAATCTCAAACCCCGGCCCGCTCAGGAGCCTCCAACGCTCCTCCATGGCCTGTGCTGCCTGCTGCAAATCCTCCTGTCGGATGTCATTGAAACTGCTTACCAAAACCGTCGCCAGGCAACAATGGCCGGAGCCTCCAGTGGCATGCCGTTCAAAAAAATACCGCAATCGGGGCTCCTGGAAATCCAGCAACGCCTCCGTATCTTCCTGCAGCTGGGTCAGGAAGTCCATGCGGGCAGAGAATTCCTGCTCCTGCTCTTTGTCATACTTTGCACCATAAGTCAGGAGAATTCTCTGTTTCAGGTCCTCATAGCGCTCCTGGTGCATGGTGAGATAAATCAGCTCCGTCGCCTCCATATGAAGCTGCGGTTGTGTAAAAAATGTGATGTCCAAACGATCACCCTTTTGTTTCAGCTCAGGGCTGGCTCAATGCCACGGGCCCTTTTTTAACTTTTGCTTTCTGCTCCTATTATAGTTGACCTGTTGAAAAATTGCCAGAAAAATTTCAAATCCTCCGGCGGAGCTTTGCCTCCCGTGCGTCCCTACTGCCGTGTAACGCTTAAAATTGCCCATTTTCTGGCTGACGGATCTGCCAGAGGCCCGTAGGGGCGCACCGTGGTTCCCTGTGCCTCCATGGGCCCCAGGACGTCAGGTGCAGCATCCTGGGCGTACCAGCGGTTACCGAAGGGCGGCGGGCCCGGCATGTCCCGGGCCCGCCTTGTACTGAAATGTTTATGAATGGCAGGTTCTCAGCCCTGCTGCTCCAGGTAACGCAGGAAGATGGTCGCCATCTGCGCCCGGGTTGCCGTGGCGGCGGGGCTCAGGGTGGTCACTTCTCCGTTCTCCACGCCCCGGATCAGGCCCTGGGACACTGCCCAGTTCATGGCCTGCCTGGCATATGGAGCCACCTGTTTCCCATCGGGGTAGC